>Ga0335083_10006436_pt1 | contig 14647 bp, 10 predicted proteins | sample Lox_Sample_42_FD_206716 | JGI IMG/M metagenome (GOLD analysis project Ga0335083, IMG submission 206716) | Soil microbial communities from Loxahatchee National Wildlife Refuge, Florida, United States - Lox_Sample_4.2 | ecosystem: Environmental > Terrestrial > Soil > Wetlands | place: USA...
CTGTGAAGTCCACGGCATGAAACTCAAGACCGCTCTCTGGCGCCTGCTGCACAGCTCCTGGATCTCCCTGGTGCTGTTGCTGCTGGCCGTGGGCGCCGCGCTCTACTACCTGACGGACACCGAGGGTGGCCTGCAGTGGGTGTGCCGGCAGCTGAGCCGGCAAATCGGCAAGACCTCCATCAGCATCGTGGACGTGAAAGGCACGCTGCGCGGCGGCTTCACGGTGCGCCAGCTCACCATCGATCACCCGCGCGTGCACATCGAGATCGACGATGCGCACGGCGTGCTGTCGATCCTGCCGCTGGCGTGGCAGACCATCCGCGTCCCGGAAGCGCACGCCGCGCGCCTGGTGATCGAAGTGCATCACTACGTCAGTCCCGGTCCGCCGCTGACCCGCTACCTGCCGGCGTTCCTCAGCATCGACGCCCTCAAGGCCAGTTGCGACAGCTGGACGCTGATCGCACCCAATGGCTGGCGCGCCGAGGCGACCCGGATCCTCGCCGCGGGCGTGGTGCACTCGCGCGACATCCGCGTGTACAGCAGCGCGTTGACCTACGACGGCGCGCTCATCAACGCGCAGGGCACGATCCGCTCCACCGCCGCCACCGGCCTGAACGGCACGGTGCGCTTCGCGCTCCCGTCCCGGCCCACGCAGCCGGCGTGGCTGCTGGAAGCGCAGTTCAAGGGCGATCTCAGCAAGCTCGACGCCGAGGGCGATTTCCGCCAGCCGTTCATCACGCATTTCAAGGGCAGCGCGCTGCAGCTCACCGACAATGGCTGGCACTGGAACGCCGACGCGGATGTCGGCAGCTTCGACCTCACCGCCTGGGGCGGCAGCGCGGCGCTTGGCCAGATCAGCGGCATGCTGAAGCTCGACGGCGACCGCTCGGAGTTCCGCGCCAACGGCAGCCTCACCGCCAAAGGGCTCAAGGCCGGCCCGATGGCGGTGGAGTTCGCCGGCGACTACGGCCAGAACGTGCTCAGCGCGCATCGCATCCGCATCGCGCACGCAGCCTCGGGCGCGGTGCTGACCGGCGCGGGCACGATTGGCGTGCACAGCGGCGGCCCGGTGCTCGATCTGAAAGGCGATGTCACGCACCTGCGCTGGCCGCTCACCGATCGCGACGCGCCGCTGCACGACGTGGCCGCCAACTACCACCTGCACGGCGCGTGGCCGTATGACGTCGAGAGCGACGGCAGCTTCGAAATCATGGACTGGCCCGCCATGAACACCAACGCGCAGGCGAAGCTGTACCACGACCATCTCGAAGTCACGGGCGCCGACTGGAGCGGGCTCGGCGGCACGGCGCATCTCAAAGGCGCCGTCGAGTGGAGCCCCGGCCAACGGTGGCAGCTCAGCGGGCACGCGCAGGATCTCGACCTGGGGCAGCTGCGGCCCGGCATCAGCGGCCGCATCGGCTTCACGCTGGCCTCCAGCGCCAGCGGCTTTGCCGCGACCAGCCCGCTCGACGTCGCGCTCAACGGCATCAGCGGCACGGTGCGTGGCCAGAAGGCCAGCGGCCACGCATCCTTCAGCCACGAGCAGGACAGCTGGCAGTTCCGCAATGTCCGCGTGCAGCTCGGCGGCACGCGCATCGAGGCCGACGGCCGCGTCGGCGCCGACACCAACCTGCAGTTCCTGCTCGACGCCGACGATCTCGGCCTGCTGCACCAGGGCGCGCAGGGCCACCTCAGTGCGCGCGGCAGTTTCCACGGCGATTTGAGGAAACCGGTGCTGCAGGCCACCGCCACCGGCAGCAACCTGAAATGGGACACCACCACCCTGGCCGGCATCCAGGCGCAGGTCAACCTGGACACCCAGGGCTCGGGCCGCGCCGACGTCGACCTCAAGCTCACGGGCTTCAAGCTCGCCAACCGCACGCTCGACACGCTGGAGATCCTCACGCAGGGCACGGTGGATTCGCACCAGGTGGAGCTCAAGGCCGTCACGCCGCAGATCCAGATCAAGGCCGGCGGCACGGGGCAGCTCCACGACGGCGAATGGAAAGTCGCATTGAGCGACCTGCTCGCCACCGACACCGCGGACCTGCATTACGCGCTGGAGGCGCCGGCGCAGCTGAGCGTCTCGCCGGATCGTTTCTCGCTCACCGATCTGTGCGTCAAGGACACCGCGGCGCGCATCTGCGGCAGCGCGCTGATCTCGGCCGAACAGCGCCAGGTGAAATTCAACGCGCAGAACATGCCGATGCAGACGCTCACCGCGGGCCTGAGCGCCGATTCCGTGTTCAGCGGCAAGCTCAACGTCAGCGCCGAGGCCAGTGCGCGCGGCACCAGTCCCTGGAATGGCACGCTGCTGGCCGATCTCACCGACGCCGCCATCAATCACCACCTGCCCAGCAAGAAGGTGGAAACCTTCAATCTCGGCACCGGCCGCGTGCAGGCCAACCTCGGACCGGACCTGTGGACCGCGGTGGCGAAACTCGACGCCGGCGAAGCCGGCAGCATCGAGGCCAACGCCAGCGCCAGGAGCGCCGGCGACGACTGGCGCGACTGGCCGGTGCAGGGTTCGCTCAAGCTCAGCAGCAATTCACTCGGCTACCTCGAATCGTACGTGTCGGAGATCGACCGCGCCGCGGGCCGCGTGACGGGCGACCTGACGGTGGGCGGCACGGTGGCCGCGCCGCAATTGAACGGCGAGCTGTCGCTGGCCGACGGCGAGTTCGACATCTACGAGATCAACCTCGCGCTGCGCGCGGTGAACTTCATGGCGCGCCTCGATGGCAACCGGCTGCAGCTCAAGGGTTCAGCCAATGCCGGCACGGATGGCACCGCCGCCATCGATGGCGATGTGACCTGGAAGGAAGGCCTGCCGTACGGCTCGCTGCACCTCAAAGGCACCGACCTGCGCGTGGCCAACATCCCGGAAGCGCGCATCCAGGCCTCGCCCGACGTGCTGCTGAAACTCGACGGCCGCCGCATCGATGTGACGGGTGAAGTGACGCTGCCGTACGCGCGGCTCGAGGAACCCGAGGAACTGGCCAACGCCGTGCTCCCCAGCAGCGATGAAGTCATCGTCGGTGAGGCACAGACGCCTTCGGACCAGCGCTTCCAGGTGTTCAGCAACGTGACGCTGAAACTCGGCGATCGCGTGACGCTCAGCACCAGCGGCCTGTCGGGACGGTTGAGCGGCAGTCTCAACGTCGTCACGGACGAGAGCGGCATCAGCCGCGGCAACGGCGAGCTCAACATCGAGGAAGGCACCTTCGCCGCCTACGGCCGCAAGCTCGACATCGAGCGCGGGCGCCTGCTGTTCAACAACGGCCTGCTCAGCGATCCGGGCGTCGACATCCGCGCCACCAAGAAATTCCCCGACGTCACCGCCGGCGTGAACGTGCGCGGCACGCTGCGCGACACGCGCATGACGTTCTTCTCCGATCCGCCCATCACGCAGAGCCAGATCGTGTCGCTGCTGCTGGCCGGCGGTTCGCTCGAAAGCGTGCAGAGCACGCAGGACACGCCCGGCAGCTCGAACTCGGCGCGCTCCAATGCGCTGCTGCAGGGTGGCGCCATCGTCGCGCAGCAGTTCGGCAGCAAGGTGGGCATCGAGGACGTCAGCGTCGAGTCCGACCTGAACAACGAAACCTCGCTGGTGCTGGGCCGCTATCTGTCACCGCGCCTGTACGTGAGCTACGGCATCTCGCTGGCGGAGGCCATCAACACCATCAAGATGCGCTACACCATCAGCGACCACTGGACCATCAAGACCGAGGCCGGCACCGCGCGCAGCGCGGACCTGGTGTACACCTTCGGCAAGCAGTGAGCGGCGCAGGCGCGCGGGCGGTTTGCCGCCTAGTGATGCGTCAATTCGCGCTCGATGCGCCGATCGGGCACCAGCCACAGGATCGCGACGCACACGTACAGCGCGCACGACACCCACGGTTCGTAAAACGCCGCGACGATGGCGACCGCGTAGATCACCACCGAGATCTGGCCTTTGACATCGCTGCCCACCGCCCTGGCCAGCGCGGAATCGGGTTGGGTCGCGATCAGCAGTCGCGCCAGGATGTAGTACGCGGTACCGGCGCACAGCAGCACCACGCCATACGCGGCCACCGGCCCGGAAGCGAAGTGCTCGCCCATCCAGTCGGTGACGAACGGCACCAGCGACAGCCAGAACAGCAGGTGCATGTTGGCCCACAGGATGGGGCCGGTGACCTGCTTCACGGCCTGCAGCAGGTGATGGTGGTTGTTCCAGTAGATGGCGATGAACACGAAGCTGAGCACGTAGCAGCCCAGCGTGGGCGCGATCGGCCCGAGCGAAGCCAGCGTCGTGCCGTCGGGCGGCCGCAGCTCCAGCACCATGATGGTGATCAGGATGGCGATCACGCCGTCACTGAACGCTTCCATGCGGCCTTTGACCATGACCTTCATCTCTCGCTGCGTCCGGAAGTGTGCAGTGTAGCGTGCCGTTACTGGTAGCGCTGGCCCCGGTAGTCGATCCAGCCCGGCGCATGGCGTCCGCTGCGGTCGTGGTGCGTCCAGTGCACGATGCCGCCCTGCGGATTCCACAGGTACTCACCCTGCGCGGTCAGCGCCGCGCCCGCCTCGAGGTCCGGCACACGCGGCGCCTGGTCGATGTCGTGCGCCACCATCACGGTCAGCCCGGAGGGTACGCGCAGGATGAAACGCTGGTGCCGCAGGCCCTGCGTGTCGTCCGGGAGCACGCGCTGCACGACGCCCACAGCGGTGACGGGCTGGTTGCGCGCGTGGGCGGCGAACGCTGCGTCGACGTCGCCGGGAGAATCCGCGGGCGCTGCGCGGCCCGTGCTGGACGTGCCGGGCGTGCTGGGCGTGCTGGGCGTGGTCGATGGCGATGGCGATGGCGACGGCCAGTGCCGCACAGCCACCGTGACCAGCACGATGAGCAGCACGACCCAGACAGGACGACGCTGCACTAGCGCTGCCCGCCGCGGCCATCGCCGGGCGCTTCGCCGCCGTCCCCGCCGCCGACGTCGGAGCCACCGAGTTCGCGCAGCAGCTGCCAGGCCATGGCGAGCAGCACCACGGCGCCCAGCGCCAGCACGCCCCACAGCACTTCCTTCCTCCATCCGCGCGATGTCGATACCGCGAGCGCGCGCGGTCCCGCCACCGCCTGCGGCGCTTCGAGCCCCGCGGCACGCAACCTGGGCAACACGCCGTTCACTGCGAGTCCCGCGAGCATCGTTGCGGCCGATTGCGCCACCGCCGGTGTGTCGGGCCGGCCGTACACCAGTTCAAACGGCGCGGCGCCGCGCGGCAGGAAACTCAGCGTGTGCGGCACCCACTGCACTTCGAGTTCGGGCGCCGCCGCGCCGAACGAGGCGCCGGCCGGCACTTCGATGCGCCAGTATCGATCCGTGTCGCGCGCGATCGCGACCGCGTTGTTCACGAGCTCGCTGCCGTCCGCGGCCCGCAATCGATAGGGATTGAACGCTGCCACGCGCGTCCAGGCCCCATTGGGATCCGCGCGTGAGTACAGCGTGGCGCCCAGCGCGGTGTTGAGTTCGGGCAGCTTCAGGTTGACCCGATCCACGGGCAGGTGCGCACCCAGGTCCACCGTGAAATGGCCGGGCGCATGCGCGTCGGCCTGCGCGCGCACCAGCAGGTCGCTGCGCGCCGCTTCGGCCTGCGACGGCGCGGGCGTCACAGCCACGGTGGTCAGTTTCGGGCCCTGCTGCCCGGCCGGCCACGACAGGCGCCAGTAGCGGCTCAAAGTCGGCGGCAGATCGATGCGCTGCTGCACGAAGCGCTGCGAATTGAAATGCAGGTGCGCCAGCGTCGCGGCGGCCACCGGCCGCCAGTGCTGCAGATCATCGCTGGCGTCGGCCTCGACGGTGAGGGAAAAGTCGGGCTCGGACTCGTCCCAGCCCGGCGTCAGCGCCACGATCGCGGTGCTCAGCGCGCGCGTGTCGAGCAGGTAGCCCACCACCGCGCGCTGGCCCGGCGCCGCGCCCACGCCCGCCATCTCGATCGAATCGCCTGCATGCCGCACCAGGATGCGTACCGAATCGACGCCGGCGCCCGCGGCGGCTTCGAGCGGAAACAGCGGCACGCCCAGATCCGCCTGCACCGAGTTGCCGCCGCGCGTCGCAGGCTCGGACAGGGCAAACGGCACGGGCTGTCCGGCGCCGTTCAGCACCCGCAGGTCGGCCAACTCCAGCGAATCCGCGTTCTGGTACACGTGCAATGGCAACGCGAACTGGTATGCCGGTTGCCGGCCATCGACATCCAGGCGCATCGAGTACGCGAATTCCGCACGCCTGGGCTCGGTGGTGGCGCCGAGTCCGAGCAGCGCCAACGCCGCGCAGGACAGGAGTCTCCGGCGCTTCATGCCTGCGCCGCCTTGTTGGCCGGCGGCAACGGCGAGAAGTAACCGATCACCAGCATGAGCACACCCACCACGAGGAAGGAAATGATCCGCTCCACGGTGCCGACCCGCGCCAGATCCACCACGAACAGCTTCGCCACCACCACCGCCATCAGCGCTGCGCCCCCCAGCCACGGCAAGCGGGCGGACTTGCGATGCGCGATCAACATGGTCGACAGCGCCAGCACGGACCAGAAGATCGTCAGCGAGGACTGCGCCAGCGTCGAACCCATGAGCGCGTCGAACCGGTAGGGCACGCCGCTCCAGTGGTGCAGCGTGCGCAGCAGCACGGCGTTGAGCCACGCGAACACCAGCAACACCAGCGCGGCGTCGAGCCGGCGGCGCACGTCGACGTTCAGCCATTGCGGCAGGGCGCGTTGCAGGGCGCGACGCCAGCGCAGCAGCTCCAGCAGCGCGAGTCCCTGCACGATGTCCAGCGGATTGAGCAACGGCAGATAGGGCAGCGGCGCGGCCGAGCCCTCCGCCTTGAGGTCGGAGCGCAACGACCAGAGCGACACCACGAGCGCGAGGCCGGCGCCGGCGACGCCCAGGTACGCAACACGATGCGCGGACACCGGCCAGCGCGCGGCGGCCGCGGCGCGCGCCAGCCAGAATAGTCCCGCCACGGCCAGCAGGGGAGTCGCGCTTTCGGCCCAGCTCGAGGACTCGGGCACGGCCTGCGTCAGCCACCAGCGCAGCTGCAGGCTGCCGAGCGCCACGAACAGCCACAGCGCGAAGACGTGCAGCGCATCGAGCAGACGGGCCGGGAGCGCCGCTTCATGCCAGCGCAGGATCGCCACCGAGGCCAGCGCCGCCGCCGGCCAGAACAGCCACCCCAGGTTCGCGAACAGGTTCGCATCGTCATGCCACTCGAGATCCAGCAGCCATGCCATGGCCGGCCACAACAACAGGGACACATGGCGCAGCGCCTGCCAGCGCAGCCGCTGCGCCACGGCTGCGGCCAGCGTGCAGCTCACGACGAACAGCGCGAGCGGCGCGCTCAGGAAATACGCGGGCGGCAGGAATTTCTGCAGCTCCAGTCCATGGGCGCCGAACCACCAGCACACACCCCACGCCAGCAGCAGATGGGCCGGCCACTGGCCAGCGCGCCGTGCCAGCGCCGGTTGCCTGCTGGCATTGAATGCGCTCAGCAGTCCCGCGCCTGCCAGCAGCAGCGCACCCAGATAAGCGCTGCTGTACCAGTGTTCCCAGCCCGGCGCGGCTTGCAGCAGATAGGCCATGCCCGCCGCCAGCTGCAGGCCGGCGCCGCTGACCAGCGCCAGCACGCGGTCCTGGCGCAGGCCCACCCAGAAGATGGCCGCGCCTTCCAGCGCCCAGGTCGCCGCGGTCCAGTGTCCATCCAGCGCCAGCGGCACCGCGAGCGTCGCCAGCGCGACGCCCACCGCGACACAGGATTCGACCAGCAGCCGCAACTGCGGCCGCCCGCGCCGCAGCAGGAGCCAGGCCAGCGCCAGGTAGAAAGCACCCAGCCCGAGCGCGCTGTAGGCACGGCCGAACGGCAGGTCCTTCATCAGGCCGGCTTGCAATCCCATCACCACCAGCGGCGTGCCGAAAATCAGCGTGCCATCGACGTAGTGGCCAGGCTCCGGCGCGCGCCGGTGCGCGAACAGCACCGCGATGGCGACGAACACCAGAAAGAACAGCAGCAGGAAGAATTCCGCCAACGCGAACTTCGCGTCCTGGTAGCGCGTGACGCCCCACAGCCCGCCGATGGCGAAGGTGAACAGGAAGGCGAGCAGGTTGAGTTCACGCCAGGCCTTGAACCAGGCGATGGCGACGATGCCGATGTCGAGCACGGCATAGTAGGAGAACAGCACCGCCTCATTGCCCTGCTTGCCACCGCTGAGCACCGGCGCCAGGAAACCACCAGCGGCGCCCAGCAGCGCGAGGCTCTTCGAATCCTGCGTCACCGCCAGCACCGCCGCGGCGATGCCGATGACCGCCAGCAGCGCGAACGCGGCGCTGGCCGGCAACAGCTGGTACAGCCGCAGCGCCGCGAACACGCACAGGTACAGCACGCCCACGCCCGCGCCCTGCAGCGCCAGCGCATAGCCTCGCCGCCCCACGCGCAAACGCCAGCCCAGGGCCAGCAGCGCCACACCCGCGAGTGCCACGCCGGACAGGCGCAGTTCGATGGGCAGGTGGGAATGATCGGCCGCGTATTTCAACAGGAAGGCCACGCCGAAGAACAGCACGATGACCCCGACGCGGACGATGAGATTGCCGCCCGCGAAATAGTCGCGCACCCATTGCACCAGCGGCGCGGGCGGGACCCTGTCGCGGTACGCCAGCGGCACGGCGGAGGGCGGCGTCGCGGTGCCCGGCGCGCTGTCGGCAACGCCCTCCGTTTCACTGCCCGCCGGAGATTCACTGCTCGCTGGAGCCGCTGTCCCTGCCCCGCGCTCGCGCCGCAGGGCCGCCACCAGCAGGTCCACCGATCGGTTCACGCGCCTGAGCCGGGCATCCTGCTCGCGCAGCCGCAGGAACGCGACCACCACAGCCGCGACCAGCCCGATGTCACTGAGCACGAGCAGGGTCATCAGGCTCATGCGCAGCGGCTCTGCCGCCACTGCGCGCGGCTCTGTCCCCGGATTTCCACCTGGTGTGGCCGCAGGATCAGACGCGGCGCTACGATACGGATATCGTCTGGCTGCATCGACTGATTATACTGAAGGCAGCAACGGGGGTTCGATCATGAAAACAACGAGCGCCATCGGCGCCGGCGCGGCGCTCATGGCTTTCATGCTGGCGGGCATTGGCCTGGCGGCGGAAGGCGGCACACTGTTCGAGCGCATCGGCGGCAAGGATGCCACATTCGCCATCACCAAGGATCTCATCACGCGGGTGAAAGCCGATCCGCGCATTGCGAAGAAATTCGCGCGCTCGGACGAGGAGCGGTTGCAGTACTCCATCAGCGGTTACCTCTGCATCGTGCTCGATGGCGACTGCAACTACCCCGGCGAGAGCCTCAAGAATGCCCACCAGGGCCTGGGCGTGACAGCGGGCGAGTTCGACGCTTTCATGGAGGACCTGGGCGCCGCGCTGGATGAGCGCAAGATCGTCGACCCGGACCGCGCCGCGGTACTCAAGGCGCTGGCCTCCGCGCGCGCCACCGTCGTCGAATCGCAGGCGAAGACCACGGGCACCGATCTGCCGGCCAGCTTCAGGCCGGCGCCGCCGCTGAAGTTCGCCGAACCGGCCGCGCCAGCACCTGCGCCCGAGCCTGCGCCTGCGCCAACGCCAGCGCCTGCGCCTGCGCCGTAGCGTCCCGCGCTAGTAGGGCCGCCCGTCCTTGTGCTGGTACTGCCAGCGCCCTTCGACCTGCACGGCGGCCAGATCGTCGTCGGGATAGACGACGCTGTCGCCCGGGTTGCGATCGCCGATCTCGAGGTACACCACATCGAAGGCGCTGCGATTGAGGAGCTGGTGGGCGTCGCCGCTACCGCCTTTGAAGCCCGCACACATGCCAGGCGACAGCGGCGTCTCGCCGGCATCGGTCACCAGCACCGCCTGGCCTTCGAGGATGTAGATGAATTCGTCCTGCCGGCCGTGCGCGTGGCGCAGCGCCGACAATCCGCCGGGATGCAGGCGCGTCAGGTTGACGCCGAAGCTGGTCAGGCCGAACAGATCGCCGAGCGGCCGCTTGTCCCGCCCCGCCATGCGCATCGCGAAGAGGGCCGGATAGCTGCTGGAGATGGCGCGCGGCGGGGCGGAGGCGGCCAGGATCGCAATCGGCATGGGACTCTCCCGTCCTCAAGGTCATGGAGGGCCGATCATACGCTTGACGGCCGGTGCATTTTTATGCAAACTGTGCGCACTTTTATGCACGGACAGCCATGCTAGACCAGCACCAACACCAACGCCGGGACGCCATCCTGCGCCTGCTGCGCGCGGGTACGGTGCGCCGGCAGTCCGAGCTCGCGCAGCTGCTGAAGAAGCACGGCTTCGCGGTGACACAGTCGTCGGTGAGCCGCGACCTGCATGAGCTCGGCGTGCTCAAGGCCAGCGGCCGCTACCTGCCGCCCGGCGACGAAGTGGCGCACGCCAACGGCAATTTCAACGCGCTGGCGCAGTTCGTGCGCGCCATCAAGCCGGCCGGCCCCTCGCTCACCGTCATCAAGACCACGGTGGGTTCCGCGGGCAGCGTGGCCGTGGCGCTCGACAAGGCGGAGTGGCCCGAAGTGGTCGGCACCATCTCCGGCGACGACACGATCTTCATCGCGACACCCGACGAGCGCGCCCAGCGCCGCCTGGTGGAGCGCCTGCATTCCCTGTTCCGCATCTGAGATCACCATGACGACTGACCAGGGCGCCAAGCCCATCGTGCTGGCCTATTCCGGCGGCCTCGACACCTCCTTCCTCGTGCCGTGGGTGGCCGAGAACTACCGGCGCCCGATCATCACCGTGACGGTGGACACAGGCGGCATCGACGCGGCCGCCGCGCAGACCCTGGCCGCGCGTTCGAAGGCGCTCGGCGCCATCGAGCATCACCAGATCGACGCGCGCGCCGATTACTTCCAGCAGGTGCTGCGTTTCCTCATCATGGGCAACGTGCGCCGCGGCCAGCTCTATCCGCTGTGCGTGGGCGCCGAGCGCGTCATGCAGGCCCAGACCATCGCGCACATGGCGCGCAAGCTCGGCACGCAGTCGATCGCGCACGGCTGCACGGCCGCGGGCAACGACCAGGTGCGCTTCGAAGTCGCGCTGCGCACGCTGGCGCCCGAACTCGAGATCATCGCACCGGTCCGCGACCGCGCCTTCAAGCGCCAGGAAGAGCTCGACTATCTCACCAGCCGCAATCTGCCCGTGCCGCCGCACGGCGCCGCGTACTCGATCAACCGCGGGCTGTGGGGCGTCACCATCGGCGGCACCGAGACGCTGACTTCCAAGGGCAGCATTCCGGATGGCGCCTGGGTGCTGTCGAAGGACGCGTTCAGCAAGCCGTGCGCGCCCGAATCGCACACGGTGCAGTTCGAGCACGGCGTGCCCGTCGGCCTCGACGGCCGGACGCTGTCGCCGGTGGACGTGATCGAACAGCTCGAGACGCTCGCGGCGCGCTTCGGCATCGGCCGCGGCATCCACCTCGGCGACACCATCATCGGCACCAAGGGCCGCGTGGCGTTCGAAGCGCCGGCGGCGGACGTGCTGCTCACCGCGCATCGCGAGCTGGAGAAGCTGGTGCTCACGGCGCGCCAGCAGCGCATCAAGGACAGCGTGGCGGGTCCCTACGGCGACTGGGTCCACGAGGGCCAGCTGCTGGATCCGGTCTGCCGCGACATCGAAGCACTGCTGCTGTCCTCGCAGCAGCGGGTCAGCGGCCTGGTGCACGTGCAGATGCGGCCGGGTTCGCTGTTCGTCGAAGGGGTCGAGTCGCCCTACTCGCTCATGGCGGCGTCGAAGGGCGTGTACGGCGAATCGGTCGGCGAGTGGTCGCCCACCGACGCGCTCGGTTTCTCCAAAATCGTGGCGCTCACGGGCGTGTTCCACCAGCGCGCCGGCGAGCTCGCCGCGCGCAATGCCAACCAGGCCGCAGGCCAAGGTGCCAAGTAGATGAAGACCGTGGTCGTCGACAAGATCGCTTCCATCACGCAGGCGCGCGGCCTGGCGCACGAGCTGCGCGTGTCGGAGGACATTCCCGCCGAGGAAGGCGTGATCGTGGTGGCCGAAGTCCTCAACAACAAATCCACCTACAACACGCTGGAGCTCACCAGCGGCCGCATGGCCAAGGTTGTCAAAGGCGACATCGTCGTGGGCGCGCTGGGCACCCGCAAGGCGCTGTTCGGCTACTCGGGCCATGTGCCCGAAAGCATCAAGCCCGGCGATATCATCCAGATGCTGAACATCGGCGGCGTGATGGGCATCTGCGATTCGGCCACGCCCGACAAGGGCAAGCCGTTCGATTGCCGCGTGATCGGCGTGGTGCTGCAGTTCCCGTTCCTCGGCGAACGCATCGGCGTGCCGGCGCGCGCCGGCTTCAGCCAGCTCGACTACAACGCGCCGATCGATGCGCGTGGCGTGCCGGTGGTGGCGCTCGCCGGCACCTGCATGGAAGCCGGCAAGACCGCCGCCGCCGCGGCCATCGTGGCGCGCATGCGCCATCGCGGACTGGTGGTCGACGCGTTCAAAGCCACGGGCGTTTCGTTGCGGCGTGACATCATGGCGTTCGAGGACGCCGGTGCGCGTAAAACCATGATCTTCACCGACCTCGGCGTGATCACCACCACACGCAAGACCGGCCCGGCACTGACGCGCACCATGCTCACCGAACTCGCCACCGGCAAGCCCGACGCCATCGTGTTCGAGCTTGGCGACGGCCTGCTCGGCACCTACGGCGTGGACGCCATCCTCGACGACGACGAGATCCGCAAGGCGCTCACCGGCGTGGTGCTCTCCGCCAACGACCCGGTCGCGGCCTGGGGCGGCGTGAAGCTGCTGCGTGAGCGCTTCAAGGTCGAACCCTGTGTGGTCACCGGCCCGGCCACCGACAACCAGGTGGGCGTGGACATCATCGAGCAGCAGATGAACGTGCGCGCGTTCAATGCCATCAGCAATCCCGCGGGCCTGGGCGACGCGGTGATCGACGCGATCGGGCTGGGCGCCAGGGCCGCACCGGCCGTGGCCGCCGAGTAGCGCGCGGTGACACGGAAAGTACCGACGCTGGTGCTCGGTGGAACCGGTTACGTCGCCGGCGAACTGCTGCGCCTGATCGCGGGTCATCCGAACCTCGAGCTGCTGGGCATCCTGTCGGACAGCCAGCCCGGCGAAAGCGTGGGCCAGGCGTTCCCGCACCTGGCCGTGGCCTATCCGGACACGGTGTTCAAGTCGCAGGCGGAGCTCGAAACGCTGCTGCAGCAGACCGCCGCGCCCGCGATACTCGCCGCCGCTCCGCACGGCGTCTCCGCTGCATTGATCGATTCGCTGCTGGGCGTCGCCGAAGCGGCCGGCAACCAGCCGCGCGTGGTCGACATCTCGGCTGACTACCGGTACGCCAGCGCGGCCGAATACGAAGCGGTGTACCAGCATCCGCACGGCGCACCGCAGCGTCTCGCGCAATTCACCTGCGCCGTGCCCGAACACCTGGCGGTGGCCAGCACACCGCACATCGCGCATCCCGGCTGCTTCGCCACGGCCTCGCTGCTCGCCACGGTGCCGCTGCTCAAGCTCGGCATCGCCGAGCCGCAGATCTTCATCTCCGGCGTCACGGGCAGCACCGGCGCGGGCCGCAAGCCCGTCGCGGGCACGCACCATCCGACGCGCCACAGCGACCTGTATGCCTACAACGCCCTCGGCCATCGCCACGCGCCGGAAGTGAAGGCGCTCGCGCTGGCAGCCAGCGGCGTGGAGGCGCACATCGCTTTCGTGCCGCACTCCGGTCCCCTCGCGCGCGGCATCCACGCCACCGTGCAGGCCGTGCTGAAGCGGCCGCTGGACTCGAAGCAGATCAACGGCCTGTTGCGCGAGTTCTACGCGCACTCCCCATTCGTGCGCGTGCTCGACACGGCGCCGCGCGTGAAGGAAGTGGTCACCAGCAACTATGCCCACCTCTGCGCCGTGAGCGATGGCCGCACGGTCGCGCTCATGAGCGTGGTCGACAATCTCACCAAGGGCGCGGCCGGGGGCGCCGTGCAATGGATGAACCGGCTGCTGGGACTGCCCGAATCCGCGGGGCTTACGGCTCCCGCGCCCGGTTGGACCTGAACCAGCCTGGACCCGAAAGACACTGGACGTGAAATGATGAATGCCCAACCGCTTTCCGCCGCGCAGGCGCCGCACGACTACCTCGCGCCCGTGTTCGCGCAGTACCCGCTGCCCGTGGTCGACGCCAAGGGCGTCTGGCTGCACACGACGGACGGCCGGCGCGTGCTCGACCTGTACGGCGGCCACGCCGTCGCCGCCCTGGGCTACGGCCATCCCGGCTGGACGCGCGCGCTCTCGCAGCAGGCGCAGGCGCTGAATTTCCAGAGCAACGCGGTGCCGATCGACGTGCGCGTGCGCGCCGCGGCGCGCCTGGTGCGCTTCTCGCAGCTCGACTTCGACAGCGTGTTCTTCGTGAACTCCGGCGCCGAGGCCAACGAGAACGCGCTCAAGATGGCGTTCACGGTCACGGGCCGCACCGAAGTCGTCGCGCTCGAACAGGGCTTCCACGGCCGCACCGCCGCCGCCGGTGCGCTCACCTGGGGCGCCGCCGGCAAGTGGTACGGTTTCCCGCGCGCGCCGTTCGACGTGAAGTTCATCCCGCGCCGCGATGCGGCTGCGCTG
>Ga0335083_10006437_pt1 | contig 14647 bp, 15 predicted proteins | sample Lox_Sample_42_FD_206716 | JGI IMG/M metagenome (GOLD analysis project Ga0335083, IMG submission 206716) | Soil microbial communities from Loxahatchee National Wildlife Refuge, Florida, United States - Lox_Sample_4.2 | ecosystem: Environmental > Terrestrial > Soil > Wetlands | place: USA...
TTTGCTTATAATCTTCTCTGCGCCCTGAGAGGCGATGGTCCTGCGTCAGAGCGGTCCCAAAGACCGCTGCACCCCCTATTAGCGATGGCGGCCCAGAGTGAGATCGACTCATTTTCTATCAACACGTAGCGTGCCAAGATGGCCAGAGTCGATATTATCTCGTAAGGCAGGTTTATCTTATCTATTGCCTCTAAAGACGCAGTTGAAGTTGCGGCAACGCCACTTCTCATCTCAAATTCACCTCGTATTCGAGATTGAGCGATGCTGCACCTCACGAAGTGTCATCGAAGGCCTCGTTGACTTCAAAGCCGAGCGAGCACTATCGTCTGAGAGGTGCCGGAGAGCTGGCGAAATCGGGGAGAAGGGCGCAACGGGCGGGACGTTTCCGCCGAACGAAGCTCTTAAGTCACTCTAACGCAAAGGAGATCCGTGGGGCGCCGTGCGGATCAACGCAAAGCAGGACCTCAATATCCGCGAGGCGACTATCGCCGATCTGCCACGCATAATGGCGATAGAAGAGATCGCCTTTGAACATCCCTGGAGTCGCGAGTCGTTCCAGCGTGAGTTTGCTCTGCCGTTTTCGAAGACTTGGGTCGCTACCCTGGAGGACTCGTCCTCAATCGTTGGCTACCTATGCCGATGGTTGGTTACAGACGAGTGCCATATCCTGAATGTAGCAGTTGATCCTAACTTCCGATGTGCCGGAATCGGTACGCTGCTGATGGGCGAAGCAATAGCGGAAGCGGCTATGAATAAAGCTGCTATAATGACTTTAGAGGTGCGTAGATCGAATCTGGCGGCTCGTAGTCTCTATCGCAAGCTACAATTCGAAGAACGCCGTTTGAGAAAAAACTACTATGGAGTTGGGGAGGATGCCATCATAATGGAGCGTCAGCTTTAACGACTCGATGCGGTTAAAACGATATTTGATATTAGATCGCGGAGTTTCCGGCTGTTACAAAAATGTTGGATATGTGCCATAATATTCTCATCGTTCGGGCAAATCGTGGAGACCGAGACTGCTTCGCAGGCCGGTCACCTACGAAAATCGGATGCCGGGAACACGGGATGAGCCAGTGATCAGTTCCACGTTCAAGAAGGGCGAGAAGGTAGTCTATCCAGCCCACGGGGTCGCCGTCATCGATGACATTCAGAGTCGGACTATTTCGGGGACGGAACGCAAGTTTTATATGCTGCGAATCCTGGGAACCGAAAAAATGACCATCATGATTCCGACCGAAAACGTCGACGCGGTAGGGCTGCGACGCGTTATCGGCAAGGATACGGTTACTAAAATCTATAAGATTCTGCGGCAACGCAAAGTTGAGGGTGACTCGCAGACCTGGAATCGTCGCTATCGCGAGTACACGGAAAAGATCAAAACCGGGTCCCCGCTTGAGATCGCGAAGGTCCTCCGCGACTTGCTGGTTCTGAAGGGCGATAAGGAGCTTTCGTTCGGCGAGCGCAAAATGCTGGATACTGCGCGCAGCCTGCTGGTGAAAGAGCTCTCGATTGCAAAAGCCCATCCGGAAGAGAAGATCATGGAGGAGCTCAAGACGATCTTCGCCAACTGAGCTGACTCGAATTCGAATGGTGAAAGAGCCGCGAGATCCTCGCGGCTCTTTTTTTGCGCCAGCGTTCAGCTTGTGTCAGCAATTAAGCGTATGCGTGTTTCGGTGATTATCGTGTCGGCGGGAAGCGGTAGTCGGCTTGGCGCCGATGTGCCAAAGGCCTTCGTCCAACTCGGGGGCATGACCCTGCTCGCGCGATCGTTGAGGATCGTTGCTGAGGTTGCTTCTGCGAGTGAAGTCGTAATTACAGTGCCCACCGGGATGGAGGCAGCGGCGCGCGAGGAGGTTAATCGAGTTGGGTTAGCCCTTCCCGTGAAGATCATCGCCGGCGGTGCCGAGCGGCAGGATTCGGTTCGTATCGCGTTGACCTTTACGAGCGCCGAAGCGGAGCTGGTGGTGATACACGACGCGGCCCGGCCCTTCGCGACGCCTGCGATGTTCCGGGAGAGTCTCGACGAGGCGGCTCGTGTCGGTGGAGCGATCGTTGCGCTACCGCTGGCCGATACACTCAAGCGCGTCGATCAGGAAAGAATTACCGAAACCGTTCCGCGGGCCCGATTATGGTTGGCCCAGACGCCGCAGGCCTTCCAACGGAGGCTGCTAATCGAGGCCCACGAGCGAGCAGTCCGCGAGCGAATGATTGCCACCGACGATGCGGATCTTATAGAGCGGACGGGTGGGACGGTATCGGTTGTGAACGGATCGCCTTTGAATCTGAAGATTACGACGGCTGACGATCTTCGTTTGGCCGAGGCGATTGTGCGTAGTCGGTCGGCCTAACCCCGATTGCATTTTGTGGAGCGCTTCGCTGGCCGCGGGAAACCGGTACCGGCTGAGCGAGTGCAAGGCTCGCTCAGCTATCCGAGATCCTTCACTGCGTTTGCGATGCTCACTACGTTCAGGATGACAAGACGGCCTTTACTATGAGGGTCTCGTCGATTGCGGCGTCGCGATCCCTTCGTTGAGAGAGCCCGAGCGGAAGCCCTTCAGATCGACGGTCACGAAGCGAAAGCCGATTTTTTTTAGTTCCGCGTCGACAAGACCGCGGGTCGAGGGTTCAAGCAGACGCGCGATTTCGTTGGCATCGACTTCGAGCCGAGCTACATCGCCGTGGTAGCGTACGCGGGCGACCTTGAAGCCCAACGCATGAAGGAGCTGTTCGCCCTGCTCGACTTTCCGCAATCCTTCCTCAGTGATCGTTGTGCCGTATGGAAAGCGTGAGGAAAGACAGGGAGACGCGGGCCGATCCCAAGTCGGTAATCCGAGCGTCCTCGAAAGCTCACGCACCTCGGCCTTGGTCATTTCGGCTTCGACCAGCGGATGCCTCACGCTCATCTCCGAGGCGGCCTTAATCCCCGGGCGATAGTCGTGCAAATCGTCGAGGTTGAGGCCATCGACGATCGTTTTGATTCCGAGTTCGCGCGCTTTGGTCTCGCAGACCGTGAAGAGATTGTGCTTGCACAGGTAGCATCGGTTGAGCGGATTCTGCGCGTAGCCAGGAATCTCCAACTCGTTCGACTCGATCACGAGATGGCGCGCGCCGATCTGTTGTGCCATCTCGAGGGCCGAGATGCGGTCCTGATCCGGCATCGTGGGCGAGGTCGTCGTGAGGGCGAGGACACGATCGCCGATCGTCTCCTGCGCCACCTTCAAGACGAAGGTCGAGTCGACACCACCGGAAAAGGCAACGATTACATCGTCGAAGGAGGTGAAGATCGCGCAGAGGCGCTCGAGTTTGGAATCGAGAGAGGACATACTGCAATTCTTAAATGTGCGCTTCGCGTTCAGGAAAACCGGAACCAGCTTCGCTCGCAGGCTCGCGAAGCTGTCCGAGATCCATTCGCTGTGTTCGCGTTGCTCACTTCGCTCAGGATGACAGGAGCTTTGCTAAATTCCTTCGGCCTGGAAGAGATCCGTCGTCAGGTAGCGTTCGCCGGTATCGCAGAAGACGACGACCACGCTTTTGCCGGCGCCCAGCCGCTTGGCGATCTGAAGGGCTGCGCAGCAATTAGCACCCGAGGAAATGCCGACGAGGATACCCTCCTCACGGGCCAGACGACGCGAGTAGGCTGCCGCCTCTTCGTCACTGCAGGCGATGATCTCATCGTAGACGGTGGTATCGAGGTTCTGTGGTACGAAGCCTGCGCCGATCCCTTGAATCTTATGAAAGCCCGGCTCGCCACCCGACAGGACAGGTGAGTTCTTCGGCTCAACCGCGACGATGAGCGGGGGAGTCTTGAGATTCTCGCGAAGATAACGGCCGACGCCGCTGATCGTACCTCCCGTACCCACGCCGGAAACAAACGCGTCGATCCGTTCGAGTTGTTCGATCAATTCCGGGCCCGTGCTGCCGTAATGAACCTCGGGGTTGGCCGGGTTACTGAACTGCTGCGGCATGTAGTAGCCGGGATTGTTGCGAACGAGTTCCTCGGCCTTGGTGATCGCCCCATGCATCCCGCGGGTATCTGGAGTCAGTACGACTTTCGCGCCATAGGCCGCGAGCAGCGAGCGTCGCTCCTCGCTCATCGTATCGGGCATCGTCAGGATAAGATTGTAGCCCTTCACCGCACAAACGAGCGCGAGTCCGATTCCGGTGTTGCCGGAGGTTGGTTCGACAATCGTATCGCCCGGCTTGATACGGCCGTCCTTCTCGGCCTGCGTAATCATCGCGAGGCAGATGCGGTCTTTAACGCTGCCGCCGGGGTTATAGTTTTCGAGCTTGGCCCAGACTTCGGCATCGCCCTTGCCGGGCAGGCGGTTAAGACGGAGCACTGGAGTATGACCGACTAACTCCAACGGTGAGCGGGCGACACTTATCGGCATACAGGCATTTTAGCCGGAATTCGCCCCTGTTTGCGAACTAACCGGAGCCGCACGAGTGGCCGTCATGTTAGAATTGTGTCCCGCTGTGAAAGTCGACGAATGCGCGGAATCTCGCGTGCTCATAATCCTTCCGGGGGCGCTCGGCGACCTGATCTGCATGCTGCCCGCGATCCGCTGGATCGCGTCGCAGAATCCGCAATCCCCAATCGAGCTGATGGCGCGAATGGAACTGGCACGATTCGCCGTCGGTCGGATGGGAGTAGCGCGAGCACATTCGATCGATCGACCGGAAGTAAGCCGGCTCTTCGTCGATCGGGATATCGATTTGGCGAGCGCTCGCGAACTTTTCAGCAGTTTCGAGCAAATCTATTCGTTCTTTGCGGCTGATAACGAAAAATTCAAAGCTAACCTGGCAGCGATCGCGTACCGGGCAGACTTCTATCCGTTCCGTCCCCCCGGTACAGGCCACGTCGCCGAGGCCTATCTGGCAGCGGTCGGCGCTCCTGAAGGTTTCGCCAACGGACCCGAAATCGAATTGCTCGAAAAGGACCATGCGGCGGCAGCAGAAGTCCTGAAAGGCCTCGGCTTGCAGCGCAGGGAATATTTGCTGGTGCTCCCGGGCAGCGGCAGCAGGACGAAAAACTGGCCGGTCGAAAAGTTTGTGGAACTGACCCGGCGGTTGGCTCAGGAACTCAAACCACTGGTGCTGCTAGGCCCGGCTGAAGAGGGTATAGCCCACGCTTTTCACGCAGCCGGAATCCCGGCCGTGGACGACTTGGAATTGGGAACGGTAGCGGCGCTGGCCGGCGGTGCGGGGGCTTTTATCGGCAACGATTCCGGGGTATCGCATCTGGCGGCCGCGTCCGGATCACAAGGATTGGTAATGTTTGGCCCGACGGATCCCGACCGATGGCGCCCCCGCGGCCGAGTCGAGGTCATTCGGCACCAGCCGCTAGCCGAGCTGTCGGTCGGCGAAGTCGAGGCGGCCTTGGACGCCATAGTGCGACGACCGAATTAGTGCTTACAATTACCTTTGAAGACTCGCGATAGTTATTACGTCTGCTCTTTGCAGAGGCGCGCGAATTGCGCAGCGAGTAAGAAGATAGGCATAACGACAATGAGCATGTTTAAAACCACGGCTTTGCTTGCGGCGCTTACCGGATTGATCATGTTGGTAGGCGGGATGCTCGGTGGACGAGGCGGACTCGAGATGGCCTTTATTTTTGCCGTCGGGATGAATTTTTTCAGCTACTGGTTCTCGGACAAGATGGTGCTGAAGGCGTACGGGGCGCAGCCGCTCGACGCGTCCAGTGCACCTGAGCTTTACGGCATCGTAAGTGAATTGGCGCAAACGGCAGGAATTCCGACGCCGCGCCTGTATCTGATCGACAGCGATACCCCGAATGCGTTCGCGACAGGGCGCAATCCGAATCACGCGGCAGTCGCGGTGACTCGCGGCATCATGCGGATCTGTAATCGCGAAGAGCTTAAGGGCGTTCTGGGGCACGAGCTTTCGCATGTGCTCAATCGCGATATCCTCATCAGTTCAGTGGCGGCGACGCTCGCGGGCGTCATCATGATGGTCGCAAGCATGGCGCGGTGGGCTGCGCTGTTCGGCGGCTTGGGCGGACGCGACGAAAATAACCGCAGCAGCGGACTCGAACTGCTCGCCATGGCGATTCTCGCCCCCTTGGCGGCGACGATGATTCAACTCGCGATCTCGCGGACCCGGGAGTATCAGGCTGATGCGAGCGGCGCCAAGCTGGCGCACAATCCACTCTATCTGGCGAATGCGCTGCGCAAGCTGGAAGCGGCCAACGAACGAATGCCGATGGCTGATGCCACGCCAGCGACCGCGCATCTGTTTATCGTGAACCCGCTCAGCGGTGGAGTAATGAGCCGGCTCTTTTCGACCCATCCGCCGCTGGAAGAGCGGATTCAACGACTTGAGAATATGGCCCATGGTGGATGACGGCGATGGAAGAGGAAAACAAGCGATCTTTCAAAGTTGAAGACCGTCGACGTTTCTCGTCGGAAGGCGAACTGAAACCGGAGCATCGCGCTGAGGAGGCCTCGCAGCCATCATCATCGGCGGCAGAAGGTGCAACCCAATCCAGCGCCTCCGTCCCACCACCGCCCCGGCTCGACGCGGGGGCGTCTCACGGTGCGGCAGCCGCTCACGAGGTTACCTTCGCGGGCTTTATGCTGGGACTTTCGACCCAAGCGCTGATGATGCTTGGCGAGATCGCCGACCCGCATGGCGAAGAGAGCGGCCTGAACCTCCCGGCCGCGCAGCAGCTAATCGATATTATCGGGATGCTGCAGGAAAAGACGCGCGGTAATCTGGACAAGGACGAGCAGTCGCTGGTCGAAGGAATCCTTTTCGAGCTGCGGATGAAGTACGTCGAGCGCGCCCGCGGCGCCTAAGCATTTGCTTCGGAGACGGTTTCGCCACGATCGGCTTTGCCTGTCGCAATCTATTCTCGACTAGCATCGATAAATATCGCGGGGGATGTGGCGGGCTTCGTTTAGCCTCGTACGCAAGGATAGAATCACGAGGCGGATGGGGCACCGTTAGGTGAAGCGAATCGGTAAGCTGATCAAGATTCTTCTCTTCAGCGTGGTGGTGGTGGGGTTGTTTGCTCTCGGCCCGGTGCTGTATCGCTTCGTGCGCTATTACCACGGACTCGATGAGGAGGTCGTCACCCGCTTTTCCGGCCAGCGCTGGACGATTCCGTCGCTGGTCTATTCCGATTCGACGACCATCTATCCCGGCCAGAAGATCGAAGATATCGGCCTTTACCAACGGCTCGCGCGTTTGAACTACCATCGCGTGCCGCCCGGACAGGTTAAGACTCGCGGCGAGTACAGTTTCGACGAAGGTAAGAGTGGCCGCTTCGAGATTTTCCTGCACAGCTTCCGGTATCCCTATTCGCAATTTCCCGGTGAGCTGATCGCGATGCGGATTTCACCGGTTGGGACAGTCATCTCGATCGAGGAAGTCGCGACCCATCAGCCGACCTATTCGTTTGATCTCGAGCCCGAGATGCTAGGGGCGATCTTCCAGGGCGATTGGGAGCAGCGACGTATCGTTCCTATCGCGGAGATTCCGCCGGCCTTTATCGACGCGGTGCTGGCTGCCGAGGACCATCGGTTTTACGAGCATCACGGAATAGACGTCGTGCGGACACTCAAGGCCGCGTATATCGATCTGACCGCAGGGCATGTGGTGCAGGGCGGTTCTACCCTGACACAACAGTTAGTCAAAAATTTCTTCCTCACCGCTAAACGCGATTGGCATCGTAAGGTCAAGGAAGCCCTGATGGCCTATATCGTTGAGAGTCGTTACTCGAAGGATCAGATAATCGAGAACTATCTCAACGATATTTATCTGGGACAGCGCGGACAGGAAGGCATTTACGGTATCTGGGAGGCGTCGCAGTTCTATTTTTCAAAGGAGCCGCGCGATCTCTCGATCGCCGAGATGGCGACGATCGCCGGAATGATCCGTTCGCCGAATCACTTTAATCCGATTCGTCATGCCGACGCGGCTCGAATCCGGCGCAATGAAGTGCTGGGCTCGATGCTCCAGGATGGCTACATCAGCAAGGCCGCTTACGATCAGGCAGTCACGGAACCATTGCGCGCCCGGGAACCCTATCAGGAAAGCAACGACGCGCCCTATTTCGTCGATTATGTGAAGCGCGAATTGGCCGAGCGCTATCCGCCGAGCGTGCTGACGGGCGAGGGATTACGGGTATTCACCACGCTCGACGTGCACATGCAGAAGCAGGCGGAAGCAGCGGTTGATAACAACCTGACACGCCTCGAAGAGAAGCATACGTCGCTACAACGCAAAGAGAAGAAGTATCAGCTGCAATCATGTCTCGTTGCGATTGAGCCGCAGACCGGGAAAATCCGATCGATGGTGGGGGGCCGTAGTTATCACGAGAGTCAATTCAATCGTGTGACGCAATCGAAGCGTCAGCCGGGATCGGCCTTCAAGCCGATCACCTACCTCGCGGCCTTACAGGAAACCTTCGATGGTGGCCCGCTGCGTTATCTGCCCACCAGTTATATCGACGATGAGCCGTTTACATGGGTGTATGGCAACGGCAACGCGATGAGCTGGACGCCGAAGAACTTCAAGAATCGCTATTTCGGGCGTGTGACACTGACGTTCGCGCTGCAAGAATCGCTCAACTCGGCGACAGCACGACTGGCTCAGGCGGTGGGTCTCGATCGTGTCATGGCGATGGGAGAGAAGGTCGGCTTTAGCAAGCTGCCGCATTATCCCTCGATTGTGCTTGGTGGTATCGAAGTGTCGCCGTTGGACTTGGCGCGGATGTACGCGATCCTAGCCAACGAAGGTCTGGAAGTTCCATTTGCGGCTGTAAGCGCCGTGATCGATCAAAAGGGTAACCTGGTTGAAGGACATGAACTCAAGGCCGAGCAGGTTTTATCACCGGAGCTGGGTTACACGATCGATTACATGCTCGAACAGGTGATTAATCACGGCACGGGAGAAGGCGCACGCAAAGCCGGATTTACGCGCCCGGCCGCCGGCAAGACGGGTACGACGAACGATGCCAAAGATGCGTGGTTCGCGGGCTTCACGCCGAACCTGCTGACAGTGGTTTGGACGGGATTCGATCAGAAAGAGGAACTTGGCCTGACGGGCGCAGAGGCGTCGCTCCCGGCGTGGACGAATTTTATGAAGGCCGCGACCGCGTCGCGTCCGGCGCTCGACTTCGTCGCTCCGGCAGGTGTCGTCTTGGCCAAATCCGATCCCGCGTCGGGAGGGTTGGCTGGAGCGAATTGCGCGACCGGCATGATGGGGGTATTTCCGAAAGAGATGGCCTCCACCGGTTCGTGCTCTACACCGTCATCCTCGTCACCGAATCCAGCTAATCCAGCTCCGGCTGGAGCAGCGAACGACACCGATAACATCGATTCGCCCAACGACTGATGCGGCGCGCTCGACGTAGACTCTCGGTGGTTACGCTGCTGAGCCTTGTGGCGGCGGTATGTATTGGTGCGACGACGGCGCGGCGCTGCGCCGCCATGGAAGAACAGGATGTGCCGTCGGCAGCGGGACCATCGAGTCAGGCCACAGGCGGCGGGTCAGTCCAGCAATCGGCTCCCACGCCGGTTGTGAATCACGGCGACGATTGGGAACGGGTGCCTCCTGAGGGCAACAACAGCGCCCCGCCCGCATCCGCTCCGCAGAATATGCCGGTACAGCAGATTCCTCCCGATAGTCAGCAGCCGACAGCGGGTCAGCCAGCATCTGCCCCTGCCCAGGCGGAAACGCCGGGATCAGCAACGCCAGAACCTGCGCCTTCGATGGCTCCGATCCCGACCGAAACACCTTCATCGACACCGACGCCAGAGCCGCCTCCGGCGCTCGACGTCAGTTCGATCGATACCGATTCTGATGCCGAGTCGAAGCCGCTCGATGCTGAGATCAAGACAGCGGCGACGCCCTCGATGGCCGCCTCGTTGCGAGTCACCGAGCAGGCGCGCAAGCAGCTTTCCAAGGGCGCTATCGACGCGGCGCTGCGCAGCCTGACCCAGGCCGTTTCGATCGATCCCGGTGATCCCTTCGAGTACTACTTCCTCGGACGTGCCCACTACGAACGGAAGAACTATCAGCAGGCGCTGACCTTTTTTCAGCGAGCGCAGCTAGGGTTCGCTAACAAGCCGCAATGGCTGGGCGAGACGCTGAGTTACGAGGGCGCATGCGACGAAGCGTTGGGTCACGAACTGGAAGCTGCCAAGGCTTATCAAAAAGCGGTGGCCGCTTCGCCCGGTAACTTCCGCGCACGGGTCGGTTACGGGAGACTGAGTGCAGTCTTGGCCCCGACACCAAGTGCGGAGCTACCGCCTGCATCGAGCGATAGTGCTCCCCCGGCTCCATCCGCTCCGATAGATGCCCCCCCGCCGGCAGAACCTGCTGCCCCGCCTGCTCAGTGACGGCATAAATCTGACCTAGTCAGATTAGCTCAACGCAAAGCAGGGTGAGTTCCTTTATCGAAAGTGTGTTGCGACATAAGGATTAAATTGGTTGTTCTAAGCCGATAGTAGGCTCATATTCGACTCAACGTCTTGGCACTTGAGGTGGGCAAGTGGGTCACGCAAGTAAGGGGCACCTGGTTGGTGGGGCTAGTCGCAAGAACACTCTTACCAAGATGGTTTTGGCGACCGAGCGCACCTCAAAGAATCGAATCGAGAATGTCCAGCTCTCTCTGGACGAGCTACGGGAAAACCTGATCACGAATGGCGCGGTGGAGGCTCTTGAGAGTGATCAGCCTGAGGGGCTCTTCTCACGATTGGTAGGACGCGGACGCAACCGGAGCGTTACGCACGCGTCGGAACGACCGGAGACGAGTTCGCTATCGCCGGCCGGACCGCTCTTCAAGACCTCCAGAAAGTAGAAATAGCCGCCCTGGAGTAGCGAGACGCTTCGGCACCACACAGCAGGGTGTCCCGCCGCTTTTACATTCCACGAAACCGCGGCTTGCGCCGCGCAAGAAAAGCCTCGACCCCTTCGCGAAAGTCGGCGCTGCCGTAGACCTTCTCGATTAAGTCATCACCGTTGATTTGATCATCGGTCGCCTGCAATCGGCGCACCGATTCCTTGGTTACCTGCAGGGTAAGCGGTGCATTGTTTGCGATTTCCTCGGCGATCGTGAGGGCGCGTGCATACGCCTGACCGTCGGGCACGATCTCGTTGAGAACGCCCGCGCGATGACATTCCTCGGCAGTCGCGAGGCGTCCGCGGAAGAGCAGCTCCTTGGTGATTGCCGGGCCGAGCAGATTGAGCAGGCGCGCGTGGTTCGCGATCGACAGGCAATTGCCGAGTGTACGCGCGATCGGTACGCCAATTTGGGCAGAGGTACCGCCGTAGCGCAGATCGCAGACCAGCGCGAGGGCGGCACCGCCACCCACTGCATAGCCCTCAATAGCCGCGATCGTCGGTTGCTTTACCCCTTCGAGTGCGCCCACAGCCCGTTCGAGCCGCGCTTCGTAAGCCAGTCCGTCCGCACCGGTACGAACCTCGGTGAACTGTGCGATATCGGTGCCCGAGGCAAACGCCTTGGCGCCAGCGCCGCGCATGATGACTGCGCGTACTTCCGAATCATCAACGAGACTCGCGCATATCTCGATGAGGCCGTCATACATCGCCCAGGTGAGAGCGTTATGAAAACGCGGGCGATTCAGTGAGATCGTTGCGATCGGCGGATTTCGTTCAAACAGAATTTCTTTTTCCATCTGCTCTGGCTCTCTATTCTCTGGTCACTTATCAGTCGCGTCGCTTGCCGCCCGCCCATCAAGAAGCTTATGCGCTGCGAGCAAAAGCCGCTGATTGTCTTCGAGCCGCCGCAGAATAGTGATCATGAACTCATCCTGCTGTTCGAGATGATGCATGATCGACTTCACCTCTTCTTCAGCCTTGGCATTGATCTCGTAATCCTGCTCGGCCATCAGGCGATCTTTAGCCGACTGTCGATTCTGCGACATCATAATAATCGGTGCGGCGTAGGCGGCCTGAAAGCTGAGCGCGAGGTTCAGCAAAATAAACGGATATGGGTCCCAATGGTTTACCCATGCGGCGATGTTAACGCCAATCCAGACCATCAGGACGATGCTTTGGGTGATAATGAAGGTCCAACTGCCCATCATCGCCGCGAACCCATCGGCGATTCGGTCCCCGGTGGTCAGCCGATCCGCTGCCACCTGGTTTACGTTCTTTACCGCGGGATGGTGATGGGCGTGCCGGATGCGCCGTTGCTCCCAATGTGCGGCATCCTCGTTGGAATGATTTTTCTGTGCTGGTTCCATGAATGACCTTCCTCATGCGGGAAGTATTGCTGAGATATTCGTTCGCGATCGGTTCGCATCAACGATAGCTGCTTCCCTAGTCTGGGCAAGTTCGGCCTAATACCCAGGATGCAACGCCGAGTATGCCGCCGTCAGGAGCTTGATCGTTCTTGTCGATAGGCGATAATCGCACGATTCCACACCACGCTGAGGGTGTCGCACTAAACTGTATCCCTTTGGGAGGTCGGCTAGATGACCCGTCAAATCACTCTCTGTGACGTCGCGCCACGGGACGGTATCCAAAATGAAAAAGTGATGCTGTCGTCTGAGCAAAAGCTTGCATTGATACGTCGGCTTGCCGACGCCGGGCTCAAATGGATCGAGGTCGCTTCTTACGCCAGCCCGAAGTGGGTGCCCCAGATGGCGGATGCGGAAGAGGTCTTCCGGGAGGCCTCGAAGATCGACGGGATTCGACCGATCGTGCTCGTCTTGAACGATCGCGGTTACGATCGCGCGGTTAAGGCGGGTGCGCGTTATATCCGTCTCGTGGTTGCTGCAACTGAAACGATGAACAAGCGCAATGCCAATGCATCGCCGGCGGAAACGATGGCCGCGTATCAGCCGATTTTTGAGCGCGCGAAGCAGGACGGCGTTGAGTTAACCGGTGCGATTGCGACTTCGTTCGGATGTCCCTTCGAGGGACCGGTGAACCCCGAGCAGGTGCTGACGCTAGCGGATCGATTCGTTCAGGCGGGCGTAGCCGAAGTCGATTTTGCCGATACGGTCGGGATGGCGGTGCCGCCGCAAATCGAGCGGATGCTGGTGCGGGCTAAGGACCGTTTCAAGGGCGTGCGTCTCGGGATCCATCTACACAACACGCGCAACGTTGGTATCGCCAATGCCTATGCAGCTGTGAGCGGCGGTGCTGATGTGCTCGACGCTTCAACGGGCGGCGCCGGCGGATGCCCCTTCGCGCCCAAGGCCACCGGCAATATCCCGATGGACGATCTGGTCTTCATGCTCGAAGGGATGGGAATCGATACCGGAATCAATCTGGCGCGTCTGGTCGATACGACCAGGTGGTTCGAGGAGATTCTGCAGCATCAGCTGCCCGCGATGGTCGCGAAGGCCGGCCCGTGCTGGAACGCGCCTCCCCCGCTTGCGTAGCACGAGAAGATAATTTGCTGTCATCCTGAGCCGGCGAGCCGATGGCGCGCCGTGCCGAAGGATCTACGCGAAGCGGAAACACTCAACCAGAATAGCAGTAACATGATCAAATCGATCTTTCATATCAACGTAAACGTGAGCGATTTTGAGAGATCGCTCGCCTTCTACAAGATGGTCGGGTTCAAAGTTGTGCTCGATCTCGGTGAAGGGCCGAACCCTGCCAACGATATCGGCCTGAATGTACCCAACGGCGTGATTCGCGCCGCGCTGCTGGCGCTCAGCGACGACCCGCGGGCGACGCGACTCGATCTAATTGAGTGGAAGCATCCGAAGACCGAGGGCAAGGCCCCGGCGCATCTGTATCACGTTGGTCCCGCGCGCATCGCACTATTCACGAAGAATATCGACGAGGAATATCAGCGCCTGAAGGCGGCGGGTGTCGAGATGGTATCAGAGCCTGTGCTGATGAAATTCCCCAATGGCGCGGGATCGCGCTTCTTCTGCTTCAAGGATCCGGACGGGAATTTCCTCGAACTTATCGAGCCGTTTAACGGATAAACTAAACTCAGCAGATCAAAGGGCGCGGATACAGAGGCTTGCAGGGCCTCTCTATCCGCGCTTTGCGTTAGTTAATCGGTGGGCGCTGCTGGTTCCAGTCGGTGGCGCGTTCGAAGGCTCGTCCCGCACGCAGAATCGTTCCTTCACCCAGCAATCGACCAATCAGTTGCAAACTCGGTGGCGGTCCTGAGGGACTCTTGCCGCATGGCAGCGACAATGTCGGATTGCGGCTGATATCGAACGGCGCGGTGAAACGCAGCAGACCCTCAGGATCGACGTTCATCAGGAAGCGCGCATCATCGGGCAGTGCCGTGACAGGGAGCCCGGTTTGGCCTGTCGAGGGGCACGCGAGCACATCAATCTGATCATAGATCATCTGGAACTGATTCGCGAAGCTCTCGCGCACCATCTGCGCCTTCGCATAATCCTGCGCGCGCAATTGCGATCCTAATTCGAGGAATGAGCGGAAGCCTGCGCCGTATTCAGCAGCACGAGCGGGATAGGTTTTTTCGTGCGCTGCGACCGCGTCACCAAGACACAGCACGGACCAGGCTCCGAGCGCCGGCAGGATGTCCGGGATGGATACCTTCACGATCCGAGCACCGAGCTTTTCGAGCATCCTGACCGCATCGATCACGGCACTGTTCACTGCGTTGGAGGCACCCTTGCTGAGAAAAGCTTCGTCGAGACCGATCCGTAAACCG
>Ga0335083_10006439_pt1 | contig 14646 bp, 15 predicted proteins | sample Lox_Sample_42_FD_206716 | JGI IMG/M metagenome (GOLD analysis project Ga0335083, IMG submission 206716) | Soil microbial communities from Loxahatchee National Wildlife Refuge, Florida, United States - Lox_Sample_4.2 | ecosystem: Environmental > Terrestrial > Soil > Wetlands | place: USA...
CGCATCCATGTCGAGGATCTCGCGCGCGCCGTGCTCGCGGCGATGGAGCGGCCGGCGATGGCGCCGGGCACGATCTACAACGTCACCGACGACGAGCCCGCGCCGCAGCCCGTGGTGATCGCCTATGCCGCCCGCCTGTTGGGGCTGGAGCCGCCGCCGGTCGTGCCGTGGGCCGAGGCCGAGGCGTCGATGAGCGCGATGGCGCGCTCCTTCTACGCCGAGAATCGCCGGGTGCGGAACGAGCGGATGAAGCAGGTGCTGGGCGTGACGCTCAAGTACCCGACCTATCGCGAGGGATTGCGGGCGATCAGGGGGTGATGCCGCCCAGCTCCTGCGCGTTGCGCGTGCGCACGGTGCGATAGAGCGCGGCCACCTCGTCCGGGGTGAGGGTGCTGTCGCAGTATTTCATCTCGAACAGCTTCATGACGAACTCGACGATGTCGGGCCCGATATGGCGGCCGTCGGGGCTGTACTTCTGGAAGAACAGCTCGTTGATGATCTCGAAGGCCGGAAAATAGAACAGCCGCTCGTTCAGGTCGGCCGCGTGCTCGCGCATGAACTCGTCGAGCGCCGCGCGCAGGATCGCCTTGGAGGCCGAGCTCGCCGCCAGCGCCGGGATCGGCCGGAAGGTCGCGACCAGCGGGATCGGCGACAGCGAGAACAGCACCTTGGCCTGCGGCGCGTGCTTGCGGATCAGGCCGTACATGCGCTCGAGCGCGTCCTTGGTCTCGGCGAAGGAGCAGACGCGGAACTTGTGTCGCGTGGGATCGTAGCGATCGAGCGGCACGGCGCGCCAGAACACGCCGCCGGTCGGCTCGTCGTACCAGACCTCGGAGAGGCCGAGCGTGATGATGAAGAACTCGGTGCTGCGGAAGACCTCGTTGGTGCGCTGGCGCACGCCCTCGTCGTAGCCGTATTCCTCCGCCTTGTAGCCGTGCCACAGGCCCTGCGGCACCGGCGCGTTCTCGAGCGACCATTCGAACTGGCCGGCCAGCGCATGCACGTTCACCAGCCCCTCGCCGAACGCCGAGACGTAGATGTCGGGATTGCGCGACTTGGAGAGGTCGTAGCCCAGCCCCGCGAGGTGCTTGGCGATATTGTCGGCGAAGCAGCTGCCGAAGGCCGTGACGCGCGTCGAGCGCCCGATCGGCGGCGCGGCGGGCGACAGGCCACCCAGCACGAAGCGCTCGAGGAAATGCGGCAGGTGATGATCCTCGTGCGAGGGATAGAAGTTGCAGTGCTCGCCGCGGAAGAAGGAGCTGCCGATGCGCTTGGGCTTCTCGTGCGTCGGATCGTTCTCGAACGCTTCCTGGTAGGCGAAGCCGGTCAGGGTCTTGATCATGCCGGGCACTATGACGTGCCCGGCATGGCTTCGCATCAATTCAGCTTGTCGGTCTCGACCAGCACGATCTCGGCATCCTCGACGGCCTTGAGCTCGATTTCGTCCTGATCGACCACGGCGACGCCGTCGCGGGCGTTGGCCGTGATGACCTTGCCGTCGCTGCCCGTGACCTCGATCTTGCCCTTGGCGGGCACGAGATAGGCGGGCTTGCCGGCGAGCTTCTGCTTGATCGTCTCGCCCGCCTTGAGCTTGCCCGCGAACAGGGCGCCGTCGGCATAGAGCGGGATCGCGCCGTCATGGCCGCGGCCCGACGCCAGCGGCACCAGCTTGCCGTCGCGCGCATCGGCCGGGAACTGCACGGTCTCCCAGCGCGCCGGCACGCCTTCCTTGTTGGGCAGGATCCAGATCTGGAACAGCTCGGTCTCGTCCTGCTCCATGTTGTACTCGGCATGCTGGATGCCGCGGCCGGCACTCATCACCTGGATCTGGCCCGCTTCGGTGCGGCCCTGGTTGCCCAGGTGATCCTGGTGGGTGATCGCGCCTTTGATGACGTAGGTCACGATCTCCATGTCGCGATGGGGATGCGGCGGGAAGCCCGACTGCGGCGCGATGCGGTCGTTGTTCCACACCCGCAGCGCGCCCCAATGCACGCGGTCCTGGTTGCGGTAGTCGGCGAAGCTGAAATGGAAGTTGGCCTTCAGCCAACCATGGTCCGACTTGCCGAGCTTCTCGAAGGGTCTGAGTTCGATCATGGGAATTACCTCTTGGCGCCTAAAATGGCGCCTGCAAGCACGCGATCAAGTTTCGGGTTGGTGAGCAGGGTAGGAGTTGGATAGCCCACTCGGTTTCATTGGACCACGGGCCTCCAGGCCCGCTCAGATCATGATGCGGGCCTGGAGGCCCGCGGTCCGAAGGAGCTGTCTCCGCCAGTCTCAGTCCCCCTGAGACCGCCCCGATGCCCATTCCACAAGGCCTTTTCGCCAAAGTCTCACGACCTCACCCCACCCCCTCGGGTCACCCCCGATTGGGCGGCGCGATCATGAAGGGCTTGGTGGAATTGAAGATCCAGGTGTCGAGGAAGCCCATTTCCTGCGGCCTGAGACCCAGCTCGCTCATGGCGCCGGCGAGGCAGGACCAGTTCAGGATTTCCTGCTGGCCGCTATCCTCGACGGAAGCCGCGGGCAGGTCGCGCCACGCGGCCCAGTCGCAGCGCTGGAGCGCGTCGAACATGCGCTTGTCGGCGGCCGAGTCCGGCCACAGGTAGTTGTTCTTCGCTGTCAGGAAGGCGTGGCTCCAACCCGACGAGGCGATCAGCGCCACCCTCCAGGGCGACTCCCGGAGGATGCGCGCCGTTGCAGCGCCGAGATCGAACAGGCGCTTGGGCGTCGGCGCCGGCGGATCCCAGTCGCTCTCGCCGATCTCGCGGTCGAACACCGGCAGGCCGCCCTTCTGCGCCAGCACCTTGCGGCCGTAGCAGTTGATGGCGAAGGGCACGAACGGATAGTCGAAGCCCTTCCGCTCGTAGTCGAGATAGAGGATCGCGTTGGTGAAGGCGTGGCCGAGCGGATGGTGCAGCGGCTTGTAGGCGTAGGCCGTGTCGAAGCCCTGCTCGATCAGCCGCGAGGCCAGCAGCTTCGCCGCCGCCGGATGGCCCGCGAGGTCCCAGGCCTTGTCGGTCTCGCCCCAGACATTGCCGGGCGGTGTTCTGAATTGGTGCCGCTCGTAGGCGAACAGGCAATAGGGCGGCACGACGTCTTCCTTGAAGTTCTCGTACTGGTCGTCGCCCCACATCAGCACGAAGTCCGGCCGGAAGGCGTCGAGCGCCGCGCGCGTCTTGCCGAACCATTCGACCATCGCCGCGCGATGGCGGCCGGCCTCCGCCGTGCCCTGGTCGTTGCTCCATTGCGCGCGCGCCGGCTCGGGCCAGCCGCCGGGATGTTTCAGCGTCTCGGGCAGCTTGGGGTTGGTGAGCATGCGCCGGAAGATCCGCGACATGTTCTCGTCGGGACCCCAGAGCGGCGGATAGTGGGTCAGTCCAAGGGCGAGGATTTCAGCCATGCGCCATGGTATGCCTGCCGGCATGACCTCCGCCACTACCGAACGTACTGCCAGCTGCGCCTGCGGCCAGCTCAAGCTTCGCCTCCGGGGCGAGCCCGCGATGGTTTCCTCGTGCCATTGCCAGAGCTGCCAGCGCCGCACCGGCGGCCTGTTCGGCGTCCAGGCCTTCTTCCGCCGCGAGCAGCTCGTCGCGGTCGAGGGCGAGCACCGCACCTTCGTCCGCACCGCCGACAGCGGCACCGCCGTGACCCACGAATTCTGCCCGAACTGCGGCTCGACCCTCTACTGGGAGCGCCCGAGCCTGCCCGGCATGGTGACCATCGCCGTCGGCACCTTCGCCGACCCCAACTTCCCGCCGCCGGTGCGCACCGTGTGGACCGAGAGCAAGCACGGCTGGCTGCCGTTCCCCGAGTCGATGCCGCACTACCCGAAGGCGCCGGACTGATGTCCGCGCACGCCGTGCGGATCGCCATTCTCCTTGGCGCCGCATGTGTGTGCATCGCGTTCTGCTGGTCTCTCTGCCGTCGCCGCACAATCGGGATCGCGAGGGCAGGGTGGACACCGGACGATCTGGTGCCGGAGTTTGCCGGAACGCCGTACTCGCGGCAGGCGATCGTGATGACGATCGATCTGGATCAGTACAAAAGTCCGGTTTCTCGACGAGATCATGAAAAAGTTCATCCTCTTCCCCATTCAGATGGGGAAGTGCCCCGTCATACGGGGCGATGGGGTCATGAGCTGCAAACGGGATCGCGCTTGCGGCTCACGACCCCTCCGGCCCTCCGGGCCACCTCCCCATTTGAATGGGGAGGCTATCCGAGTGGCTGGCATGCAACTGGAGAGTCTGTCGCACGCAGGGCTTTCGTGCTGCTGCTCGATGTGACAGTTTCGTTTCAATGCAGAAGTTCATCCACATCACCGACACGCACTTCGTGCCGCCAGGCAATCTTCTTTACGGCCTCAATCCCATCGACCGGCTGGCGCTGTGCATCGCCGACGTGAACCGCAATCATGCCGATGCGGCCTTCGCGATCTTCACCGGCGATCTCGCGCACAAAGGGCAGCCCGAGGCCTACGAGGCGCTGAAGCGCGAGCTCGACAAGCTCGTCATTCCCTATCACCTGATGGTCGGCAATCACGACGATCGCGCGAATTTCCGCGCGATGTTTCCGGCGACGCCCGTCGATGAGAACGGCTTCATCCAGTACGCCTTCGACATGGGCGAGGGCGTGCTGGGCATCTGCCTCGACACCAACGAGCCCGGCAAGCCGTGGGGCAGCTTCTGCGAGCAGCGCGGCGCCTGGTTCAGGAAGGCGCTCGCCGAGGCCGGCGACGGGCCGGTGATGATCTTCATGCACCATCCGCCCTTCAAGGTACGGCTGAAGCGCATGGACGACATCTCGCTGCTCGAGCCCAAGGCCTTCCACGACGCCATCGCGGGCCGGACCAACATCCGCCATCTGTTCTTCGGCCATCTGCACCGGCCGGTCGCGGGAAGCTGGCGCGGCATCCCGATCTCGACCCTGCGCGCGACCAGCCACCAGGTGGCGCTCGATTTCGTCATCGAGGGCCGCATCATGGGCAGCCACGAGCCGCCAGCCTATGGTGTCTGCCTGCTCGAGGCCGACCAGATGGTCATCCACATGCACGACTTCCTCGACCGGACGAACACGTTCCTTCTCTGAACGCGGCCTCTACCGGTACTTGTCGCGCAGCAGCCGCGAGGCCTCGGCCTCCGCCTTGAGCTTCAGGTACACCTCGTCGGTGTCGACCTTGGCGGCCGAGCCCGGCGCGAAGCCGCAATCGGGATTGAGGGTGATGCGCGAGGGCTCGATGCAGGCGATGGCCCGCTCGACGCGGGCGGCGATCATCGGCGCAGTCTGCGGCTCGCCCGGCGTCACGTCGACCACGCCGAGGCCGAGCTCGAAGTCCTCGCGCAGCATCGCCAGGCTGGCGAGATCGTCGGCGCCGGCCGCCGTGAACTCCATCGTGAGATGCTGCACGTTCAGCCGGTTGAGCTGCGCTAGGATCGGGCCGTAGGTGCCGGCATGGTGCTTTTCGCCGCGCACGCGCGCGCCGGCGCGGCGGCAGAGGTGGACTGCGAACTTGATGCCCTTGAAGCCCGCCACCGTGGCGTTGATCATGTCGACGGCGAAGTCGGCGGCCCTGTCGGGGTCGTCGTAGCGGCGGCGCACGTCGGGATCGACGAACAGGCAGAGATGCGGATCGTCGATCTGCACGATGTCGACGCCGAGCTTCTGCAACAGCGCGATCTCGGCCCGGAGCGGCGCCACGCAATCGCGCACGAAGTCCTCGCGGTCGGGATAGGCCTTGCGCGAGCGCTCGGCATCCCACAGCCGCTCGCCGAGCAGGGCGGGCGCCGGCAGCGTGATCTTGGTGGCGAGCCTGGTGATCCGCTTCACGAACCTGGCTTCGGCGGCGATGAAGCCCGCGGGCCTGGGCGCCAGCTTTTCGGTCACCACGGTCCAGGGGCGCCCGTCGGCCGGATTGATCTCCAGCGTGAAGCCATGCGCCAGCTCGGCGATGACGCCGATATAGGAGCGCCGCCGCCATTCGCCGTCGTTCACGACATCGAGGCCGGCCCGCTCCTGCAGCGCCACGACGAAGCGGATCGCGGCGTCCATCGTGTTGCGGTCGGTGTCGTCCCAGTCGGGCTTCCCGATCAGCTCGCGGATGACCTGCGGACGCGGGATCGAGCCCACGATCGAAGCGGGAAAGAGCGGGAGCGAGGGCATGTCAGGGCGCCCACAGGGTCTGGGCGAGGTTCATGTCCTCTTGCGTGTCGATCTCGCGGTAGCGTCCCGGCGTGTCGGCGTGGCCGAAGGCGATGCCGTGCTCGATCATGTCCTGGAACATGTGGATCAGGTACGCCTTCTGGAAGATCGCGGCCTCGCGATAGGGCTTGTCCCAGAACTGCCATTTGCGGCGGTGATAGAAGTCGCGGAGCTGCTGGCCGCCGCCGCGGCCGAACTTGGCGACGCCGATGAATTCGCCCGTCGCCTCCTCGTAGGGAATGGTCCGGTAGACGCGCTCGACATGGCCGTTGCGGGTGATGACCTTCTCGGCATCGTGCGGCGGATGCTGGGTGCGGGGCCTGTAGTGCTCGCGCCAATCCGTGTCGACGCCGAGGGCGAGCTCGGACCCGCTCTCGACGAGCTTCCGCACGATGTCCCCGGTGAACAGGATGTCGGAGTAGGAGGCGATGAACGGCCGGTCCATCAGGTCTTCTGCGCACATCAGCGAGACCAGGATGTTGTTGTTCCGCCAGTCCCTGTTCTCGCGGAAGACGAACCCGGGATATTCCCGCTGCACCGCCTCGATGCGGTAGCCGCCGATGAAGCAGATCTCCGTGCAGCCGCCGTCCCTCAGCGCCTCGATCGTCCAGTCGAGGATGCGCTTGCCCCGGATCTCGGCAAAGCATTTGGGGGCGTTCTCGGTCGTCGGCATGAGCCGGCTGCCGCGGCCGGCGCCGATGATGATGGCGCGCACTAGAATCTTTTTCCGGCGAGCACGCGCGCGCTGAGCTGCAGCCTGCTGATCGAGCGCTTGGCGTCGGCGAGCGCGCAGCAGGAGACCAGCGTGTCGATGATCGCGAGCTGGGCGACGCGGCTGCTCATGGCCTCGGGCCGGTAGCGCGTCTCGTTGGCGATGGTGTGGAGCACGACGTCGCAGTGGCGTGCCAAAGGCGACTTCCCCATGCGCGTGATGCCGATCGTGCGCGCGCCCGCGTCGTGGGCGAGCTCCGTCGCCAGCACGGTCTCCACCGTGCTTCCCGAATGCGAGATGGTGATGACCGCCGTGCCCGAGTCGGTCATGGCCGCGCTCACCGCCTGGATGTGGGAATCGGTGACGGTCTTGGTGTCGTAGCCGAGCTGCAGCAGGCGATAGCCCAGGTCCTGCGCGATCGGCGCGGCGCTGCCGATGCCGTAGACCTCGACTCTCTTGGCGGCGCGCAGGATCTCGACCGCCCGCGACAGCGTCCTGGCGGACAACAGCTTCAGCGTTTCCTGCAGCGAGGCGATGTGCGCGGCGAAGACGTGCTCGCTCACGTCGGTGACGGTGTCGGAGGGGCGCAAATCCTCGTGGATGAAGCGCATCGGCTCGACCAGGTCGCGCGACAGCAGGATCTTCAGCTCCTGGAAGCCTGAGACGCCGAGCCGCCGGCAGAGGCCCACGACGCTGCCTTCGCTGGCGTGCGCCTGCTCGGCCACCTCGGTGATCGACATGCGGATCACCTCGTTGGCGTGGTCCTCGATATAGGCCGCGATCCGCCGGGCCGTGGGCGGCAGCTCGTCGCTGAGATGACGGATGCGCATCAGGATCGAGGCGTTGGCAAGCATGCGCCGAGCATAGGGATTGTGACCGAATGAGAAAAGCTCAATTACAGGACGCCGCAATTTGAGGGCTTTTCAATGCGGGGAACGGCCGGTAGCATTCGCCGAAAGAAGGTGAGTGGGAGGCTCGCCCGAATGCTCGTCACCAAGCCCGATGCGGCGGCCGGCGCGCGTCCCTCGCGGGGCGCCGTGCGCATTGCGGGCGTGACGAAGCGCTTTGGCGACACCACCGTGCTCGACGGCATCGACCTTTCGATCGAGGCCGGCGAGTTCGTCACCATCCTGGGACCGTCGGGCTGCGGGAAGTCGACGTTGCTGCGCATCGTCGCCGGGCTCGAGACCGAAACCGCGGGCGGCGTGGCGATCGACGGCGTGGCGATGGCGGGACGCGCGCCGAATGCGCGCGACATCGCCATGGTCTTCCAGTCCTACGCGCTCTATCCGCACCTCACGGTCGCCCAGAACATCGCGGTGCCGCTGCGCATGCGGGCGCTGACGCCGCTCCAGCGCCTGACCGGCCTCGCGCCGCGCGAGGTGCGCGACCGCATAGCGGCGGACGTGCGCCAGGTCGCCGCGATGCTTCGGATCGAGGCTCTGCTCGGCCGCAAGCCCGCCCAGCTCTCGGGCGGCCAGAAGCAGCGGGTGGCGCTGGCCCGCGCCATGGTCCGCCGGCCGTGCGTGTTCCTGATGGACGAGCCGCTCAGCAACCTCGACGCCGAGCTGCGCGTGCACATGAGGGCCGAGATCGCCCAGCTTCATCGCCAGATCGGCGCGACCTTCATCTACGTGACCCACGACCAGGTCGAGGCGATGACCATGTCCGACCGCGTCGCGGTGATCCTGGGCGGCCGGCTGCAGCAGGTCGCCTCGCCCGACAGGCTGTACCGCGACCCCGACGCATTGGCGGTCGCGCAGTTCGTCGGCACACCGCGCATCAACGTCCTGCCGGCCGATCGCCTCGACCTGCCGCAGGCGCGTGCGGCGGGTGCCGCACAGGTCGCGGTCCGGCCGGAGCGGCTCGAGATCCTCGCCTCCCCCGATGACGGGGGAGGGAAGCTGAAGGGCCGCCTCGTGCATCGCGAGAACCTGGGCGCCGACCTCTTGCTGCACATCGACGTGCCGGGCGTGCCGGCGCCGCTGATCGCACGCACCGATCCGACGACGGGCGAGACGCTCGCGATCGGCGACGAATTGGGCCTCGCGGTCGAGCCGCGGCATGCGCTGCTGTTCGACGGCGGCGGCCGCAGGATCCGGCCATGAGCGGCCGCGGCTCGGTCCTGCTGCTGACGGCGCCCGCCATGCTGCTGATGGCGGTGTTCCTGATCGGGCCGTTGCTGGCCGTGGTCGCCCTGTCGTTCACGAACTACCAGCTCGGCCAGCCCAGCCTGTCCTTCGTCGGCATCGCCAACTATCTCGAGATGGCCGAGGACGAGACCGTCCGCGTCTCGCTCGGCAACACGCTGGTCTATGCCGCCGTCGTGGTGCCGGCCTCGGTCGCGCTCGGCCTCGGCGCCGCGCTCCTGATCGAGGCCGAGCCGTCGCTGCGCGGCTTCTACCGCGCCTCCTATTTCCTGCCGGTGATGGCGACCCTGATCGCCATGGCGATCGTCTGGGAGTTCGTGCTCGATCCGCGCCTGGGCGTGGTCAACGTCGTGATCAAGTCGTTCGGCTGGAAGCCGGTCGATTTCCTGCACGACCGCAAGATCGTGCTGTTCACGCTCTGCGGCATCGGCGTCTGGCAGAGCGTCGGCTTCAACATGGTGCTGTTCATGGCCGGGCTGACCGCCGTGCCGCGCGAGCTCTACGAGGCCGCGGCGATGGACGGGGCGGGGCGCGGCTTCGAGCGCTTCCGGCTGGTGACCTGGCCGATGCTGGGGCCGGTGACGCTGTTCACCGTGGTGATCACCGCCATCCGTGCCTTCCAGGTGTTCGACACGGTGCAGGTGCTGACCGACGGCGGGCCGAACAAGGCCTCCGAGGTGCTGCTGCACACGATCTTCGCCGAGGCCTTCAACTTCTTCCGCGACGGCTATGCGGCGGCGCTGGTCGTGATGTTCCTGGTCTTCATCGTGGCGCTGTCGGCCGTGCGCCTGTTCGTCCTGGGACGCGGGAGGACAGCGTGACGGCGGGCCAGTCCCTGTCGCCCATGGGCCGCGTGCTGCGCCACCTCGTGCTCATGACGGGGCTGGTCGCCATGCTCGGCCCGTTCGTCGTCATGCTGGTGACGTCGTTCAAGCCCAAGGCCGAGATCTTCGCCGCGGATTTCCATCTGCTGCCGCGCCAGTGGGGCGGCGGGGAGAACTATCTGACGGCGCTGACGCAGGTGCCGCTGCTGGGCTTCCTGCTGAACGGCGCCATCGTCTCGGCCGCGATCTTCCTGCTGCAGGTGCTGGTGAACGTGCCGGCGGCCTATGCGCTCGCCAAGCGGCGCTTCCGCGGGCGGGGAGTGCTGTTCGCCTCGGTGCTGGTGTGCCTCCTGATTCCCTACCAGGCCGTGGCGCTGCCGATCTACATCCTGTTCTTCAGCGCCGGCCTCCTGAACAGCTATGCCGCGCTCGTCCTGCCGTTCACGATCTCGGTGTTCGGCATCTTCCTGATGCGGCAGTTCTTCATCGGCATTCCCGACGACCTGATCGATGCCGCGCGCATCGACGGCATGAGCGAGTATCGCATCGTGTGGAGCGTGATGGCGCCGTCGGCCATGCCGGCGCTGGTTGCCTTCGGCATCTTCTCGCTGATCGCGCACTGGAACGACTATTTCTGGCCGCTGATCGCCGTCTCCAACGAGGAATTGTTCACGCCGCCGCTCGGCATCGCCTTCCTCAAGCTGAACGGCGAAGGCACCGCCTACGGGCCGCTGATGGCGGCGGCCACCATCGTCATCACGCCGCTGATGCTGGCCTTCCTGGTCGCGCAGCGGCGCTTCATCGAGGGCATCACTTTCACAGGCCTGAAAGGCTGATCAAAGGGAGGAAGACATGAAACTGACGAGACGGAGCATGACGGCGGGCGCGATGGCCCTGGCGGGCGCGGGACCCGCGATCGCGCAGGCCAAGACGACGGTGAGCGTCCAGTACCCGCTGGGCTTCATCTTCGACAAGGTCTTCGCGGAGCTGAAAGCCGAGTTCGAGAAGGCCAACCCCGACGTCGCCGTGAAGTACCTGCCGGCCTACAAGGAGTACGAGGACGCGGCGCAAACGGCGCTGCGCGGCGCGGTGACCAAGCAGCTGCCCGACGTCTCGGTGCAGGCGATCAATCTCCAGCGCCTGTTCGTCGACCGCAAGATCGCGGCCGACCTCACGCCCTTCATCGCCAAGGAGAAGGACTGGGAGGGGCAGGGCTTCGGCAAGTCGATGATGGCGCTCAGCACCTACGGCGGAAAGCCGTACGGCCTCGCCTTCGCCGCCTCCACACCCATCCTCTACGTCAACGACGACCTCGTGACCAAGGCGGGCGGCGACCCGGCGAAGATGCCGACCACCTGGGAGGGCATCTTCGATCTCTCCAACAAGATCGCCAAGACCGGCCCCGACACGGTCGGCCTCTTCTATTCGTGGGCGATCACCGGCAACTGGATGTGGCAGGCGCTGGTCTTCTCCCACGGCGGCAGGATGATGAGCCAGGACGAGAAGACCGTCGCCTTCGACAAGGAGGCGGGCAAGAAGTCGATCGGGCTGCTCGGCCGCATGGTGCGCGAGGGCGGCATGCCCGACCTCACGCCGGAAGCGAGTCGCGCCGCCTTCTTCGCCGGCAAGCTCGGCATCTGGTCGGAATCGACGTCGCTGCTGCGCGTGGCCGACGAGGGCGTTGCGGGCAAGTTCAAGTGGCGCACGGTGAAGTTCCCCGTGCCCGGTCCCGATCCGAAGCTGCCGACCGGCGGCGCGGCGGCGATGATGTTCGCCACCGATCCCGCGCAGCAGGCCGCGGCCTGGCGCTACATGAAGTTCATCACCGGTCCGGTGGGCGCCACGATCATGGTGAAGGGGACGGGCTACATGCCGCCCAATTCGCTGCCCGCCAACGATCCCAAGATGTTGAAGCCGTTCTATGCCGAGAAGCCGAACCATCTGACGTCGCTCAGCCAGCAGCCGCTGATGACGGCCTGGTATGCCTTCCCGGGCGAGAACAACCTCAAGATCATCCAGGCGATCAAGGACCGCCTGCAGACCGTGGTCGACAAGTCCGCACAGCCCGAGGCCGCCCTGTCAGGCATGGCGGCCGACGTCACCAAGCTGCTGCCGAAGTAACCGCGTTCGAGGAGGCTGCCTCCCAAAACGCCTCCTCTCCTTCCCACCGGCCCTCGGGCCGGTGGGCTCTTTATTTCCGGCTCAGGGAGGAATTCATGGTGAAAGTGGTCCTGATTGTCGCCTCGGTGGCGTTCTTCTCCGGGCTTGCCATGCTGCTTCGATCCGTCCGGGGCAAAAGGCGGACGAATTCGCCGAAAACGTAAAAAACGCGGCATCGGGAGATGGCGTCCCTCGCGCGCTTGCTCTAGCCTCGGATCGGTTACGCCGTAGCGTCGTCCACGCAGTAGCTTCGCCTACGCGTCAGCGCAGCGTCCGGGTTCCCCCGCCATCCGTTTGCGGCTGGCGTGGCGCCCCCAACAAGCTCGATCAGCACACACATAGCGTCTGTCGCGTGCCTCGCATTTTCCCAGGGAGGGAATGTCATGCCGACTCGCCATTTTGCGCGTGCGTCGCGTCGCTCTGTCATGGCCGGCGGTCTCGCCACCGGTCTTCTTGCCGCGCCCTATGTGCGCAGCGCCCATGCCGCTGGCACCTTGACCATCGGCCTGTGGGACCACTGGGTGCCCGGCGCCAACGAGGTGCAGGCCGCCATCATCAAGGAATGGGCGGACAAGAACAAAGTCGAGGTGAAGGTCGACTTCATCACCAGCCAGGGCAACAAGCTGCTGCTCTCGCTGGGCGCCGAATCGCAGGGCGGTTCGGGCCACGACATCATGGAGTTCACCAACTGGGAGTCCGCGCAGTTCAACCAGTCGCTCGAGAGCCACGACGACGTCGTCGCCAAGGTCGTGGCGCAGAACGGGCCGATCGATCCCGCCGTCGAATATCTCGGCAAGTACCAGGGCCGCTGGCTCGGCGTGCCGATGACGCGCGGCACCTTGCTGCTCGGCTGCTGCGTGCGCTTCGACATGCTGAAGCAGGCGGCGGGCATCGACTACCAGGCGCTCTATCCCGCGGGCAAGGCGCCCGACGATGCGAGCTGGACCTGGGACGCCTTCCTGACCGCGGCCGAGAAGTGCCAGAAGGCGGGCGTGGGCTTCGGCCTGCCGCTCGGCAACACGACCGACACCAACCAGTGGCTGGGCGCGCTGTTCCTCGCCTACGGCGCGGAGCTGATGGATGCGAAGGGCAACGTCACGGTCAAGACCGATGCCGTGCGCCAGGCGCTGGAATACGGCAAGAAGATCGCCCGCTTCTGCCCCGAGGACGCGCCGGCCTGGGACGATGCCTCGAACAACAAGTGGCTGCTCGCCGGCAAGGGGGCGCTGATCTTCAATCCGCCCAGCGCCTGGGCGGTCGGCAAGCGCGACGCGCCGCAGGTCGCGGAGAAGTGCTGGTTCGGCGGATTCCCGAAGGGACCGAAGGGCCGCTACAACCCGATCCTGCCGCGCTTCTACGGCATCTGGAAATTCTCCAAGAACAAGCAGGCCGCCAAGGCGCTGCTCGAGTACCTGGCGCTGCGGCCCGCCGCCGAGCGGCAGGTGGCGGCGAGCCAGGGCTACGACATCCCGCCCTATCCGAAGTTCAACGACTTCAAGACCTGGGAGGAGGAAAGCCCGCCCAAGGGCGCGCTGTCGCACTATCCGATCAAGGGCGGCGACCAGAAGGCGGGCGTCACCTGCTCGCCCGCGCCGCCGCTCATCGCCTCGCAGATCTGGGCGCAGTCGATCCAGTGCCAGATGGTCGTCCGCTACTACAAGGGCGAGAAGCTGGACAAGATCCTCGACTGGGCCGCCAACGAGCTCGAGGGCTTCAAGCGGACGTAGAACTCTCTTCCCCATTCAACTGGGGAAGTGCCCCGAAGAGGCGATGGGGCCGTGAGCCACGAACGAGATCTCGCTCGTGGCTCACGATCCCTCCGGCGCTCAGCGCCACCTCCCCATTTGAACGGGGAGGCAGGCGCCGCTACTTCGGCGCGATCTGCGTCGAGACCTTGGGCGGCGGCACGAGGCCGAGCGCGATCGCGCGGGGCAGGCTGTCGACCACGTCCCAGTGCTCGGCGACCTTGCCGTTCTCGAAGCGCAGGAAGTCGGCGGTGGTGAAGCGCACCTTGCGGCCCGACGCGGGCAGGCCGAGGAACGGGCCATCCTGCGTGCCGGTCCACAGGGTGCGCACCACCACCTTGTCGCCGTCGGCCAGGATCTCCTGGATCTCGGCGTGATAGTCGCTGAAGCCGCCGAGCACGTTGGCCAGGAACCTCTTCCGGCCCTCCAGGCCCTGCGGCAGGTTGGGATTGTGCTCGATCAGGTCGGCCGCGAGGTAGCGGCCGGCGGCGTCGATCTGACGCTTGTTGAAGACGGTTTCGAGATAATCGCGGAAGAGCCGCTTGTTCGCCTCCTGCTGGTCGGCGGCGAAGGCGGGACTGGTGCCCAGCAGGATCAGCAGGACGACGGACATGGCGCGCATTGGGGGCTCCGAGGTTGCGCCCGCATCCTGGGCAGCCGTCGATCGGCGGCCAAACGATACCTTGGCCGCCTCGCGTGACCTCAGCGCACCTGAGACAGCAGCGCCGAGCGTAGCGCGCGCAGGGCCGGTCGCTCGCGCCGTTCCTTGGCGTAGGCGAGATGATAGCTCTGGCGCAGCGCGACCGGCGGATCGGTGAACGGCTTCACCAGCCGGCCCGCCGCGATCAGCCCGCCGACCA
>Ga0335083_10006440_pt1 | contig 14645 bp, 16 predicted proteins | sample Lox_Sample_42_FD_206716 | JGI IMG/M metagenome (GOLD analysis project Ga0335083, IMG submission 206716) | Soil microbial communities from Loxahatchee National Wildlife Refuge, Florida, United States - Lox_Sample_4.2 | ecosystem: Environmental > Terrestrial > Soil > Wetlands | place: USA...
TGCAAAATTCACAAATTCTGCACCAGAACAAAACCAAAGCTTAAAGCAGGGTTCTCTGGTGCATAAATCCGGTGCACACGCCCCTTAGCGGCAGGAACAGCATAACCACGTCCCCATTTGGCCTGCCCGTCGGTTTGGCCCAAACCTGCTTTCATGGCCGGCACGCAACATACCCTCGTCTTCGTCCTCACGGAGGAATGGTTCTTTGCCTCGCAGTTCTGGGCACGGGGGCTGGCGGTCAAGGCCGTAAGGTGGCGCGGGAGCAATCAGCCTGACCACATGCGGCGCAGGATTGGCTGCCCTCGCAGATGGTGGACAATGGCTATCAGCGCATGGATGCTGGCAATGACGACCAGTGCGATGGCGGCAAAATAATGGAACGTGACAAACAGATCGTTCCAATACTGTGACGGAGGGGTCAGATTTGGCAGCGGAATGACCAGCATGAACAGTACGGGGATACGTGACGGTGACGTGGAATTGGTGAGGTAGCCAAGAACCGGCACAACGATCAGCAGGACGTAGAGCGCGCCGTGCCCAAGATGAGCCGCGCGTTTTTCCAAGGGCGTAAAACTGTCGGGCAGAGGCGGGCGGCCGTGGCGCACAAGCAGGACAAGCCGGGCGACCGTGCCAGCCAGAACCAGCAGTCCCAGTGTTTTATGAATCTGGTACAGGAAGAATTTTAAAAGAAGCTGGTCGTCGCCGAGCCTCGTCATGATCAAGGACAGGGCGAACGCGGCGACAACGCCGTCAGCCACCAGCCAGTGCAGACGGCGCTGTGCTGCGCTCCACGTTATCGGCGGGGCGTTAGGGGGCATTGCTGCTTTTGGGCATGAGAAAGATATGGGCGTTGATTTTTAGCGATACTTTCCAGGACACCAAGGGGTAATCCGATGTCATGCCAAAATCTCGGCGGTTGAATTGTCCTGTTACCACGAAATCGGCGACCGGTCCCAAGCCCGGCTGGTCCTGGTAGCCTTCCAGCCTGGCGTCGAGGTCTTGCGGGCGGGTGATGCCGCGCATGGTCAGATAACCGTGCAGGATGACATGGTTAGGGGCAAGCTGAACGACCTGATCGGAGACAAAATGGACCGATGGATACTGGGCTGGGTCGAGGTAGGCAGAGGACAGCAGCATTTTATTTGCCGTGTCCCAAGCAGTGTCGATCGATGCAGATGCAACGGTAACGTCGACATGGCTGTTCTGAGGCGTTTCAATATCGAGCAAAATGCTGCCGGAAAATTGCTTGAAGTAGCCCGTGGTACTGAACATGCCGAACATGTTTCCCACGACAAATCGGATGCTCACATAGCTGGGGTCGATCTGATATAAAATTGCTGAACGGGCCGGGCTGGCAAACAAACTGGCTGGAAAGACCAGCGCAAGGATGAGCAGCCACCGGTATTTGACCCGCGCGGGATGATGCGGACGAGAAGAAATATGTTCCAGCGCCGGTCCGGAAGCAACCATTTTAGCATTCCCTAAAACGGGATCGCTCCCAGTTGGCGGTGTTTTACGCCTCCGTGAAGCGCCCGTCACCCGCTAAAACATAGCTTTGGACGTAAAGTTTCAAGCGATCCCATGCTGATTGACACCGCATAAGGCGTGAGTGTCCTACGCCCCAGTTGGCCCACCTGCCGGTTTGGCCTAAACCTACTGTCATGACAGGCACGCCCCGCACCCTCGTTTTTCTGCTCATGGAGGACTGGTTCTTCGCCTCGCATTTCTGGGCGCGGGGGCTGGCGGCGAAGCAAGCGGGCTGGCGTGTGGTGCTGGTGGCGCGGGAGAGTGCGGCGGCGCGGGAGATCGAGGCCTCGGGCATCGAGTTCTATCCGGCCGATCTCGACCGGCGGCGGCTCAACCCGTTCAAGGAGCTGACCGCCGCCTGGCACCTGGCGAAGCTCTACCGCAAGATCAAGCCGGACCTCGTGCACCATATCGCGCTCAAGCCGATCATCTTCGGTGGGCTGGCGGCAAGGCTGGCGGGGGTACGGAACGTCATCAACGCGCCGATCGGGCTGGGTTTTGTCTTCTCCTCAAGCAAGCCCCTCGCCCGCGCCCTGCGCCCGCTGGTGCAACTCGCCCTGCGCGCCACGCTGAGGCCGCCGCGCGGGGTGGTGATCTTCGAGAACCCGGATGACCGCGATGCTCTGGTGGCCGCCGGGCTGGTGCCCGTGGCGGATACATTGGTCATCCGCGGCGCCGGGGTGGACACGCAAAAATTCGCCCCCACGCCGGAGCCTCCAGGGCCGGTGCGCGTGGTGCTCACCGCGCGCATGATCCGCGAGAAGGGCGTACCCGATTTCGTCGAGGCAGCGCGGATGCTGCGCGGCAAGGCCGAATTCCTGCTCGCCGGGGCGCCGGACCAGGGCAACCCAAACAGCGTTACCGAGGCCGAGTTGCGCGCCTGGGACGCAGAGGGCGTGGTCCGCTGGCTCGGCCCGGTGCGGGATGTTGCCGGGCTGCTCGCGGGCGTACATATTTTCTGCCTGCCCTCCACCTACCGCGAGGGCCTGCCTAAGGCGGTGCTGGAAGCAATGGCGGCTGGCAAGCCGGTGGTGGCCACCGACATCCCCGGCTGCCGTGAGGCTGTGGTGGATGGTGAGACCGGCTTCCTCGTCCCGCCGGGCAATCCGCTGGTCCTGGCCGAGGCGCTGAGCAAGCTGATCGACACCCCCGAACTGCGCGCGCGTATGGGGGCGGCCGGGCGACGGCGGGTGGAGGAGAATTTTTCCGACGCCATCATCTGCGCCGCCACGCTGAAGGTGTATGAAGACCTCGTCCCCGCACGGAGCCTGACATGAAAGCCTTTTTCACCGCCCTGGCCGCCTTTCTTGCCGTTGCCATCATCCTGTTCCTGGTCTTCGTGTTCGTTCCCTTCGGCGGGCGCAGCAGCGAGGAAATCGGCGCGGTGAGCACGAATTTCCGCCTACTCGGCCCCAATGACAAAGTGCTGGTTCAGCGCTTCGACGACCCGAAGGTGGCGAATGTCTCCTGCTACGCCTCCTTCGCGCAGACGGGCGGCATAGCGGGCGGCGCGGGCGTGGCGGAAAACCCGAGCCAGTTCGCGCTCAACTGCATCAAGCACGGGCCGGTGACACTGCCCGCCGGCCTGCCTGACCAGGAGGAGATGGGGTCGATCTCCGCCTCGCTGCTGTTCAAGCATTTTATCCTCACCCGCATGGTGGACCGGCAGACGAACACGCTGGTCTATGTGCTCATCAGCACCAAATTGCTGCATGGCTCGCCCGCCAATGCGGTGTCCGCGGTGCCTGCGGGGGAATGACAGGCGTCATTGCGAGCCCGCGTTTGCGGGCGAAGCAATCCATCTTGACCGGGTGAAGTCGTTGCGGTTTGTTGCTCAGGTACAGCCGGAGCAGACGGAGAATATGAACCCAATCGTCATTGGACTGGGTAGCTCAATTTGATGGGTTGCGCTGCGCCCCCCATCCCACGACTTGCTGGGCGGCCTAGCTGACGTGGAGCGCGACCCCATCCGCACCCGTACCGCAGCAGGGCGACGGCGCACGGTAGCACATGGGACGCCCCTTTGCTCTCAGGGCGGAGCAGCAGGCCGAGGCTCGACAGCGGCGCGCCCAGGGGGCAACATTAAAAGAACTGTCGCGCAGCTACGACGTGAGCTCGGCGACTATTTCGACGCCGAGCATATAACAGGGGAACCATGGCAACCAAGTCAATGACAAAAGAGCTTGATGGCCTGCTGACATTCAAATTGGATAACAAAGCCCCTGTTGCTTTGGATGATTTGACGGCGAGCCTTACTGCCTTGGCTTGTTTTTATCAGGATTACTTGGCTGATGCAGGGAAGGCATCCCCGGATGCGGGAGTAAAGCTATATATCCATGAACTGAAAACGGGCAGCGTTATTGCTACATTGCAGGCCATTGCAGAGCAAGGGCATCTGCTATTCGGCGATAATGGAATTATTCCCACACTTCAATCAGCCTTCGATCATGCCGACACTCTCGGCGGGCTCATTGCAAATTTAAATGATGTGATAGGCTTTTTTTTGAATTCATCTGATTCAGAGGTACGACCAACTAAAAAGCAAGCTGATCAAGTAATCAAATTCTTTGAGCCGGTAGCAAAGGATAATGCAAGTCATCTATCGATGCAGTTCAATGGCACAGTCAACATTGGCGAAATACATTTTCATTATAACAGCCAGCAAGCTAATGCTGTTCAAAATAGTGCCAAGAGATACCTCGGCCCATCCCTACCAAGCAACAAAATTTTAAAAGATGAACTGCTAATTCTTCATCAAGTTCGGGGAGATGCTAAGGCAAAAAGTGGCGACAAGGGAATTATTGAGAGTGTATCAAAAACACCAGTTAAGCTATGGTTTTGCAGTGATGAAGTAAAAAAGGAAATTCTGGATTCGGCAGAGAACCCGTTTCAGAAAGTTTTCGTTGTGGATGTTGAGGTCAAGACCGCTGACGATAAGCCAGCTTTGTATAAAGTGCTTGAAGTTAAAGATAACTTCGATAAGCCCTAAGCAAGAAAGCCTCGGCTCTCAGGAAGCGTGGGATGGGTGCGGCGCAGCGTAACCCATCATATCCCGCCACGCGGCACTCAAGATGGATTGCTTCGGCGGCTTTCGCCGCCTCGCAATGACGGCCCCCAAGCCCCAAAACCTTGCATCTTCCCCCCGCCCATGCCAAACCCCGCCCGGTTCCGCGTGACTGGCGCTAGAGATGGGCGACCATCGGGGAGCGTGGAGCAGAATACCGCCGCGCGCCTGGGCATCCCTTTGGTTGAAAAATCCGGAGCCGCCCCGTGTCTGACATCGTTAAAATCCGCACCGCCCTCATCTCCGTCTCGGACAAAACCGGCCTGATCGAATTCGGCCGCGCGCTGGAGGCGCATGGGGTGAAAATTCTCTCCACCGGCGGCTCGGCCAAGGCGCTGCGCGAGGCCGGGGTGCCGGTAAGGGAAGTCTCCGAGCATACGGGCTTCCCGGAAATCCTGGAGGGCCGCGTGAAGACCCTGGTGCCGCAGGTGCATGGCGGCATCCTGGGCAAGCGCAATGACCCAGCGCATGTGGCGCAGATGGCGGAGCACAAGATCGCCCCGATCGACCTGGTGGCGGTGAATTTGTACCCGTTCGAGGCCACTGTCGCCCGGGGTGCCGCGTTCGAGGATTGCATCGAGAATATCGACATTGGCGGCCCGGCGATGATCCGCTCCGCCGCCAAGAACCATGAGAGCGTGGCGGTGCTGACTGAGCCCGAGCATTACGCCAAGGTGCTGGAGGAGATGGAAGCCCATGGCGGCACCACGCTGGCCACCCGCCGCCAGCTTGCCGCCGCCGCCTATGCCCGCACCGCCGCTTACGACTCCGCTATCTCCGGCTGGTTCGCCCAGCAGAATGGCGTGGAATACCCCGAGAAGTTCACTTTCTCCGGCACCAAGAAGCAGGATCTGCGCTACGGCGAGAACCCGCACCAGTCGGCGGCGTTCTACACCTCCTCCCCCGCGCGCTTTGGCGTGGCCACCGCCACCCAGCACCAGGGCAAGGAACTCTCCTACAACAACTACAACGACACCGACGCGGCCTTCGAGTGCGTCGCGGAGTTCGACGCCCCGACCGTGGTGATCGTGAAGCACGCTAACCCGTGCGGCGTGGCGAGCGCCCTCAACCTGGCCGATGCCTGGGATGACGCCCTGGCCTGCGACCCGGTTTCCGCCTTTGGCGGCATTGTCGCCGTCAACCGCACGCTGGACGAAGCGACCGCGACCAAGATCGCCACCATCTTCACCGAGGTGATCATCGCCCCGGATGCGACCGAGGGTGCCAAGGCCGTGCTGGCGGGCAAGAAGAACCTGCGCCTGCTCACCACCGGTGGCGTGCCAGATGCGACCGAGGCAGGCGTCACCTTCAAGTCCCTCGCCGGCGGTTTCCTGCTGCAAACGCGCGATGCCGGGCAGATTCTCCCCGGCAGCGTGAAAATCGTCACCCAGCGCGCGCCGACGGAAAAGGAGATGGATGACATGCTGTTCGCCTTCCGCGTGGCGAAGCACGTGAAGTCCAACGCCATCGTCTATGCCAAGAACCGCGCCACGCTGGGTGTCGGCGCCGGGCAGATGAACCGCGTGGACTCCGCCCGCATCGCCGCCTGGCGCGGCAAGGCGGCGAACCTGGACTTCACCGGCTGCGCCGTGGCGTCCGACGCCTTCTTCCCCTTTGCCGACGGGCTGGAAGCGGCAATCGCCGCCGGGGCCTCCTGCGTGATCCAGCCGGGCGGCTCGATCCGCGACAAGGAAGTGATCGAGGCCGCGGACAAGGCGGGCATCGCCATGGTGTTCACCAACATGCGGCATTTCCGCCACTAAACCGCTTATGCTAGGATACCCAGGATGACGCTCCCATTCACCTTGCCGGATTGGCTACCAAGCTGGGCTGTACTGCTCCTGGCCTTGCCGGTGCTGCTCTGGGCGATGGCCTTCCTGCTCATGCCGTTCAGTGTATTCGGGGTGAAGGCGCGGCTGGAAGCGCTGGAAGCCCAGGTGGACGCGCTGCAGGACGATTTGCGCATGATCAGCATGCGCATGTCGGGCGCCCTGCCGCCCGCCACCCGCAGCTCGGACGCATTTGAGGACGTGCCGGATTTCGGCCGTCTGAAGAAGTCCCGCGCCAACTCCGCGCCGGAGGTGGAGGAAGCACTGCCGCCGCCGCCGCGCGGGGAGCTGGTCCCCACGCCTCAACCTTTCCGCGAGCGCCTCTCACCAACGCCGCAGCCCCTGCGCGAGCGTCTCTCCCCCACCCCGCAGCCCAGCCGCCCGCGCCGGACCGAGCCACGGCTCGACTAGCCGATGCGGGTCTTTGTCTCCGGCACGACCGGTTATGTTGGGGGAGGCATCTCCCGGCATCTGGCCGCGCGGGGGCATATTGTGCTTGGCGGGATTCGCCGCCCGGCCAAGCTGCCGGAAGGCGTGGAGCCATGCCTCACCGGCGACCTTGCCGACCACGCGCCGGACCTGACCGGGATGGACGCGGTGGTGCATGCCGCCGGGCTGGCGCATACACGCACCCCGCCGCCAGGCGCCTGGCACCGCAACAATTTGCTGGCTTCGGAAAATCTGGCCAAGGCGGCGCTCGCCGCCGGGGTAAAACGCTTCGTGCTGATCTCCAGCATCGGCGTGCTCGGCCGCGCCGTGGAGGGCATTGCCAGCGAGGCAACGCCCTCCACCCCGGCCGATGACTATGCCGGGAGCAAGCTTGCCGCCGAGGTGAGGCTGCGCGCCTTGCTGGGTGAACGCCTCTGCGTGCTGCGCCCTGCGGCGATCATCGGCCCCGGCTGCCCCGGCAATATCCCGCTCCTGCTCAATCTGCTGCGCCGCCATGTGCCGCTGCCCCTCGCCAGCATCCACAATGCCCGCGGCTTCATTGCATTGGACGATCTGGCCCGGCTGGTGGAACTGGTGCTGCTGGCGAAAGCGCCGCCGCCCCTGGCGCTGGCGGCGCACCCGGAGCCGATCTCCACCCCGGAGCTGATCCGCGCCCTGGCCGAAGGCATGGGCGTGGCCTCGAACCTGTTTCCCTTCCCCCCTACCCTGCTTGGCCTAGCCGCCCGCGCCGCCGGCCGCGAGGCAATGTGGCAGTCCCTGGCTGGCAGCTTCGCCGTTGCGCCGCGCGCCGCCCTGGCCTTGGGCTGGAAACCCACGGAATCCCTGGCCGAAACGCTGCGGGCCACAGCGCGGTATTATGTTACCACAACCAAAACCCCTTGACGGCAGGTGCGTAAATCCTCATAAGCCCCGGCACTGAGTCATTTGGATGTAACTTATGAAAACCACAATCTCCATCAAACCGGCGGATGTGAAGAAGGACTGGGTCCTGATCGACGCCGAAGGCCTGATCCTGGGCCGCCTGGCCGCTATCGTGGCCACCCGCCTGCGCGGCAAGCACAAGGCGATCTTCACCCCGCATGTCGACTGCGGCGACAACATCATCATCGTCAACGCCGACAAGGTGAAGCTGACCGGCAAGAAGATGGAAGATTCCGTCTTCTACTACCACACCGGCTATCCCGGCGGCATCAAGGGCCGTAACGTCAAGGAACGCCTGGCCGGCAAGAACCCGCAGACCGTCGTGGAAAAGGCGATTGAGCGCATGATCACGCGCGGCCCGCTGCAGCGCCAGCAGATGAAGAACCTGTACGTCTATGCCGGCGCCGAGCACCCGCACGCCGCCCAGCAGCCGAAGACGCTCGATGTCGGCGCGCTGAACTCCAAGAACAAGAGGGCCTAATCCATGTCCGAGACCACCAATGCTTTTGCCGGTCTGAAGGACCTGACCGCCGGCACCGCCGCCGCTCCGGAAGCCGCCCCGAAGCGTGAGCCCAAGCGCGATGCGCTCGGCCGCTCCTACGCCACCGGCCGCCGCAAGAACGCCATCGCCCGCGTGTGGGTTAAGCCCGGCAAGGGCGAGATCCTGATCAACGGCAAGAAGGCCCCGGTCTATTTCGCCCGTCCGGTGCTGCGCATGCTGATCACCCAGCCCTTCCTGGTGGCTGACCGCTACAACCAGTTCGACGTGTACTGCACCGTCACCGGTGGCGGCCTCTCCGGCCAGGCCGGCGCCGTGCGCCATGGCATCTCCCGCGCGCTGTCGCTCTATGAGCCGGATCTGCGCGGCATCCTTAAGGCCGCCGGGTTCCTCACCCGCGACTCGCGTATGGTCGAGCGTAAGAAGTACGGCAAGCCGAAGGCCCGCCGCTCCTTCCAGTTCTCCAAGCGCTAAAACGCTACACGAAAAAACCCCGGCAAATGCCGGGGTTTTTTATTACTTCAGAAGCGCCTCGAATTCCGCCACGTGCTCGTAATCGGGCATCAGCTTCACCAGCGCATCATCACGCATCGTTGCCGGGTGGGTATAGATTTCCGTCCGACCCTCCGGCAGCAGGGGCAGCAGTTTCTCAATCCGCTCGCGCGTCATGTGCCCAGACCATTTGATCCCGAACACCTGATCCGGCACCTCCAGCCCCCGCGCCTGCAACCGCAGCAGGCGGGTCCAAGCATAGAGGGCGCGGTCGCCAAAGCTCACCGTCTCCCCACATGCCGCCATCACGGCGGGCGGCTCAGCCGGAATGCGCAGGCGCTTGAGCCCATGTTTGCGCCCGGCCTCGATCATCATCCGCGCCACGGTGGGGTGCAGATGCATGTGCTTATGCGCATCCGCGTGATGCAAAGGCAGGCCGGTGGCGGCGAAGGCCGCGAATTGCGCCTCGATCTCGGCGCGCAACTCGCGCCGAGCCTTTGCTGAGAAGAAATACAGCACGCCGAGCCGAGCCTGGTCGATGGAGAAGCGCCCATCCGGCCCGGTGATGGTCGGCAGCCGCTCGTGCCCCAGCAGCGAATCGCCGTCGACCAGCACCAGATGCAGCCCGACATTCAGCCCTGGCAGCGCCTTGGCACGGCGCACGGCGTCCGCCGCCGCCGGGGCCGCAACCATCAGGCTCGCCTGCGTTAGCCGCCCCTGCCAGTTGGCCTGCTCGACAGCCTCGTTCACCGATTCCGTCAGGCCGAAATCATCGGCGGAAAAGATCACCTCGCGCATGGCGGCGCTCAACTGTCATTCCTCGGCACCCAGGGGATGCGGGCAAATGCAATACCGTCTTCCTCCAGCGCCTCGGTCTCCTCGTCGCTGCTTTCACCATAGATGCCGCGCGGCTCGGTCTCGCCGTTGTGGATTCGCCGCGCCTCGTCGGCGAAATCCTTGCCGACATAGTCGCAATGCTTCTCCACCTCTCCACGCAGCTTTTGCAGCGCGACGCGCACGGCATCGGGAATCACCCCGCCCGCGGCGGGCATGCCTCCAGCCGGTTCCGGCGGCAGGATCTCCGCTTCCGCCCGGGCCTTGCGCGGAATGCCCGGCGTCATCAGCGCCCGGCCGACATCGGTGTTGCCGCAGCACGGACAGGCAACCAGCCCCGCCCCGGCCTGACTCTCGAAACCGTCACTGTCCTTGAACCAGCCGTCGAACTCATGCCCGGCGGCGCAGCGGAGCTGATAATGGATCATGGCACCAACAACGGATCTAGCTTGCCGGCCTGATCCAGCGCCATCAGGTCGTCGCAGCCGCCAATATGCGCGTCGCCGATGAAGATCTGCGGCACGGTGGTGCGGCCGCCGGAACGGCTGATCGCCTCCTCGCGCGCAGCGGAACCGCGCGGAGCATCAATTTCCTGGAAAGCAGCGCCTTTCTGCGTCAGCAGCGCCACCGCGCGGGAACAATAGGGGCAGAAGGGCTGGGTATAGATTTCAATCTCGGCCATTTTCGTCAAATAGCCGAGGAAGCGAACTATGCAAGGCCCGGCTGCTCTAAACGCGGGTCGGCCACGCGGGCGGCGGTCAGCACGTCCACACGTCGGGCGCCGTTGGCCAGCAGCACGCTGGCGCAGGCATTGGCCGTGGCGCCGGAGGTCATCACGTCATCGATCAGCAGCACGCGCTTGCCAGCCACTTCGGTATCCGGTGACAAGACAAAAGCGTCTTTTACTTCCTCGCGCCGCCGGCTGGCACCGAATCCTTCCAACGGCAAAGTCGGCTTCGTGCGCTGCAGCGCATCCACGCAGAGCGGCCGGCCGGTGAGCTGGGCCAGGGCGATGGCCAGCAGCGCCGCCTGGTTGAAGCGCCGCGCGCGCAGCCGGGCGCGGTGCAGCGGCACCGGCACCAGCAGATTCGCCGCCTGCAGCAGCTCCTCCCCAGGTCTGCGCATCAGCGCCGCCAACCCCTTCACCGCCTCGGTATGATCGGCATATTTCAGCGGCAGGATCATGCGTTTTGCCGTTTCGTCGTAGCGCAGGGCGGCGCGGGCCTGGGTGAAGGCAGGCGGGTGCTCGGCGCAGCTCTCGCACTCCGGCTCGGCGGCATAGGGCATCGGCACGCCACAGATCCGGCAGAACGGCGCGGTGATGAAATTCGCCGCCTTGAAGCAGTTCAGGCAAAACTGCCCCTCTTTCTCCACCGGCGTGTCGCAGGCGAGACAAGACGGCGGCAGCAGGGTATCCAGCACCCAACGAAAGAGAGGTTTCATTTGCACCCCATTTTCGAATTCGAGGCCATGGTGAAGCACCGCGAGCGGGCGGCGGGGCGGATTACCGCATTGCTGCCGGTGCTGGAGGATCTGGGTGAGCGGCTGCTCGACAGGCTGGACGACACCAGCCGGCGCTTCGCCACGGCGCTGGATTTCGGCGGCCGCGGGGCGATCGCCCCGATGCTGGCTGAACGGGGCATGGAGGTCGTCTCGGCCGATTTCTCCCCCGCCATGGCGGGGCAAGCCGGCGGCAAGCCGCTGGTGCTGACCGGGCCGGAGGATTTCGGCTTGCCGGAGAGTGCGTTCGACCTGGTGGTGGCGCATCTGGCCCTGCACTGGCTGGATGACCTGCCGGGCGCGCTGATCCAGCTGAAACGCGCTCTGAAGCCCGAAGGGCTGCTGCTCGCCAGCATGCCGGTGCTGGGTACGCTGCAAACGCTGCGTGAGGCGCTGCTGGCCGCCGAGGAAGCGCTCACCGGCGGTGTCAGCCCGCGCATCTCCCCGTTCCCCGAGTTGCGTGACTGCGCCGGGCTGTTGCAGCGCGCGGGCTTCGTCCATCCGGTGGCGGATGTCGAGGAGATCACTTTCCTGTACGCCAACCCGCTCGATCTGCTGCACGAGCTGCGCGACGCCGGGGAAAGCAACGCCCTGCTCGACCGCCAGCGGCGCACCCCGCCGCAAGGGCTGTTCCCCGCCGCGCTGGCGGCGCTGCCGGTGCAGGATGGGCGGGCGAAGGCTACGCTGCGCATGGCGATCCTGACCGGCTGGGCGTCATAAAAAACCCGTCTTGCGGAAGCTCAGCCACCGGCCATTGCCGACGATGACATGGTCGTGCAGCACGATGGAGAGCGCCGATGCCGCCTGCTTGATCTCGCGCGTCATCGAAATGTCGTCATCCGAGGGCGAGGGATCGCCGCTCGGATGGTTGTGCACCAGGATGATGGCGGTGGCGTGCAGTTCCAGCGCGCGCTTGACGATCTCACGCGGATAGACCGGCGTGTGGTTCACCGTGCCCTGGGCCTGCTGCTCATCGGCCAGCAGCCTGTTGCGGTTGTCCAGGAACAGTACGCGGAATTGCTCGACCTTCTCGCGCGCCAGCACCGCCTGCAGATACTCCATCAGCCGGTCCCAGTTGCTCAGGACCGGGCGGTACAGCACCTCGGCCTTGGCCAGGCGCTGCGCCGAAGCCTGCACGATCTTCAGCGCCGCCACCCCGGCCTCGCCCAACCCCTCGACCGAGAGCAGCTCCGGCACCGAGGCGGAGATGGCATTGGCATAGGACCCGAACCGTGCCAGCAGCGCCCGGGCGATGGGCTTGGTATCCCGCCGCGGTAGGGCCAGGAACAGGACCATCTCGATGAGTTCATGCTCGGCTATGGCATCCGGCCCCGCCGCAAGCAGGCGCGCACGCAGCCGGGCCCGGTGCCCCTCGGCGCCGATGGCCGGCTTTCCGGGGCGGATCTCGGGCGACAATGTCTCAAGCAGCGAAACATCGGCGAAACCGGGCGTTGCAGCTCTTTTGCTCATGACACGCGAAGCGTGCCACGACTTCTGGTTTAATGGAAGCTTAACGGCACAATTTTACCCGGCTTTGCGCCCGCTTTGCCCAATGCTTACGCTGCCGGCTCTGGCTCGGCGTCTTTCTTGCTGGACAGCACCATGTACACCGCCGGAACCACAAACAGCGTGAACATGGTCCCGATGGACAACCCTCCCGCGATGACCATGCCCATGGCGTAGCGCGAGGCCGCTCCCGCTCCGCCGGCGAAGATGAGCGGCACGACGCCGAGCACCATGGCCGCGGTGGTCATCAGGATGGGACGCAGACGGATATTGGCGGCGTATTCTATGGCCGCGCGCTTCTTCATGCCGCGCAGCCGCGCCTCGTTCGCCACCTCGGTCATCAGGATGCCATGCTTGGAGACAAGGCCCATCAGCGTGACCAGCCCGACCTCGGTATAGATATTCAGCGTCAACCCGCCGAAGCCGAGATAGATGAAGATCAGCGCCCCGGCGATCGACATCGGCACCGAGACCAGGATGATCAGCGGGTCGAGGAACGAGTTGAACAGCGCCGCCAGGGCCAGGAAGATGATGATGACGGCGAAGATGAAGGTGAAGATGAAGGCGCTGGAGGTCTGCACATACTGGCGCAGCGCGCCGCCGTAATCCACAGTATCGGTCGGGGGCAGGATCTGCTTGGCGAGGGTCTGCAGCGTTGTGAGTGCATCCGCCTCGGCCACGCCCGGGGCGATGACGCCTTGCAGCGTCGCCGAATTCTGCTGCTGGAAATGGTTGATGCTCTCGGGGATCACGCTCATCTCGATATGCGCGATGGAGGAGAGCGGCACGTTGATACCGTTCGCCGAGGTGACGTAGTAGTTGTTGAGGTCGGAGACATTAAGGCGCGAGACCCGCTCCACCTGCGGAACGACCTTGTAGGAGCGGCCGGCGAGATCGAAATAATTCACGTAGCCGCCGCCCAGCGCCTCGCCCAGCACGGCGCCGACTTGGCTCATGTCCAGCCCTAGCGCCGAGGCCTTGTCGCGGTCGATGACCACGGTGGCCTGCGGCTGGTCGAGTTTCAGGTCGGAGTCCAGATACACGAACTTGCCGCTCTTGAGCGCCGCCGACAGCAACTGCTGCGAGAGCGGGTAGAACTGTGTGAAGGGATCGGTGGTCTTGATCACGAACTGCACCGGAAAGCCCTGGGAGCCGGGCAGCGGCGGCAGCGGGAACGCGGCCACGCGCTGGCCGGCGTCCTCCGCGTAGGCGTCCGCCTGCATCAGCTTTTGCAGCGTTGCGGCATTTCGCCGCTGGCCCCAAGGCTTCAGCACGGCGCCGATGATGTCTGTGCCCGGCACGTCGATCGCGAAGGTATGGGCGACATCCTCGTAGCCAAGCAACGCCGCATTGAGGTGGTCATCCCACATCGCCTTCTGCGCCATGGTCGCATCGGGCGCCGATGTGGAGGACAAAATCACCACGCCCTGATCCTCGATGGGGGCGAGTTCGCTCTTCGACCCGGCGGCGAGGAAGAAGATGCTGGCAAGAATGATGCCGGCGAACGTGATGGTCACCGGCACGGTATCCAGGCTGAAGCCGAGCAGACGTGTATAGACATGGTGCAGCCTGGCGAAGGCGGCATCGATAAAGTTGATCACCCGCCCCTCCCAGTCGCCACGGGTGCGGTCGATATGGCGCAGGAAGCGCGAGCTGAGCATCGGGGTGAGAGTCAGAGCGATCAGCGCCGAAATCGTCACCGCGCCGGCCAGGGTGAAGGCGAATTCGGTGAACAGCGCCCCGGTGAGGCCGGTCTGGAAGCCGATCGGCACATACACGGCGATCAGCACCACGGTCATGGCGACGATCGGCCCGCCGAGCTCGGCCGCCGCATCGCGCGCCGCGATCAACGCGTTTTGGCCGAGATCGAGATGGCGGTTGACGTTCTCCACCACAATGATGGCGTCGTCCACCACCAAGCCGATGGCCAGGACCAGCGCCAGCAGGGTGAGCAGGTTGATGGAGAAGCCGAAGACCGCCATCATCGCGAAAGCGCCAATCAGGGAGAGCGGGATCGCCACGA
>Ga0335083_10006441_pt1 | contig 14645 bp, 9 predicted proteins | sample Lox_Sample_42_FD_206716 | JGI IMG/M metagenome (GOLD analysis project Ga0335083, IMG submission 206716) | Soil microbial communities from Loxahatchee National Wildlife Refuge, Florida, United States - Lox_Sample_4.2 | ecosystem: Environmental > Terrestrial > Soil > Wetlands | place: USA: Florida...
CTTTGAGACGGATAAGGGTGATACTGTCGCCCGTAGCCTCGAGCACCTTGCGCAGCCTCTCCTCGCTGGCAACGACCTGGCTGCGGCTGAGCTCCAGCTCGCGCAGCTCAACGGTCAGTGCTTCTCGCGCCGCGGACAGTTCGCGTTCCGCTCGCTTACGCGTAGAGATGTCGTGCCCGATCGAGATTACGCATTCCCCGCCGGCGATCTCGACCATCGTCGCGGAAACGAGGCTCGGCACTATTCGGCCATCCCTGTTACGCAGATCGGCCTCGAAATTGCGCACCCTGCCGTGCGCGCGCAGCTCACGCACAAAGTCGCGCAGCTGCGGGCGGGACCAGCGGCCCAGCTTGAGAGGGGAAACGCCGAGGACTTCTTCCCGCGTATAGCCGGTCTTGAGGAATTCGCGGTTGACCTCCAGCGTGGCGCCGTCGGACATGCGCGTGATCGCCATGCTGTCGGTGAGGGTGTCGAAGACCTTGCGCAGCACCGCTTCGCTATCGCGCAGGCTTCGCTCAGCTCGCTCGCGCCCGGCCATAATCGACGTGCGCTGGGCGAGCGCATCGGCCAGCTCCCTATGGCTCCTGCGCGAACGGTCCATCCACTGGGACACTTCCGCGCGGTACCGCTCGCGCGTCGCAAGGACGAAGTGACCGAGTGCGATCCCCAGCGCGACACCGAAATATCGATAAGCGCTCTGTCTGTCGAACGGCGCGTGCATCAATTCCGGCATCACTGCCGTCGCCAATGCGACCACGCTCAACCCCGCCTGCCAGCGAGCGGACCACTCAAGTAGCGCACCCGTACCGATCAGAGTGAAGGTGAGAGTGATGGTAAGCGGTACGAGGTCGCCCGTGAGGAGGCGCAACTTGAGGGTCAGTGCGTGAATCGCGATCAGGTTTGCCAGGCAGACCAGCCGCCAGTGGCGTTCGAACCATCGTAAATACGTGAGCGCGAATACGCAGAGGGTTAACCCAACAGCGGCGGCGTGCAGCACGGCGTCCGCGAGCTTCAGCGGCGGAGGAATGAAAAAATCGGCGACGAGATAGAGAATCTCGAAACCGGCCAATAATAGCGCGCCGGTTCGCAGCAGCTGCAGGTTCCAACCCGGGACCGCTGTTTCGAGTTCGTTAAATCCGGGAGGCGGCTTGCGCGCGTCCGATGTCTGCTCCGCAGCCGGAGCGGACATCGCGGACGCCCACTTATCAGCAGAAGTTCCCACGTCAATGCTGGAATCGGCCGGCGCTCGTTTCCTGACCGCCATTGACGATGCTCCGTTGCTCCTGCCTATCGATACATCGAGGCGCAAGAGCCGCCGTATAGTAGCAATTCGCAGTAACAAGCGCGACGGTCCCGTTTCGCAGCCTAATCCGTGCAAAGGATATTCCCGTGCAAAATAACGCCAACTGGCGAAAGGGACGGCTTCGATCGTTACAGGACCGAGAACTATGCCTCGGAAATGATACATCGAGCGGCAGTCACCGTCTCGAGAAAGACGCAAACTCTGGAAGTTGCCAACGTCGCGCAATTTCTCAAGCACGATCGGCGCCGCGGGCGAGAAACCACGAGGAACCAGTATTCAGCAGGCAGCGAGTGCACGCGTAAAGTCTTCGATCAGATCTTCGGTAGCCTCGAGACCCACCGAGAACCGGATCAATCCTTCCGCGATTCCCGCGCGTGCGCGTTCCTGCGGCGTCATCCCGGAGTGCGACGTCGTTGCCGGCCGCGTGATCAGGCTTTCGACGCCGCCCAGGCTCGGCGCCGAGATCGGCAGCGTCACGTGGTCGATAAACCGTTCCGCGGCAGCCACGCCGCCTTCGAGCTCGAAGCTCAGCATCCCACCGAAACCGTCGAGCAGCTCACGGGCGCGCGGATGGTCGGGGCTGCTCTCGAGTCCCGGGTACTTGACCCGCCGCACCTTCGGATGAGCCTCAAAGAAGCGCGCGATCTTGAGCGCGCTCTCGTTCTGATAACGCACTCGCACCGCAAGCGTTTTCATCCCGCGATGAAGGAGGAAGCAGGCGTGCGGATCGAGAACGCCGCCCAGATGGTTGAGCTTGTGCGAGACCTTTTCGACCAACTCCGCGCGTCCGATAACCGCGCCGGCCACGATGTCGGAGTGGCCGTTTAAGTACTTGGTGCAGCTGTGCAAGGACAGGTCGAAGCCGACCTCCGCCGGGCGGAAATTGACCGGGCTTGCGAAGGTGTTGTCGATGATCGACACGAGGCCGTGGGCCGCGGCGAACTCGACCACCGCGCGCAGGTTCGCCACACCCATCAGCGGGTTGGAAACCGTCTCGACATAGATCGCGCGCGTGCGCCCAGTGAGCTGTTCGCGCCACGACGCCGGGTCGCCGGCGTCGATGAGGTCGGCGCCGATCTGAAGCGCAGGCAGGTCGGCCGTCAGCAGGTCGTGAGTGCCGCCGTACAGACAATCCTGGGCGAGCAGACGGTCGCCCGCGCCGAGCAGCGCGAGCAATGTGGCGGAAATCGCCGCCATCCCGCTTCCCGTCACCAGCGCCGCCTCTGCATTTTCGAGCGCCGCCAGCTTGCGATGCAGCACGTCGTGATTCGGCGTGTTGCTCAGCCGGATGTAGCGGAGGTCGTGGTAATTCTGCTCGCCGCGATAGGCAAAGGTCGCGGACTGGAAAATCGGCATAGCGACCGCGCCGCCGATGAGCGGGTCGGGCTCGCCGGCGTGAATCAGTTTGGTTTCGATTGCCCGGATAACCTTCGACATGGCGCACCTCGGCGGGCGGCAGCTCGATACAACCGCGGTCCGGAAAAGATCCGCCGCTTTGGACGAGCTGAAGCGGGAATTTTTGCTCTTTTAGCATCATGGATGGTGATTTCACACTGCTCCGGCCGTCGCCTTTCGTGCCGCTTCGCGCGCGGCTAAGCTTAAGGTTCCAAACGCGGCTGCGCGGGCATGAAGGAGCAGGGAGCGCAACGAAATTGAAGGCGATCGTTATCGGCGGCGGTATCATCGGATGCTCGGTGGCCTGGCGGCTCGCGGCCGAAGGCGTCGCCACCACGGTGCTCGAGCGCGGCCGCGTGGGCCAGGAAGCGTCGTGGGCGGCGGCCGGAATGATCGCGCCGCAAGCCGAGGCCGAGGGTCCCGGCCCATTCTTCGATTTTTGCATGAAGGCGCGCGACGTCTTCGAGACGACCGTCGAGCGCCTCGTGCGCGACGGCGGCGTCGATCCGGAATACGACCCAGCGGGCATTCTCTACGTCGCGCTGGACGCGGACGAGCGCGCTCAACTCGAGCGCCGCGCGAAGTGGCAGCGCAGCGCCGGTGCGACGCTCGAGGAGTTGAGCGGCGCCGAAGCGCGCCGGATCGAGCCGATGCTCTCGCCGGAGACGGTTTACGCGATTCACATGCCGACCAACCGGCGCACCGACAATCGCAAACTCACGCAGGCCTATGCCGCGGCTGCGCGCAAGGCGGGCGCTGAATTCGTCGAGAGCGCGCGGGTCGAGGCGCTGGCGCTTCAAGGCGAGCGCGCCAGCGGCGTGGTCATGGATGATGGCTCGATTCGCGAGGCCGACGTTGTAATCAACGCGGCCGGTTCGTGGGCGGGAGAGATTCGCGGCCTCGAGGCCGACCGGGTGAAACTGCATCCCGTGCGCGGGCAGATCGTATGCTTCGACGTCGCACCGGGCACGATCGGCCCCGCGCTCTTTTCGCTGCGCGGGTACCTCGTGCCGCGGCGCGATGGCCGTCTGCTTGCGGGCTCAACGATGGAGGAGGCGGGCTACAACAAGAGCGTCACCCTGGCCGGTATCGACAAGATCGCGCGCGGTGCGGTCGCGATCGCGCCCGCGCTTTGCGGCGCCGCCTTCCGCGAGGCGTGGGCCGGCCTGCGCCCAGCGACTCGCGACCTGCTGCCCGTGCTTGGCCCCTCGCCGAGCGTCGCCAACGTGCTATGGGCCGCCGGCCACTTTCGCAGCGGCATCCTGCTCTCGGCAATTACCGGCGCGATCCTCGCCGACCTGGTGAAGGGGCGCAGCCCCGCAGTGGAATTGAGCGCGTTTTCCGCCGCGCGCTTCAGGGAGCAATAGCCATGGCTCGAATTCTCGGCCTGATGCACGACCTGTTCTTTCGCTCCAAGGTGGACGCGGTCGCTCATGCCGTGGGTGTCGACGTCGCCTATGCCGGTTCTCTGAATGAGGCCGGCACGCGATGTCAGGAACAGGCGCCTGCGATGATCTTCGTGGATCTCGCCGACCCGCTTTTCCCGGCGGTCGAGACGGCCGGCGCGATGCGCGCCGCGGCGCCCGCCGCACGGCTGATTGGCTTCGCATCGCACGTTGACCTTAAGGCGCTCGGGGCTGCGCGCGAGGCCGGGTTCGAGATGACGCTGTCGCGCAGCGACTTCACGGCCCGCCTGCCTGAACTGATGAAGCCGTAGACTCCCGCCTGTCCTCAGGCCGTCTCTCGGTCGTCCTGCTCAGCGCGGGTTGCCGCAACTTCCACCGGAGTAGGGCGCTTTACCTGCAAGTGTTTTGCGGGGCCGGCAGAGGCGGCAGAGGTTTCTCCGCGGATGAAAGAAGCCCAGGGGGGGCCGAGGCCAAGCGGGCCGGAGGCTTCCGCTCAGGCGCCGTGGCCTGTGAGGGTCGTGTAGAGGCTATAAAGGACTACCGCGATGAGCGCCGCGGTTAGGATGTACTCGGTTATAGTCGGACCCCGGTCGGATCTTCCGGACCTGGCGTCATTTATTCGAATCCTGAGTTCATCTATTGCTGCCATGTCGCACCTCTTCAAATCACGCCATAAGTTTAATAGACGCTAATAAAGAGGTCAAGATAGTTCTCAACTATCGACCAGTTATCTCAACGGCAGACAGGCCGATAGAACGTGTCAAATTATCGAGAGATCATGCGGATTTTTTGATCCCGATGACGCGGCCGGCGTTTTCTGGCTTGGGTAGCGCCGCATGCGCCGTCGCCATCAGGCCGAGCCGACGCATTGTCTCGTCCGGCCAGGGCTTCGTCCGCCGGGTTTTGTAGTCGACGTTGATCATGAGCACTTCGTTAGTCGCGACCGCCCATCCCTCTTCACCGTGGTACATGTGATGAAACAGGTGCAAGCGCTTGGCGTCGTGATCGAGAATCTGCGAGGTGACCCTGAGCGGCGCGCCGAGACGGACCTCGCGTGCGTACGCCAGATGGGTTTCCAGCACGAACAGCATGCCGATCTGATGCTCGGTGTAGAGCGGGCCCACGCCGAGCAGCGCGCAGAGCACGTCAGCGGCCTGATCGAAGACGGTTACGTACACGGCCATGTTCATGTGGCCATATGAATCGATCCATTCGGGAAGGACGACGGCGCGGTAGCGATCCAGTGGAGCGTTCAGGTCGAGTTCGGGAAGAGAATAGGGGAAAGTCATTTTGCGCGGCGCGCCTCCTTGTGCTTGCGGCCAGCCCTGCCGGATAGATCGAACCAGATGCTATAAGTATCGGGAGATGATTTCAGTGCTCGACGCTTTTCATCCAGCGGTTCGCGCCTGGTTCGCCGAGCGATTTGCAACTCCCTCGCCCGCGCAGGCGCTGGGATGGCCGGTGATCGCCGAATGCGATTCGCACCCCGGCCATGACGTGCTGCTCTGCGCGCCGACCGGCAGCGGCAAGACGCTTGCCGCGTTCATGTGGGCGATCGATCGCCTCTTTCGCGACGCCGAGCGCGGCGCGCTTGGCGACCGCGTCTCGGTGCTTTACGTCTCCCCGCTCAAGGCGCTCGCCAACGACATCCGGATTAACCTCGAAGATCCGCTGGTCGGAATTCGCCAGACGGCGCATCGCCTGGCCGCGGCCGCGGGACGTCCCGATGAAGCCGTCCGCCCGATACTCGAGGTGCGCGCGGGACTCCGCACTGGCGACACGCCGGCCAACGAGCGCTCCGCGATGCTTCGCCGGCCGCCTCATATCCTGGTCACCACGCCCGAATCGCTTTTCATCCTGCTGACTTCGGCGCGCTTTCGTCGAAGCTTAAGCGCCGTGCGCCACGTGATCGTCGATGAGCTACACGCGCTTGCGCCCAACAAGCGCGGCGCTCATCTGATGCTCACGCTGGAGCGGCTCGAACGGATGGTCCGGGCGAACGGCGCTCCGCGTCCCGCGCGAATCGGCCTTTCGGCGACGCTCAATCCGATCGAGCGGCTGGCCGAATTTCTCGCCGGCGGCGAGATCGATGACGCGGGTGTGCGCCGCCCCCGGCCCGTCAAAGTCGTGCGCGCCGATGCCCGCGCCCGCGCGATGGACCTGAAGGTGATGGCGCCCGGGCCCGACCTCGGCGCGCTCGCGACCCATCAGCACTGGGAGGCGATGTACGACGCCGTCGCCGCGCTGGTGCGGGAGCATCGCACAACCCTCGTCTTCACCCTGAGCCGGCGCTGGGCGGAACGGATCGCGCTCAATCTGCAAAAGCGCCTCGGCAACGACGCCGTGCTGGCCCATCATGGGAGCCTCGCGCGCGCCGAGCGTCTGGCGGCGGAACAGCGGCTCAAACGCGGAGAACTGCGCGCGCTGGTCGCGACCGCGTCGCTCGAACTCGGGATCGACGTCGGCGCGGTCGAACTGGTCTGCCAGATCGATACGCCCAAGAGCATCTCGGCCGCGATCCAGCGCATCGGTCGTTCCGGCCATCGGCTCGACGCGACGCCAAAGGGGCGGTTCTTCGCGCTCACGCTAGACGACTTGCTCGAGTGCGCGGCGGCGGTGCGGGCTATCCGCCACAGCCGGCTCGACGAGGTCGAGATTCCGACCGGATGCCTCGACGTCGCGGCGCAGCAGATCGTCGCGATCGCCGCTGAGGACGAGGAAATCGGCGAGGCCGACTTGCTGCGGCTGCTGCGCGGCGCGTACAACTTTCCGAATCTCGACCGCGCCGCCCTGATTCATTTGCTCGAACAGATGGCAACCGAGCTGCCGGCGCGGATCCGGGGCGCGGCGCCGAAGATATTTTACGATCGCATCGGCGCCCGCGTGCGCGCGCGCCGCGGCGCACGGATGGCCGCAATCACGTCGGGCGGCACGATTCCCGAAAGCGGCAATCTCGACGTCGTGATCGAGTCCCAGGGGCGCAAGATCGGCGACGTCGAAGAGGACTTCGCCCAGGAATCCTCGCGCGGCGATATTTTTGCGCTGGGCTCGATGCCATGGCGGGTGCTGGGAATCTCGCGCAACCGCTTCCTGGTCGAACCGGCGCCGGGGATGGCACCGTCGCTGCCGTTCTGGGAGACCGAGGCGGCGGGCCGCTCGCCTGCGCTCTCGGCCGAGGTCTCGGCGCTGCGCGGCGAAATCTCCGCGCGTCTCGGGCGTGACGGCGGCGAGGTCCGAGCCGCCGAACTCCTTGCCGGGGAATGCGCGATGGACGAACGCGCGGCGCGCCAGGCGATCGACTACGTGCGCCGCGGCGAGAGCGCTCTCGGCGCGATTCCCGACGAACGCACGATCGTGGTCGAGCGCTTCTTCGACGGCCTCGGCGGCACGCAGGTCGTAATTCATTCGCCGCTCGGGATGCGGGTTAACCGCGGCCTGGGGCTCGCGATCCGCAAACGCCTCTGCCAGTCGTTCGACTTCGAGATCCAGGCCTCGGCGATCGACGACGCGGTGCTGCTCGCGCTCAACGCGCGCCACAGCTTTCCCCTCGAATCGCTGATGGCGATGCTTTCGCCGCGCACGGTGCGCCACGTGCTCGAGCAGGCGCTGCTCGCCGCACCGATGTTCGAAGTCAGAATGCGCCACGTCGCGACGCGGGCGCTCGCGGTGATGCGCTCGGCGCGCGGCCGCAGGGTGCCGGCATGGATTCAACGCCTGCGCGCGCAGGAAATCGCCGCGGCGATCTTTCCCGGACGCGAGGCATGCCTGGAAAACCGCCCACCCGACGTAGAATTGCCCGATCATTTCATCACCGCCGAGACGATGCACGAGTGTCTGACCGAATCGACCGACATCGCCCGCATCGAGGATCTCCTGCGCGCGATCGAGCAGGGCAGGACGCGGGTGGTCGCGGTTGATGCGATCGCACCGTCGGTTTTCGCCCATCGCGTCCTGCTCGCGTGGGACTACTCGTTCCTCGACGACGGCGAGCGCGCCAACCGCCGCAGCCGCACGGTCTCGCTCAATCGTGCGATGGCCGAGGACGTGCTGCGCACCGAGGACCTTTCCGCGATGCTCGCCGCGGACGCGGTCGAGAGCGTCGAGGCCGAGGTCGGCGGGCGGGCGATGGCGCGCCGCGCACGCGACCGCGACGAGCTTTACGAATTGATCCGAGCGCACGGAGCGCTTGCGCCCGCGGCGCTCGACGAGTGTGTGGCAGGCGACGCGAGTGCGATGCTCTCGGCGCTCGAGCGCGAGGGACGCGTGATCCGCACGCGCTTCTCAGCGGGAGCACCTGAGATGCTGGTCGCCGGCGAGGACGCTTCGATCTTCGCCGCAGCATATCCGGAAGCGATTTTTGAACGGCACGCGGCCGCGCCGCCGGCCGCGGCGGAATCAATCGCGCCCGCTCTAGAAACCGACGAGGCGGAACGAGAGATCGTCCGGCGCGCGATGGCGACGTCGGGGCCGGTCGAAATCGCCGAGCTCGCAGATCGGGTCAGACTGACTCCCGCGGCGCTCGAGAAGCATCTGCTCGCGCTCGAGGCGAAGGGACTGATTTTTCGCGGTCATTTCACACCGCGCCGTGCGGCGCTCGGGGGCATGGGCGAACGCACGCCAAGGGGTGGGGCGTCCGCGAGCCCCGAGCAATGGTGCGATCGCTATAACCTCGAGAAAATCCATCGCCTGACGCTTAACCGTCTCCGTTCCGAGGTTGAGCCCGCCGCCGATCATGAGTATGCGGCGTTTAGGTTGCGCTGGAACCACGTCGGAGGAACCGGAATTGACGCCGATCAGTCCGGGGTCGCCGCAGTGCTGGAGCAGCTCTCGGGCATTGCGCTCAGCCCCGAACTGTGGGAGCGCGCCATTTTGCCGGCGCGAATTCGCGGTTATCGCTCCGAATGGCTCGACCTGCTCTGCCTCGGCGGCGAGGTCGTGTGGGCGGCGATGCCGGGCGAGGATGGCGGCGACCAGGTGCCCGCGCGAATCACCTTTCTGCTGCGTCGCCGTGCGGGCACGGCGAGGCACGAGGGGGCGAGTTCGGCGGCGGCTTTAGCCGCCGCCGAACTCGCCGATCCCGACGAGCAGCGCGTCTTCCTCGCGCTTGCCGCGGGCGGCGCGCAATATCTCGACCAGCTCGCCGAGCGCGCGGGCCTGGCCGAACGGACGGCGCTCGCCGCTCTCTGGCGGCTCGCGGCCGCCGGCCGCGTCTCGAACGACAGCTTCGCGCCGCTGCGCCTGCTCTGGTCGGCGCCCGAGGCGGTGCGGGCGATGGCTCCGGGAGCCCATCGGCGCGCTCGCCACGACGCGGCGCTGCGCGCGCGTCTGCGCTCGAGCGTGACCGGCCGCTGGTCCCCGCTGGGCGCCGGCGCCGCCGCTCAGGCGGCGGTGGCGGCGCCCAGCGGGGCGGTATTTGATCCGGCGATGCCCGGCGTTGTGGCGGCGCCAGACGGCCGCGGCTCCCGCTCTGGCGCGCGCACCGAGGCGCGGGCGCGCGAGCGGGCACCGGAACGCATACCTGGGCGCTACGCGGCGCGCGAGCGCGCCGAACTCCTGCTCAAGCGCAACGGAATCGTGACGCGCGAGATGCTCGGAATGGAAAACGAGCCGATGACGTGGCAGGAGATCTCGTTTGCGCTCCGCAGGATGGAGTATGCGGGCGTGATTCGCCGCGGCTATTTCGTCCGCGCGCTTGCGGGCGAGCAATACGCCTTGCCCGCGGCGCTCGAGATGCTCGCGGCCGCTCGCAATCCGGCCACGGCGCGAGAGCGTCCGGTGGCGCTTAGCGCCGCCGATCCGGCAAACCCCTTTGGCGCGGTCCTGCCCGGATGCGGAGTTGCGCGGGACGCGAGCAATTTCGTCGTGCTGAGGGGAGGTCGTGTGATGCTCGGCTATACGGGCCGAGCATTGGTCACCAGCGACGGGCTCGACGACGAGCCTTTCTCAGCGGCGGTGGCGGCGCTTATCGAGTTGGTGCGCAAAGTGACGGTCGAGACGATCGACGGCGCGCCGGCGCTCGCCTCGGCGCGGGTCGGCGCGATGGCCGCGATGGGGTTCCACTCGGACGGCCGCGCCCTTGTTTATGACGGATTGCCCGGCCCCGCGCCTTCGCGCGCATCGATTGGCCGCCAGGCAAAGTAAGCCGGCTTTTTTGATGGAAGCGACGGACCTGCAGGCATTGCAGCAGCTTATCGATCGCAGCGCCGCGTCGGCCGGACCTGCCGCGGCCGATTCGCTTGCCTATCCCGCGCGCCAGATGGGCGCGGCGGAGTTCGTGGAGTTCTGGCAGAGCGTTCGGCTGGTCGCGATGGCCACGACGGGCGAGGGGGGCGGACCGCATATTGCGCCGGTTCACGGGCGGCTCGACGGCACCCGGTTGCGGCTGGTGATCTATGACAACACGCTGCGCCGGCGCGATATCGCAGCCAATCCACGCGTTGCATTCACTACCTGGCGCGCCGACGGCGCGGCGGCGATCGTTTACGGCGTCGCGCGCGAGGTGGAAGGCAGCCTGCGCCCCGCGCGCGCCTCGCTGAGCGGAAAGCCGCGCCAGGTGATCGAACTCGAGGTCAGGCTGACGCGCGTCTATGCGATGCGCCCGCCTGACCGCTCCACTTGACCCGCCCTGCTCGCGGACGGGAAGAAGCTTGCATTAACGTCCTGCCTGCGGCTGAGATCGTCCCCATGAAAAAGACGCTACTGCTCTACGGCGTGCTGGTTTTCGCGGGCGGCCTGATCGGCGGCGCCCTGACTGATGCAGTTTGCAGATCGCGGCCCGTAAGGGCAGCACCGGCAGCGCCACAGGGTGACAACAAGAGCGCCGGCGCGGCCGCGCCGCCAGTCATAACGGCGGCGGGCTTCGTGCTGGTCGATGCGGCCGGCAAACCGCGCGTGAAATTCGACGTCGCCGACGACGGTCAGGCGGGCTTCTCGATGTACGACCGCAACAATCATCCCCGCGCGCAGATCGTTATCGACAACCAGGGAGCGCCGAGCGTTCGTCTCTACGATACCTACAACAAGCTCAGAATTTCGATCGAAGTCAGCAGCGACGGCATTCCGGCCATGCGCCTGATGGACAACGGCGGTCACTCGCGCGAACTGCTCGGGGTGGATGCCGAAGGCGACGGAGGGCTCGACTTTTACTCGCGCGACGGCACCGTGCTGCGCGAATTGCCCTAGCCGGCGTCCGGGCGCCGTACCTTGGCGAAGATCGAAGCGTCACGCTATCCTGACTTGACCACAAAGCTGCGTTGCGCGCCGTTTATGGCGTGCGACGCGCGGACTCTTCGGAAAGGATTGGGCCCGCGGAAAGGATTCGGTCTGAAAAAATGGGAAAAAATACTTTCGGCGCGCGGCGCGCGCTTAACGTCGGCGGTCGCAAGTACACGATCTTCAGCCTCGCGGCGCTGGAGAGGCGCGGTTTTGCGCTTGCGCGCCTGCCGTATTCGATCAAGGTGATGCTCGAGAACGTGCTCCGCCGCGAAGACGGCGTGGTGGTGACGGCCGACCAGGTCGAGGCAGTCGGCAAGTGGCAGCCGCAGCCGGGCGAACGCGAGTTCTCCTTCATGCCGGCGCGCGTGCTGCTGCAGGATTTCACCGGCGTGCCCGTGGTTGCGGACATGGCCGCGATGCGCGACGCGATCAAGCGTCTCGGCGGAGATCCCTCGCGAATCAACCCGATCCAGCCCGCCGATCTGGTGATCGACCATTCCGTGCAGGTCGACAGCTTTGGCACTTCGAGATCGTTCGCGATCAACGCCGAGATGGAGTCCGAGCGCAACCGCGAACGCTACCTTTTTCTGCGCTGGGGCCAGGGCGCGTTCAACAGCTTCCGCGTGGTGCCGCCCGACACCGGAATCGTGCATCAGGTCAATCTCGAGTATCTCGCGCCGGTGGTTTTCACCTCGGCCGACGGCCAGGTCTATCCGGACACGCTGCTCGGCACCGATTCGCACACCACGATGGTTAACGGTCTCGGGGTGGTCGGATGGGGCGTCGGCGGAATCGAGGCCGAGGCGGCGATGCTCGGGCAGTCGATCCCGATGCTCATTCCGGAGGTGATCGGTTTCAGGTTTACCGGCGCGATGCGTGCGGGCGCGACGGCGACCGACCTGGTGCTCACGGTCACGCAGATGCTGCGCAAGCGCGGCGTGGTCAACAAGTTCGTCGAGTACTTCGGCGGCGGACTGGGGAGCCTGAGCGTCGCCGACCGTGCAACGCTCGGCAACATGTCGCCCGAGTATGGCGCGACGATCGGCTTTTTCCCGGTTGACGATCAGACGCTCGATTACCTGCGCCTTTCGGGGCGCGCAGAATCGCAGGTGCGGTTGATCGAGGCCTACTGCAAGGAGCAGGGGCTGTTCCGCACCGCGGACTCGCCGGATCCGACTTTTACCGACACGCTGGAGCTCGACCTGGGCACGGTCGAGCCGAGCATCGCCGGGCCGCGCCGCCCGCAGGACCGGGTGCGGCTGCGCGCGGCGAAGGGCGAATTCCGCCGCGAGCTCGCCAAGGAAGTCGGCAATCACAGCGGCGTCGATCCGACCGTCGTCGCGCGCTGGATAAACGAGGGTGGCGCGCCCGCAGTGGCGCCGCATCAGGCGATACCGCCCACGGAGCTCGGGCCGCTCGCGCATCGCGTCGCCGTGACGGGCGAGGGCGGCGAACGCTTCGATCTCACGCAGGGCGCGGTGGTAATCGCCGCGATCACGAGCTGCACCAACACTTCGAATCCGTCGGTGATGCTGGGTGCGGGGCTGCTCGCGAAAAAGGCGGTCGAGCGCGGACTCGGCGTCAAGCCGTGGGTCAAGACCAGCCTCGCGCCGGGATCGAAGGTGGTTACCGACTATTTGAAGCGCGCCGGGCTTCTCGCATATTTGGAGCGCCTGCGCTTCAACCTGGTCGGCTATGGCTGCACGACCTGTATCGGCAACAGCGGCCCGATGCCCGAGGCGATCGCGGCCGCGGTCAAGCAGGGCGACCTGGTCGCCTGCGCGGTACTGAGCGGCAACCGCAACTTCGAGGGCCGCATCAACCCGGTCGTGCGCTTCAACTATCTCGCCTCGCCGCCGCTGGTGGTCGCCTACGCGATCGCGGGTACGATGGATTTCGATCCCAACCGGGATTCGCTCGGCAACGACCCCGAGGGCAATCCGGTTTACCTGCGCGACATCTGGCCCTCGACCAGCGAGCTTGCCGCGGCGGTTGCCGGTTCGATCGACTCCGCGATGTTTCGCAAGGAGTACGGGCAGGTGTTCGACGGCGACGAGCGCTGGCGCGGGCTCAAGGTGCCCGAGGGCAACCTGTTCCGCTGGGAGAAGGATTCGCTTTACGTCAAGGCGCCTCCGTTCTTCGACGGCATCGGCGCGACGCCTGCGCCCGTCTCCGACATCAAGGATGCGCGGGTACTCGCGATGCTCGCCGACAGCGTGACGACCGATCATATCTCGCCCGCCGGCTCGATCGGGGCCGACACGCCGGCCGGTAAGTACCTGGTCGCCAATGGATGCCAGCCGCGCGATTTCAACTCTTACGGCGCGCGCCGCGGCAATCATGAGGTCATGGTGCGCGGGACATTTGCCAACATCCGCCTGCGCAACGAACTGGTGCCCGGGCTCGAAGGCGGCTTCACCGTCCATCTGCCCGACGGCGAGCGCACGACGATCTTCGAAGCCTCCGAGCGCTACCGCGCCGACGGCGTCCCGCTAATCGTAATCGCGGGCAAGGAGTACGGCTCCGGAAGCTCGCGCGACTGGGCCGCCAAGGGCACGCTGCTGCTCGGCGTGCGCGCGGTCATCGCGGAAAGCTTCGAGCGGATCCATCGCAGCAACCTGGTCGGGATGGGCGTGCTGCCGCTGGAATTTACCGGCGGAGAGACGCGCCAGAGCCTGGAGCTCAGCGGACGCGAGAGCTATTCGATCGAAGGGCTGGCGGCGGGCGTTACGCGGCGGCAGAGGCTCAAAGTCCGCGTCAGCGACGGCGGCCGCACGCGCGAGTTCGAGGTCTTGGCGCGGATCGACACGCCCGAAGAGGTCGAGTACGTCCGCCACGGCGGCATCCTGCCGTACGTGCTGCGGGAACTGCTGCATGCGTGAGCGGAACTCGGGCAGGACTCTCGCGTGCGCATGAGGCCGCGCGTGAAGAGTCCCGGGCGAGCATCCGGCCCGGGCGCGCCGCTCATTCATAGCGGAGAGCGTCGATCGGATTGAGCAGCGAGGCCTGACGCGCGGGATAGTAGCCGAAAAATATTCCGACCGCGGCGGAGAAGACGAAGCTGCCGATGATCGCCGCCGGCGAGAGCAGCGTCGGCCATCCGGCGAACGCCGAAATCGCCTGCGACGCTCCGACCCCGGCCAGGATTCCGCCCGCCCCGCCGACCATCCCGAGCAGGATCGCCTCGACCAGGAACTGGAGCAGGATGTGCACGCGGCGCGCGCCGATCGCCATCCGGATGCCGATTTCACGCGTGCGCTCGGTCACCGACACCAGCAGGATGTTCATAATCCCGATACCGCCGACCAGCAGCGAGATCGAGGCCA
>Ga0335083_10006442_pt1 | contig 14644 bp, 11 predicted proteins | sample Lox_Sample_42_FD_206716 | JGI IMG/M metagenome (GOLD analysis project Ga0335083, IMG submission 206716) | Soil microbial communities from Loxahatchee National Wildlife Refuge, Florida, United States - Lox_Sample_4.2 | ecosystem: Environmental > Terrestrial > Soil > Wetlands | place: USA...
GGTCACTCGCGCGACGGGGTCGCTTTTGCGCGCGCCGCAGTCGAGAGTGATCCGCTGGACGCGCGTTCCTACGTGCTCCTCGGGGCCGGACTGCAAAATCTCGGCGATTGGGCCGCGGCACGCGGCGTTTTCGAGGAATGCACGCGCAAGGCGACGCACGGGGGAAGCTCGGCGTGCCAATATTTCGCTCGGCGCTGAAATCAGTTTAAATTTGCCGCTCGACTGATCTCTTTTGCTGCCTCTGGCACACTCTTCTTGCAGATGGGTCCCGATCGGATGGCCGCCGGAAACGAAGCCGCTCCGCATTCAGAAGCGGACGCGCTCACGGCGTTGGCTCGTCTCGCCGCCGCGGGCGATCCGGCGGCAACCCGCCAATTCTTGAATGCGGTTTGGCCGGTGATCGGGCGGGTGGTCGCCGGCGTGCTCGGCGCGCGTCATCCGGAGGTCGAAGACGTGGTGCAGCAGACGCTCATCGCCGTCTGCCAGGCGCTGCCGGCATTTCGCGGCGAGTGTCACCCCGCGGGTTACGCGTCGCGCATCGCCCTACATGTCGCACTTCGTGCGAGGCGCAACGCGGCCGTGCGCCGCAACCGGAGCGAGGCGCTCGCGCAGTACAGCTTGAGCGAGCCCGAGGGCGCGCTGTCCGACGATCTCGGCGCCGAGCGCCGCAAGCGCGCGCTGCGCGACCTTTTGACGGCGCTGCCCGAAGAGCAAGCGGAGGCGCTCGGTTTGCGCGTGCTCCTCGGCTGGTCGCTCGAAGAGGTGGCGCGCGCGGGCGGCGTGCCGATCAACACCGTGCGGAGCCGCGTGCGGCTCGCGAAGGAAGCGCTCCGGCGCAAGCTCGACCGCGACCCGTCGCTCGCCGGTGACCTGGAGTTCCGGCCATGAACGTCGTCGAGCTCCAGCATCCCGAGGATCTGCTCGACAAGCTCGAGGCGGGCTCGCTCGCGGGGGCCGAGCGCGAGCGGCTCGACGCGCACCTCGCGGGCTGCGCGACCTGTCGCATGGAGCTCGCGATGCGCAGCGACTTCGCCGCGGAGCCGCCGCTCGCGCAGCCGGAGCTGCCGCAGCTCACCGTCGCGAAGCCGGAACCGGAGCGACGCCCGAGCAGCCTGTCCCCGCGGCGCGGGCGGCGACGCCAGCTGTCGCTGCTCGTGATCGCGGCGGCGTGGTTCGCGAGCAGCGCGCTCGCGGCGACGGCGGCGGTCTCGAGCGTGAAGGTGCCGTGGGCGATGTGGTTCGGACACGCGAGCACGCCCGCCGCGGCGCCGAGCAGCAGGACGGCGCCGCGTCACGTGAGGAGCGGTCACGGCACGGCAGCGCGCCCGAGCGCGACGCCGGAGGCCGACAGCACCGCCGAACCGCCGAGCGACAGCGCGGAAGCGGCGAGCAGCGCCACGAGCGCGCCGAGCGCGGACGCGCCGCCCGACGCGCCCGAGAGCGTCACCGCCGCGCCGGCGCACGTGAAAGCCTCGCACGGCGGAGCCGCGAGCGAGGCTCCGAGCGCCGAGCTTGCGCTGCCGGAGCCCGCGGCGAGCCCCGACGCGGCGGCGTTGCTCGCCGAGGCCGACGGCGCGCGCCGCGCGGGAGACGGCGGCCGCGCCATCGCGCTCTACCGCGAGCTCGAGCAGGCGTATCCGAGCTCGCCCGAGAGCGGACTTTCGGTGGCGCTGATGGCCAGGGTGTTGCTCGATCGCGGCGACGCCGCGGGAGCGGAAGCCGCGTACCAGCGTTACCTGCAGAGCGGCGCGTCGGCCTTGCGCGCCGAAGCGCTCGTCGGCCACGCACGTTCGCTCGAGCGACTCGGACGCACGGGCGACGCCGTCGCGGCGTGGCAAGAGGTGGAGCGACGTTTGCCGGGCACGGTCCACGCACGGCTCGCGGCAGAGCGCCTCACGGCGCTGAGCGACCGGTGAACCATCGCGTTCGTTGGGTCGTCGCGCTCGCCCTCGGCACGGCGACGGCAGCGGCGGCGCCGCCTCCGGTGGTGCGCGTGTTCGTCGCGGGCACGCCGGAAGCGGTCGCGGGCACGCGCGACGCGTTGCGCGATCGCTGCGCGCGTCCCGAGCTCGTGATCCTCGTCGAGGACGCGGGCGCCGTCGTCATCGAGCCGCCCGAGCCGAACGGCGACGCCGCGACGGGTAACGGCGCGGACGCGGCCGCGAACGGCGCGAGCACGTGGGGCGACGACAGCTCGTGGAGCGAAACGGCGCACGCGGAGAACGGAGCGGACACCCCGTCGCACGAAGCGCTCTTGCTCGGCTCCGGCCAGGCGACGGATCTCGCCGTCGGCTACGTCGCGCTCGAGACGGCCGCCGAGTCGCGCGTCGTGCTCGTCGACGGCCGCACGCACCAGGAGCTCGAACGCCGCGTGCTCGAGCCGACCGAGTCGCTCGAAATGTCGATCGAGACGGTCGCAAACGTGATTTGCGCGACCATCGACTCGGCGCTCGCCACGCGCGCCGCGCCCCTGCGCGCGCCCGTGCCGCCGCCGGCGCCCCCGCCGGTCGTGACGAACCCGCCGCCGCGCGCCCCGCTCGAAGCCGAGAGCGCGTACGGAGTCTGGGCCGGCGTGTTCGGCACCGGCGCGGATTACGGCGCCGGTTTTCGCGGCGGCGGCGGCGGTTTTCTCGGTGCGACGACCGGCTCGGGCCGCGTGCGCGCGAGCCTGCTTTTGCTCGCTTCCGACTTCCCCTCGCTCTCCCTCGATCGACAGGGCGCCGAGCCGTCGTTCGGCCTGTTCGGCGCGCGGCTCTTGCCCGGCGCCGCGCTGCGTGTCGCGGACGACATCGACGCGCTCGTCGGCGTGGGCCCCGGCATCGATTGGCTGCGGGTGACGCCGGGCACGCCGCCGCCGGGCGGTACCGCGGAGACGGGCGTGGGCAGCGTCGACCCCGTACTTTCCGCGCTGCTTGGCGCGCGCCTGCGCGTCGGCGGGCACGTCGGGCTCTGGCTCGCGATGGGCGCCGATCTCGACGCCGATCGGCACCGCTACCTGAACGTCGCGAGCGGGACGCCCGTCACGTTTTTCGAGATGCCGCGGCTCCGCGCGAACGGGCAGGCCGGCCTCGCCGTGACGTTCGGACGCGACGGCGCCGCCGCGGAGCATGCGTCGCCGGGCGTGCAAACCGGGAGCCTCCCGTGAAGCGCGCCGCGCTCGCCGCCGTCTCGCTCCTGCTCGCGTGCTGCAACGCGAACGACGTCGTGCTCTACGGCGCGGCCGCGGCCGGGGCCGCGAACGAGACCGGCGACGGAACCGGCGGAACCACGAGCATGCCGGAGACGGGCGGCACCGACGCGAGCGGCGGCAGCGGCGCGACGGGCGGCACCGACGCGACGGGCGGCGCCGACGCGTCGGGCGGTACCGACACGTCGGGCGGAACCAGCGCGACCGGCGGCACCGATGCTTCCGGGGGCATGAGCGCGACAGGCGGCATGAGCGCGGCGGGCGGCAGCGGGAATGTGCTCGGCAGCGCCGGGACGGACGCGCTCACTCCGTGCCTCTCGAACGACGACTGTTATCCGACGGACTATTGCTCGAAGACGAGCTGCGCCGACACGGAAGGCGTGTGCGTGCCGGCTCCGGTGTTCTGCGACGTGAAGCCCGCGACGGTGTGCGGCTGCGACAACGTCACGTACTGGAATTCGTGCGTGCGGGCGGGTTACGGCGTGGCGGCCGATCGTCCGGGCGATTGCGGGCCCATGGGCGCTCGCCCGCCGTGCATGAGCGACGAAGACTGCGGCGCGCCCGGTCTCACCTGCGCGCACCTGCTCCGCTCGGGCTCGATGACCTGCACGAACCCGGGCGGCACGTGCTGGGGGATCCCGCCCGATTGCGAGGGCAACGACATGGATCCGCGCCGCTGGGTACCGTGCGACTACGTGGGCGGGCCGCTGACCGACGCCGAGTGTTTCTCGACGTGCGACGCGATCTACAGCGGCGGCGTTTACGTTCCCGCGCCGCGCGGCGCGTGCCCGTGACGCGCGCCGTGTGGCCTCACCCGCGCCGCGCCGCGAGGACGCCGAGCCCGTAGCGCAAGAGCTCCTTGGCGCGGGCTTCGGTGCTCGCCTCGACGTAGCAGCGGAGCTCGGGCGCGTTGCCGGAGGCGCGCACGTGGAGCACCTCCCCGCTCTCGAACTCGACGCGCAGGCCGTCGACCGTATCGAACGCTTTGGGAGCGCCGAGCTCCGGGAACGTGCGCGCAATGCCGGGCTTGCCGGAGGTCGTGAGCTCGCTCACGAGCGCTTGGCCGCGCTCGGTCGGAAAATGCTCGAGCCGATCGCTGTCGGTGAAGCGTTGCGGCAGCTCCTCGAGCAGGCGCGACAGCGTCGTCTTCTTGGCGAGCGCGGCGAGGAGCAACGAAAGATGCACGACGATCGCGTCGCGCGTCGGCAGGGGCGCGAGCTCGCCGCCGCCCGGCACGTCGAGCGGCGTGGCCTGCAGGAAACCGCCGTTCGCTTCGTAACCGACGGAGCGCGTCGCGCCCTCGACGACGGCGGCTTGCATCGCCTCGATCACGAAGGGCGAACCGATGCGCGTGCGCGCGACCTTGAACCAACCCGCGCGCTCGAGCGCCGTGTTGCAGCTCACCGGCGCCGCGACCGAGCCGGCGCCGAGATGGCGCGCGACGAGCAGACACGCCGTGTCGCCGCGCAAGAAAATGCCGCGTTCGTCCGCGACGAGCGGCCGATCGCTGTCGCCGTCCGTCGAAACGATGGCGAAGAGGCCGTGCTCGCGCGCCCAGCCCGCCGCAAGCTCGCGATCCTCGGGACGAATCGCCTCCGTATCGACCGGGACGAAGCGCTCCGACCAGCCGAGCCGCACGACCTCGGCGCCGAGCTCGCCGAGCACCTCCACCATGAGCTCGCGCCCGACCGCCGAGTGTCCGTAGACGCCGACGCGCAGCCCGGCGAGCGCCCGCGGAAATGCCGACACGAAGCGGCGCTTGTAGTGCGCGCGAGCGGACGGATTCGCGGGTGGGAGCTCGCGTGTCTCGGCGGGCGTGAAGTAGCCCTTCTCGTCGAAGATCGGCGGAAGCTCGAGCGATTGCTCGCGGATGCCCTGTTCGTCGCGTTTGGTGATCTCGCCCTTCGGGCCGTTGAACTTGATGCCGTTACGGTCGTCGGGGATGTGGCTCCCCGTGACCATGATCGACGGCCAGCCCTGAGCGACCGCGTACAGCATCGCCGCCGGGCTCGGAACCTCCCCCGCGTGATCGACCGAGAGCCCGAAGTCCGTCACGGCGCGACCGACCGCGCGGAGGATGCGCGGCGTGCTCGGCCTGAGATCGCCCGCAATCGTGACGGAGCGCGCCGTCCCGAGCTGGCCGCTCGCGCGGAGATGCGAGAGGAACGCCGTGGTGTAGACGTACGCGACCAAGTCCGTGAGGTCCGTCACGAGACCGCGCGCTCCGCTGGTCCCGAACTTGACCCCGGAGCGGGCCATCACGTCGGACGTCGACACTCTCACCACGGTGCTCTGCTCCTCTCGTGCATGAAGCTCACGTAGAGGTAGCCGCACCCCCGGCCGCGCGCCAGGGCGTCGTTCGGATCAGAGCCCGGCGCCGACGACGTTGCCGGCCCCGGGGTCGCCGACCGTCAGCACGCGCTCGAGCACCGGACCGCCGCCGTAAGGATTCTCCACCAAAAGCACGGGGCCGCCCGGCTGCGCGGCGAGCGTGGCCCAGCCCATCGGCGGGTCGGCGAGGACGAACGGGTCCGTATCGAGGAGGATGTTGCCGTTCGTCGCCTCGGAGGCGATTCGACGAACCGCGGGCGCCGAGTTCGCGCCGGCGGGCCAGGCGACCCAGTAGTTCGTGCCGTCCGAGGTCATGCTCGGCGGGTTCCACGAGTAGCTCGTGCCGAGCAGGACGCCGGGAGCGTCGAGCAGCGTGAGCCCGGTGCTCAGGCGCGAACCGTACACCTGGTACTGGTCGTCGAGGTGGGCGAGCCACGCGATGAAGGAGCCGGAGCCGTTCGAAGCGATGCTGACCCAGGTGCCGTCATCGCCGGGCACCGTGAGCAGCGACTGAGTGGTGCCGGGCGTCGTGAGGTCGGCGGAGACGGGCGTCACGTCGAGTTGCCCGTAAGCGCCGGTCGCGACGAGCCACTGCGTGCCGTCGAACACGGCGTTCGGCGCGCCGACGGCGTTGAGCGAGGTCGTGCGCGTGACGGTTCCGTCCGGCGCGACGAGTGCGAGCGCGATGTTCGTGTTGGAGGAGGCGACGAGGTAGTTCGTGCCGTCGGTCGCGACCTTCGGATCGTAGCCGGGACCGAGCGCGAGCGCGGAGAGATCGACCGAGACCACGGCGCCGTCGGACTTCGTGAGCGTCGCGGCGCTCGAGCCCGCGAGCAGGCGGAGCACGCTCGAGCCGTTCGACGCCATCCAGCGGCCCGAGGCCGCGGCGTTCGCGCCGCCGAGCGCCTGAGTGCCCGGCGCCACCACGGTGCCGGTCGCGTTCACGCCGACGCTCCGCACCGAGTCTCGCGCCGTGTCTTGCCATTCGACCTGGAAGCGATCGCCGTCGAACGTGGCGCCGGAAACGCCGGGCGCCGCGGGGCCGAGGCCGTACGCCAGCGGCGGATTGTCGAGCACCGCGAGGCCGTCGCCGATCCGAGTCGCATCCCCCACCGGATCGTACGCGATGGGCGAGGTGCCGTCGGCGTCGGCCGAAATCGCGAAACCGACCGTTCCCTGCGACGGGAAGGGGTTGAAGCTGAAGGCGGCGCCCTGCGGGTTACCGTCCGTGCCGACCGAAAGCGCCACGGCGTTGTAGTAGTCGCTGAGGAGATAGCGACCTTCGACGAAGGTCACCCGCGTCACGTTGGAGTTCAGTCCGGCCGCGATCTGCTGATCGCTCACCGTCACGCCGAGCGCGTCGTCGACGGTGGCGATCCGGTAGTGCGGGCCCGACTGGCTACCGCTCGGATCGTCGGACGACCGGGCGTAGGCGACGAGGAAGTGCTGCCCGTCCGAGACCACGCCGATGGCGACGCCGTACGAGCCGTCTTGCCCGTCGGACGCGATTTGCACGGGCGCGCCGTGGTCCCCCGAGCTCGAGAGGGCGACGACGAACGCTCCCGCCGCGGTGCTGTATTGAACGAGGAAATGCGCGCCGTCGAAGGCCACGCCGCCCTTCAGGAGCGTCGCGCCGCCCGTCACGTCGAACACGTTCCCGAGCGCTTGTCCGCTGTCGTCGACGAAGAGGCCTTGCTGAACGCCGCTGTACGAGTCGGGGTCCGCGGGCGAACCGAGCACGAGCGCGCGATCGCCGCCCCACACGAGCGACAGCGGCGTGAACGGCAACGTGCGCGACGCGACGAGATTGCCGTCGAGATCGAGCACCGACAGCTCCGAACCGACCAGCGCGAGCCAGTGCGTACCGCTGTTGATCGCGAGTGGGCCGGCGTTACCGAAACCGGCCACCGCTTTGCCGGCGAGCTCCGTGCCCTGCGGGTTCACGTTGCGATCGTCGCGAAAAACGTACGCTCGCGGGCCGTAGCCGCCGACGAACGCGCCCGTGGATTCCGAAATCAAGAGATGATGTCCGCGCGACGTGGCCGCGGCGTAGCCGCCCGCGGGCGTCTGATCGAAGACCGCGTCCTCGAGCGTGACGAGCCGCGACGCGACGATCGCGGTGCCGAGCGGCTCCGTGCTCGTCACCTTGCCGAGGGGCTGCTGCCCGTCACTCGCCGACGACGCACACCCCACCGCGAAGGAACCCGCCACCAAACCCACCACCCATGACAACGACGTTCTCATAGTCACCACCAATCCTAAAACTACGGTGCGCTAGAATCCTGGCGCGTTCAAGCAGCGTTTTCCCGCGGCACGCGGAAGCGTGCGTGCTTGTGTGCGCGTGTGCTTCCGAGCCGGCGTCTGCCGCGACTTTTTTTTCCCTCACGGCATAGGGCACAGGAGCTTCGGACAGCCGGCCTCGTCGCTGTCATCGGCGCAGTCGGGGTAGCCGTCACAGCGGTACGAGCCGGGGACCGTCTCTCCGCTCCCGCAGGTAAACGTCGGTTCCACCGGGCAATTTTGCTCGTCGCTCCCGTCCGTACAGTCGGCGATGCCGTCGCAAACGTAGTCGCCTTCGATCGGGTGGCCGTCACACATGGCGCAGCTCGCCTCGTCCTCGCCGCCGCTGCAATCCGCAACGCCGTCACAGCGGTAGGCGAGCGGAATCACGGTGCCGTCACTGCAGGTGAAGCCGTGGCAAGCCTTCAGACAAGCGTCGATCGGCGTCGGACCGGAGCTACACATATACGCGCCTACATCGGCGCACTCGGCGTCCGCGACGCAAGCGTAGGAACAAAGCTCGGTCGGATCGTCTTTCGCGACACTGCAGTCGACGGGACGATCGATGAGCGCGCAGCTCTCGAGCTTGTTCGAGTACGCGTCGCAACTGTCCGGCTCCGGCCCCGTATCGCCCGTACCGGCGTCATTGCTCGCGCCGCCGGCATCGGAGCCGGCCGTCGTGCCGGCACTGCCACCCGAGCTCACGGTGCCGCCCGTGGCGCCGGAGCCGACCGCGCCGGTGCCGGAGCCGCCGCTTCCCGTCCTTGCACCTGCGCCGCTCGAACCGCCCGACGACCCGCCGGAGCCTCCGCCTGCGACGACGCTCGAGTCGCCGGCGACGTCCGCCGTGCCGTCGCTGCCGGCTGCGCCGCCGGTCGCCCCCGTGCCGCGTCCCGAGCTCCCGCTTCGTCCGGCGTGGGGGGCGCCCGCGCCGAGCCCGCCCTGCGCGCCGTCGTCCCCGCTCGTGCCCGACGAGCAGCCGTGCAGCGCAAGGACGCACGCCCCGAAGCTCAAACACCCAGCCAACCACCGCATCACGGACCTCGGCACTCTACGGCCCGCACGGCACCAAGAGTTAAGGATTCGGCACCCGTCCGCCGCTTCACCACCACGCGAGCACGAACGCTACACCAGCGCCCGCACGCAAGCGAGCGAGCGTCGTTCAGAACGCGACGCTCACACCCGCGGAAGCCGCACGCTCGCCGAGCGGCACGCCCTCGACGAGCGCGCTCACGTGATCGCCGAAGCCGACGCTCAGGCCGGCACCGAGCTGATAGTGGTGCACGTCGGTGCCCGTCACGGCGCGGCCGGCGTAGCGCCAATACACCGGGCCGCCGAAGATGCGGCCGAGCGCGTACGGATGAAAGATCTCGGCGAGGTTCACGCCGACTTCGCCGCCGAGCCGCAGATCGAACGCCTCGTAGAGCGGTGAGCGCTCGTCGTCGAGGTGCGTCCGCGCCGCGCTGAAGGAGAGCACGCTCGTGAGGACGACGAAATCCTTCGGTGCGTCGACGACGTGCCAGGCGGCGCCGAGGAACGCAGTCGGGCCCGGTGAGAAGTCGTGCGTGCCGTCCGCGAGCGAGAGTGAACCGCCGAACGCGACGCCGTAGCCCGCTTCGAGCGCGAGCGCCGGAGTCGGCAGGTAAGCGAGCTCGGCGAGCGTCGCGTAGCGGGTTTGATCGGCGCGGAGCGTGCTCGAAAAACGCAGCGCCGTGAGCGTGTACGTCCCCGCGATGCCGGCGAGCCAACGGGGCCGCTCCGCCTCGCGATGCTCCGCCAAGCTGCACGAGGCGACGCCGGTCGCGGACACGCCGCACGCGCGCGCCCTCGGCGCGGCCGACGAGACGACGACGAACGCAAGAAAAGCACACCGGCCGGCGACGAGCGATTCGACACGACGCACGTTCGTGAGCGGCTTACGCGCGCGGGCGCGGGCCGGTTTCGGGACGCGAGCGAAAGCGCGAGCCGGCTCGGGGGGGAGCGGGACAGCCCTGCCCCAAGCGAGCGAGAACGCGCGCGGCATTCGGGCTCGAGACGGCGTGCCGAACGCCTGAGCGCTCGCTCGCCGCGAAGGGTGAGCACTCCTGACACGCGCCCCGCCATGGCACGTCGATTGCTGATCGATTCGCAGCATGAGGACAACCCCGAAAGCTTTCTGGTTCGCGGCGTTCCTGCCGCTCGCAGGTGCCGGGCTCGTTGCAGGCTGCGGCAGCAAGAATCCCGTCAATCAGATCGAGAATCAGATCACCTGTCACGACGTGTGTCAGCGCTACTCCGACTGCTACGATCAGGGCTACGACGTGAGCGGCTGCACCGATCGCTGCACGAACGACTCCACGGCTGAGCAGCAGAAGGACGACGAGCTCAAGACGTGCGACGACTGCATCGGCGACAAGTCGTGCGTGTCGGCGACGTTCAACTGCGGTTCCGAGTGCTCGCCGTTCGTGCCGTGACGGCCGACCGTCGCCGGACGCCCCGCTCGCCGCGAGCGTGCTCGCCGCCGTCGCCAATGTAGGTGCGGGGAGGCGCGGGCTCGCCGTGAACTCGCCGCGTTGCGCCCCCGGAGCACTAAGGATACCCTCCTCGTTCCGCTTGTTGAGGCCGAGGAGGCTACGGATGGACTTCGTTCGATCGCGGCTCGCTTTGATTGGTTTGCTCGTGGCTTGGCCTGCTGCGCAGCTCGTGGGCTGCGCCGTGAAAGACCGCGAGTACGGCCCGGCGAGTGAGGGCGGCGCCAACGACGGCACGACCGGCGGAACCGGCGGGGCCAAAGGCGGAACGAGCGGCAAAGGCGGCGCGGGCGGCAAGAGCAGCGGCGGTTCGTCCGGCATGGGCGCGACCGGCGGCACCGACGGCCTCGCCGGCGACGGCTCCGACATGGCGGGCGCCACGGGCACGGGCGGCTCGTCGATGGGGACGGGCGGCTCGTCCACGGGCACGGGCGGCTCGACCTCGTCGGGCGGCACGGGCACGAACCGTGGCGGCAAGGGCGGCACGACGAGCGCGGGCGGCACCACGTCGGGCAGCTCGGGCGAAGCGGGCGCGAGCGGCGAAGCGGGCGTGAACGCGACGGGCGGCACGAACGCGACGGGCGGCATGACCGGCAGCGGCGGCGTGAGCGCGACCGGCGGCTCGAGCGGCATGGCCGGCACCGGCGGCACCGGCTCGGGCTGCGTCGCCGGCACGAATTGCCTGACCCTGCAGAGTGAGTTCCCCGCAAAGAACGGCGCGGCCTCCGCTTCGGACGTCTCCTACACGTTCGCGGCGCATTCGTCCCCCGGCACGTTCCAGTGCCGCAACACGCACGGCACCACGCCGAGCGGCACTTTCGGCGCGTGCGGCGCGACGACGGGGAACACCGTGTTGCCGTTCACGACCACGTTCGCGCAAGACTCGACGAAGGACGGCCTCTGGACGACGGAGGTGCGGCTCCAGTTCTCGGACGGAACGTACAGCGCGATCTACCAGCGCACCGTCTACGTCCACCACACGCTCTACGGCGTGGGCCGTTGCCCGGCGACGACGAGCGACCAGGCTTACGCGACCTACGCGAAGACGTACCTCGAGGACGCGGGCGCCATCACGGAGACCAACGTGAAGAGCCCGTTCATTCAGGTGCCGTTCACCCCGCCCCCCGACGGCGTCTACTACGTCACCTCCGCGGACGGCACGGTGAACTGGATGTCGCTCCGGCGAAACTTCGGCTTCAGCACCGACGGTCACTACATGGTGATGACGCGCAACTACACGTCGTCGAACGCGGGCGGCATGGGCTGCGCGGCGGCCGGGTTGCGCACCCACACCTCGCGCGGCAGCTGGTCGACGGGCCACACGCAGTATCAGTTCTGCACGGCGCTCGTCTTCAACAAGAAGGGCGCAGGGCTCTGCCTCGGCTACGTGAGCGGCGCGGTCACGATAGCCCCCGCGCACGTGCGCGGCGACTACGGCGCGCAAATCCCTTCGCCGCCCTATTCGCAATCGGCCGACAACTTCGCCTGGCGCAAGATGACGGCCCACATCGAGGGCGGCGCCTCGACGAACTTCTTCCCGAAGTGCGACGTGAGCGGCTGCACGACCGGCACGTACCTGCCGGACAAGAGCTACTTCCCCTACTTCAGCAACTGAGACATCCTCGGGGCGGCGGCGCGTCGAGTCGACCGGCTCGGTCGCGCAAGCGGCCGTCGTCCGGATCCGTCCGAGACTGCGGTCTTCTCGGATCCCAACCACTCTGGCGAATACCATCGCTTCCCCGTCGCTCGCGCGCCGCCGTCTCGACGATCCGAAGCTCTACCTGCGCGCGCTCGAGCTGCTCCGCGAGCGGCACGAGCGCCACGGCGGGCTCGCGCAAGCCGGCGTCGCGCTCGACGAGCTCGACGAAATCTCCGACACCACGCTCGCGAAGAAGCTCGCGCCGCGCGTCGCCGACGGCAGCTACGTCTTCGCACCGGTGAGCGAACGGCGGGCATTTCTCGGCGGCAAGTGGCGGCACGTGTATCGCGCGCCGCTCGCGGACACGGTGGTGCTCTTCGTGCTCGCGGGCGCGCTCACCGAAATCGTCGCGCCGCTCGTGTCCGAGCGCGTGTACTCGTACCGGAAGGGGCGTTCGTCGCGACAGGCCGTGCGGGACCTCGCAGGCTTCGTCAAAGCGCACCGCCGCGCCGTGCCGGACGTCCGCGCGCGCGGCCTGCACGTGCTCCGCCGCGACGTTTCGAGCTACGGCGACAGCATCCCCGTCGGTGAAACGTCGCCGCTCTGGCCGCTCTTGCGGAGCGGGTTCGCGCGCGCCGGACACGCGCCCGACGACGACTTTTCGCGCCTCGTCGAGCGCGCGCTCCGGCCGCGCGTCATCCGACTCGACGGCACGCTCGAAGCGGCGTCGCGCGGCGTGCCCATGGGTTCGCCGCTCCAACCCGCGGTCTGTAACCTCTACCTCGACGCGCTCGACCGGCGCCTCGAAAGCATTCCCGGCGGCTTCTACGCGCGCTTCGGCGACGATTTCGTGTTCGCGCACCCCGAGCTCGCGGCAGCGCGCCAGGCGAGCGACGCCGTGACGACCTCGCTCGAGGAGCTCGACCTCACGCTCAATCGCGACAAGGTGCGTGATTTGTTTTGGAGCGGCGCGGGGCGCCGACCGGCGGTTCTGCTCTCCGAGCTCGCGCGCGGCACGACTCACGTCGAGTACCTCGGCCTGCGCGTCGCCTTCGACGGCACCACCACGCCGAGCCAGCGAAAGCTCGCGCGCCTGCGCAGCGAGCTCCGTTCGCGCATCTTCGCCTCCGAGCGTCTCCTGCGCGACGTGCCGCTCGCCGAGCGCGTGCGGGCGCTCGCCGAAGCGACCAATCACGCGCTCGAGCCTCGCAACGAGGCCGCTCTGCTCGACGCGGTCGAGCTCTTCCTCGACGGCAGCGATCGCAAGAAGCTCGCCGAGCTCGATCACTGGCTCGCCCGCACCCTCGCCGAAGCGCTCACGGGCACGCGCGGCGCACGCGCGTTTCGCAGCGCGCCGCCGCGTTTTCTTCGAGAGCACGGCTTGCTTTCACTGGTCGGCCGGCGCCGGCGCCGCGGGGCCGCTTGATCGACCGAGCCGCGCTCGAAGCCGAGGCCACGCGCGAAAACGCGCTCGACGCGTTTTTCGCGCGCGAAAAACGCAAGGCCGCGCGGCGCGTCGGGCTGCCGCTCGCGCTCCTCGCGACGCACGGCTTTCGTTATCTCTTCCGGCGCGGCGTGGTGCTCTTCGCGCGGCTGCCGATCCGCACCGCGTTTCACGTCGCCGAGGTCGTCGTGTTCGCGGATTTTCTGGACCTCGGCTTTTTGGGTCCCTTGCTCGCCGTGCGCAGCGTGTTCGTCGCGTTCGGCGCGTTTCACTGGGGCGCGCTCGAGCCGCTCCGGCGCGCGGTTCGCAAGGAGATCGCGCGCGGCGAGGTGCATGCGGCCGAATGGGAAACGGCGCGCTATCTCCGCGTCGCGGTCGATCTCTGCGTGCTGCAGCTCTTCGGGCTCGTCGTCTGGCTCGAGTTCGCTCCGCGCCTCTTCCATGCGTTCAGCATCATCGACGCGTACGCCATCGGCTGCGGCGTACGCTCGATGGCCGAGACCGTGACGCGCACGTTTCACGCGGGCGCGTTCGCGGTCCGGCGCGTGCGGCGGCCGTTCGCCGCGCTCCTCGCCGTCGACGTGGTCGACGCCGGCGTCGTGCTCGCCCTCTGGCCGCTGCTCGGTCCCTGGGGTTTCGCCATCGCGCAGCTCTGCGGCGCCGCGGTCGAGACCGCGCTCACCTTGCGCTACGTACGCCGGACGTACGCCGGCCTCCCCGTTTCGGCGCCGACCGTCGCGCGCGTCCTCGCCGACCGCGCGCGCGCTCCGTGGTCCGTCCTGCGCGGGATGCTCGTCCCGGGACTCGGCAACCTGATTTCGCAGGTCGACGCGTTGCTCGTCGCGGTGCTCGCGCTCGGCCCGTCCGACGACGCGCTCGGGCTCGCGGCGGCGCTCCACGTGCTCAGGCCCGTGCTCTCGCTCGGCACGAGCTGGGCGCGGCTTTTCTATTTCGATCTCGCCGCGCTCGGCGGCGGCGTGCGCCGGCTCTTCCGCGTGCGCTTCGAGCGCACCCTCGTCTTCGCCGCGCCCGCGTTCGCCCTCGCTTCCCTCGCGGTCGCGGCGCTCATCGCGCCGGTGCTGGCGCGCGCGGCGCCGATGGGCGCGCTCCTCGGTTTCGTGCCGTTTCTCGTCGTGCGGTCGCTCTTCGCCGCGACGCAGATCCAGGCGTTCGCGCGCGGCGCGTACGGGGCGCTCGTCGCGGGCGCCGCGGTGGTGCTCGCGCTCGTGCTCGCGCTGCCGCGGCTCCACGTG
>Ga0335083_10006444_pt1 | contig 14641 bp, 12 predicted proteins | sample Lox_Sample_42_FD_206716 | JGI IMG/M metagenome (GOLD analysis project Ga0335083, IMG submission 206716) | Soil microbial communities from Loxahatchee National Wildlife Refuge, Florida, United States - Lox_Sample_4.2 | ecosystem: Environmental > Terrestrial > Soil > Wetlands | place: USA...
CGCTCGTCGCGATCGATCTGATCGTCGCCGACGCCGATGGCCGCGTGCTCGTGGGCCAGCGACGCAATCGCCCGGCGCGCGGCACCTGGTTCGTGCCGGGCGGGCGCATCCGCAAGGACGAGCGTCTAGACGCCGCGTTCACGCGCATCGTCGAAACCGAACTCGGCATCGCGAGCATGCAGCGCTCGGCCGCGCGCTTCGTGGGCGTGTACGAGCACCTGTATCCGGACAATTTCGCTGCGGAGAACGGCATCGGCACGCATTATGTCGTGCTCGCCTATGCGTTCATGCTGGATAGCGCGGCGCCGGTCGGGCGCTTCGACCAGCACAGCCAGTATGCGTGGCTGTGGCCCGAGGAACTGATCGTGCGCGAGGACGTGCACAAGAACACGAAGGACTACTTTCGCTAGAGCCTGCGCACATTGAAAACAGGCCCAGGACCGAACCACGGGACGCGCGCGGATCGCGCTGCAATGTTCTTCGCGAGGCACGCGAGGGCAGCGCTTTGCGTGGCCTTTGCGTGGCCTTTGCGTGGCGTGAATGAAGGGCTCAGTCCAGCGTAGTTGCGTTGGCGAGCGGCACGTATGTCGATTTGGCTTGGGCAGGCGCGCGATTGGGCATGTGATTGGGCGTGCTAATCGGCGTGCCAATCGGTGCGGTAATCGGCGTGCTAGTCGCCATGCCATTGGGCGCGTTATCCCGCTTGCTAACGGCGTTGTCATCGCCTGTGTCATCGGTCATGAAGCGCCCGGGCGTCGCGCTGCCGGCGCGTGGCGCGTTGCATCCCTCGCGCGCGCGCAGCCACGCCGCGAACGCGTCGCGCACCTCCGGGTGGCGCAGCGCGTAATCGACGCACGCCTGCAGATAGCCGAGCTTGCTGCCGCAATCGAAACGGCATCCGCTGTATCGATATGCGAGCACCTGCTCATCGGCGAGCAGCGACTGGATCGCGTCGCTCAGTTGCCACTCCTCGCCTGGCGCGGGATCGAGGCGGCGCAAATGCTCGAAGATTCCGGGCATCAGCACATAGCGGCCCACGACCCCGAGCGTCGAAGGCGCGTCGTCGGGCGCGGGCTTCTCGACGATGCGCGACATGCGAAACACATGCTCGTCCCAGCGCCGGCCCGTCACGACACCATACGAGCGCGAGTGCTCGCGCTCGATGTCCTCGACGGCGACGAGGGAGCAATGGTAGTGATCGAAGCGCTCGAGCATCTGCGCGAGCACGGGCGGATCGGCGTCGATGAGATCGTCGGCGAGCAGCACGGCGAACGGCTCGTCGCCGATGATCTTCTGCGCGCACAGCACCGCGTGGCCCAGGCCCAGCGGTTCGGGCTGGCGCACGAACGTGCATTCGACGTGAGCGGGCTTGATGCCCTGCACGGTTTCGAGCAGCGCCGCCTTGCCGCGCGCCTTGAGCTCGCGCTCGATCTCATAGGACTTGTCGAAATGGTCTTCGATGGCGCGCTTGCCGCGCCCCGTCACGAAGATCAGCTCGGTGATGCCCGCGGCCACCGCCTCTTCGACCGCGTACTGAATGAGCGGCTTGTCGACGACCGGCAGCATCTCCTTGGGACTCGCCTTCGTGGCCGGCAGAAAACGCGTGCCGAGACCCGCAACCGGAAAGACAGCCTTGCGCACTTTTATCATCGTCGTCTCGTGTCTCGCGGGAGTTCGCGGGTTCGGTGGTTCGCACAGCCAGGCCCTTTGCAATGGATCCGTTATCGACGTGAACAGGCCCTGATGTGGCGCTGAGGGACGCCGGGCCAGCTTAACCAGCGCATATCGAGCCATTCTGCCAACATCTCTGCATTTTCCGACTGTGCCGTGCGGCAGCCACGGCGACGGGCCTATCATGAATCCCGAAAGCGTGATGTGAACGCGCACATGAGCCGCATCGGGGCGCGCGACGCAAAAACGCAACGCACTCCTGCGAATCCTTTCCTGCGCGAGGAACCGGCTATGCACATCGATCGGGTGGTCTGCCGGCAAGCCGCTCTCCAGCGCGGCGCTCACTTCAAGTTCGGACACGTGGCCAAACGCATCGGCATACTGGTTTTCGAAGGGTTCCCGCTTGGGGACGTGACCCTGCTCGCCGACGTATTTCGTCTTGCGAACGATGCCTGTGCCGACACGCTCCCCGCTTATTCGCTCGTGATGCTCTCCGAGGCAGGCGGCAATGTGGCGAGCGGCTGCGGCTTGCGTATCTGGACCGAGAGCCTGCACGGACCGCTGCGCAGCGGCTTCGACACCCTTTTCATCGCAGGCGGCCCTGGCGCGATGCAGGCGCGCGAGAACGCGCGGCTCATCGCCCGGCTGCAGGCGCTCGCGCCGAAGGTGCGCATCATCCGCGCGCTCGGCGAGGGACGCGCGGTGCTCGCCGCCGCCGACGTGCCGTTCCTGCGCGGCAGCGGCAATACGGCTGCCTCGGCGCAGCGGCTGCGCCGCGCGCTCGAGGCGCGCAACGCGGGCGCTTCGGTCGTGACACCTTCGGAAGCGCTGGTCGCGGCGCTCAAGGTCGTCAAGCGCAATCACGGCGTGGCGCTCGCGCAGCGTGTTTCCGAGGACTCGATGCCGGGCTCGTGGGAGCGGCTCGGCCCCATGCTCGACGACGGCGAATCGGACAGCGCGAACGGCAAGATCAGCTCGGCCGCGCACTGGCTGCGCGAGAACTACCACCAGCCGATCTCGGTCGCCGACGCGGCACGCGTCGCGCAGATGAGCATGCGCAACTTCCTGCGCCACTTCAAGACGCACACGGGCCTCACACCCTCCGAATACCTGCTGCGCACGCGGCTCGACGCGAGCTGCCTTCTACTCGCGCAAACCAACCTGCCGATCGACGAAATCGCGCAACGCTGCGGCGTGCCGCGCGGCGAGCGGCTTGCGCGGATCTTCCGGCGCAGGCTGTCGATTTCGCCGTCGGGGTATCGCGCGGTAAACCGGCGCGCCTCGGGCGAGTGATGCGGCGCGGGCGGCCGGTCTTCCGGTCTTCCGGCCCCTGCCGGAAAACGTAGGGAGTACGAAAGACATGCAAAACGCCGCGCGTGGAGCGCGGCGTCGTGTTCATGCGGCCCGTGCCGCCTGCCCGGTTTGGCTCGTTACAGCATGCCGGAGCCGAAGATCTCCGTGTGGATGCGCGACGCATCGACACCGCGCGCAAGAAGCGCCTCGCGCTGCTCGCGCATGAACGCCACCGGTCCGCACAGGTAGTAATCGGCGCCGTGCAGCATCACGTCCTGCTCGATGCGGCCGATATCGATACGGCCTTCGAAATCGTAGTCCACGCCTGCGCGGTCCTGCGCGCCCACTTCCTCGTAGAACACCGCGCACCTGACGTTCGCATGCCCGGCGGCCATGCTGCGCAGCCAGTCGCGGAAAGCGTGCACGCGCGCGTTGCGGCAGGCGTGCACGAAGGTCACCTTGCGCTCGCTGCGCTCGGCGAGCAGCGTGGCGAGCATCGACGTCATCGGCGTGATGCCCACGCCGCCGCTCATCAGCACGACCGGGCTCGCCAGCTTGCGATCGAGCTTGAATTCGCCCATCGGCGCGCTCACGTGCACGACCGCGCCCTCTTCCACGCCGTCGTGCATGAGGTTCGACACGTGCCCCGCTTGCGCCTCGCCGCGTGCGGCCTCGCGCTTGACGGAGATACGCAGCCATTTGCCGTGCGGGGCGTCCGAGAGGCTGTACTGGCGCGGCTGGTCGACGCCGAGCTTGTCGACGAAGCGCGTCACGCTCACGTACTGGCCCGGCTCGAAGCCGCCAGCCGGGGCGCCGTCGGCCGGCGCGAGATAGAACGAGGTGATCTCGTCGCTCTCCACGTGCTTGCGAATCACCTTGAACGGGCGGAAGCCGCTCCACGAGGCCTGCTCATAGAGCTTCGCCTCGGTGCCGATCATGATGTTAGCGAGCTGCTCATAGGCGACGGTCCAGGCGTCGAGCGTGGGCTGATCCACGGCGTCGCCGAGCACGTCCACGACCGCGCCGAGCAGATGACGCCCGACGATCGGATAGTGCTCCGGACGGATGTTCAGGCTCGCATGCTTGTGCGCAATATGCGTGACCGCGCCGCCGAGCGCGCCGAGATTGTCGATGTTCGCCGCGTACGCGTACACGGCGCGCGCGAGGGTTTCGGGCTGGCTGCCGCTTTGCTGGTGCGTCTGGTTGAAGATGTTCTTGAGCTCGGGGTGCGCGGCGAACATCCGCTTGTAGAAGTGCTTCGTGATCGTGGCGCCGTGCTCGGCGAAAACGGGGGCAGTGGCCTTGACGCGGGCCATCTGGTCGGCGGTGAGCGCAGTCATGCAGCTTCTCCTTTGTAAAGATGCATTAACGATACATCTTTCATGTCGGGCACCGACCTGGGCATTTTGTCGCATCCCAGCATTTTCCGGATTGCGCTCCACATAGAGCCGCGGCGGGTGGGCGCCACCGGGCTTGTGAAGCCAACTGGTGCACCGCGGGATAAGGACTATTTCGATGCCGCCATGGGGCTGCCATGTCGGGCTGCGGTGTCGGGCTGCGGTGTCGGGCTGCGGTGTCGGGCTGCGGTGTCGGGCTACCAAGGTTCGGCTGCCAAGGTCGGGCCTTGTTATCAGGCTGCGACGGTCGGGCTGTCATGGCGCCGATGCGCTACGGTTGAAAAACTCCACAGCTTGCGCCAGTCTCCTGGCGCATTCGATCCCTCTTTACTTGGCCGCCCCCTTGCCAGCGCCACGGTCGTGCCGCCAGAGCACGTCGCTGCCGGCCGCCGCGCGGTTCAGTACGCGTGCGAGCACGAAGAGCAGATCGGAGAGCCGGTTCACGTAGCGGCGCGGGGTGTCGGCGAGCGGCGGCCCAGAACTCGCCGCAGCGCCGAGCGCGACGATCGCGCGCTCGGCGCGCCGGCACACGGTGCGGCAAACATGGGCCAGCGCGGCAGCACGCGAGCCGCCCGGCAAGATGAACTCCTTGAGCGGTGGCAGCGTGGCGTTGTAGTGCGCGAGCCAGGCATCGAGGCGCGCCAGGTGATCATCCGTGACGAGCGTGTGGCCCGGCATGCAAAGCTCGCCGCCCAGATCGAACAGGTCGTGCTGGATCGCGACGAGCGCTTCGCGCACGTCGTCGGGAAGCGACTCGCACAGCAACACGCCGATCTGCGAATTCAGTTCGTCGACGTCGCCGATCGCGGCGATGCGCGCGTCGTCCTTGCGCACGCGGCTGCCGTCGCCGAGTCCGGTCGACCCGTCGTCGCCGGTGCGTGTGGCGATCTTGCTCAGGCGATTGCCCATGATGTACCCCTCCGAGGCGGTGGATTGGCGCGGGTCGCGCATGGCTTGCGCGCCTCGCCCGTTTCAGGTTTGCGGCTTCAGGCGTGGGCGCGGCGGCCATTATAGGTTTCGTGCGCTGCAGCATGCGGGGAGCGCCGCGCGCTCGCGGACGTTCAGCGTAGAATGGTCCGCGCCAGAAATCACGTTTCATACAGACAAAGGAGACACTCGCGTGAATCACCCCGCGCCGCCGGCAATCGCACGCCGTCCGTTCCCCGCCGAGCTCCTCGATCAATTGCGCAGCGCCTTCGGCGAACGCGTCTCCACCTCCGAAGCCGTGCGCGCCCACCATGGCCGCGACGAATCGCCCTTCGACCCGCAACTGCCCGACGCCGTCGTGTTCGTGCGCCACACCGAGGAAGTCCAGAGTGTGGTCAAACTGTGCGCGCGCTACGGCGTGCCGATCATCCCGTATGGCAACGGCTCGTCGCTCGAAGGCCACTTGCTGGCCGTGCAGGGCGGCGTCTCGATCGACCTTTCGCAGATGAACCGCGTGATCTCGATCAACGCCGAAGACCTCACCGTCACCGTCGAGCCCGGCATCTCGCGCAAGCAGCTCAATGAAGCGCTGCGCGACACGGGCCTCTTCTTCCCGATCGATCCGGGCGCCGACGCGAGTATCGGCGGCATGTCGGCCACGCGCGCCTCGGGCACCAACGCCGTGCGCTACGGCACGATGCGCGAGAACGTGCTCGGCCTCACGGCCGTGCTCGCGGACGGCCGCGTCATCAAGACCGGCACGCGCGCGCGCAAGTCGTCGGCGGGCTACGACCTCACGCGCCTGTTCGTGGGCTCGGAAGGCACGCTCGGCGTGATCACCGAAATCACGGTGCGGCTCTACCCGCAGCCCGAGGCGGTCTCGGCGGCGGTGTGCGCGTTCCCCTCGATGGCCGAGGCCGTGCGCACGGTGATCGAAACGATCCAGATGGGCGTGCCGATCGCGCGCGTGGAGTTCATCGACTCGCTCGCGGTGCGTGCGCTCAACAAGCATTCGAACCTCACGCTGCACGAGAAGCACACGCTCTTCTTCGAATTCCACGGCACCCCGGCGGGCGTCGAGGAACAGGCGCAGACCGTTCAGGAGATCGCCGCGCAGCACGGCGGCGAGGGCTTCGAATGGGCGACGCGCCCCGAAGACCGCAGCCGCCTGTGGAACGCGCGCCATAACGCCTACTTCGCGATGCTGCAGTTGAAGCCCGGCTGCCGCGCCGTGACGACCGACGTGTGCGTGCCGATTTCGCGCCTCGCCGAATGCGTAGTGGAGACCGAGGCCGATCTCAAGGCTTCGCCGCTGCCCTGCCCGATCGTCGGCCACGTGGGCGACGGCAACTTCCACGTGGCGATCCTGATCGATCCGGACAAGCCGGAGGAAATCGACGAAGCCGAGCGCCTGAATCGCCGCATCGTGCAACGCGCGATCGCGATGGACGGCACCTGCACGGGCGAGCACGGCGTGGGCCTGCACAAAATGGACTTCCTCGTGGAAGAACACGGCGCGGATACCATCGACACGATGCGCGCGATCAAACATGCGCTCGATCCGCAAAATCTGATGAACCCGGGCAAGATCTTCAACTGGGCGGCGTAACGTTCGCTGGATGAACTTTGCGCGCTGGGCGCGCCGGTCAGATACGGCGCGCGCCATGCGCCGCCGGAGCACACGCAAGATGCGCCAGGCGGCAAGACGAACATGCGGGAGGAGAGATGAACGCACCGGACGGGAAATTGCCCGACCTGAGCCCGGAAGCACTCGCGCAACGCCAGCGCGAGGTGGTCCAGGCGCTGATGGCAGTGCTGCCGGCTCACTGCCTGCTGCATCGCGAAGAGGACACCGTCGCCTACGAGTGCGACGGCCTGGCCGCCTACCGGCGCTTGCCGCTCGCCGTGGCGCTGCCGGAAACCGAGTCGCAGGTGCAGCGCATCGTGCAGATATGCCGGCGCCTCGACGTGCCGGTCGTGCCGCGCGGCGCGGGCACCGGCCTCTCCGGCGGCGCCATGCCGATACGCCACGGCATCGTGCTTTCGCTCGCACGCTTCAAGCGCATTCTCGAAGTCGATCCCTACGCGCGCACGGCCACCGTGCAGCCCGGCGTGCGCAATCTCGCGGTGTCCGAGGCGGCGGCGCCGTTCGGGCTCTACTATGCGCCCGACCCCTCTTCGCAGATCGCCTGCACGATAGGCGGCAATGTCTCCGAGAATTCGGGCGGCGTGCATTGCCTCAAGTACGGCCTCACCGTGCATAACGTGCTGCGCGTGCGGGCCGTGACGATGGATGGCGAGATCGTCGAGTTCGGCTCGCTCGCGCCCGACGCGCCGGGGCTCGATCTGCTCGCCGTGATGATCGGCAGCGAAGGCATGTTCGCCATCGTGACCGAGGTCACGGTCAAGCTGATTCCGCGCCCGCAGATGGCGCAGGTGATCATGGCGAGCTTCGACGACGTCGTGAAGGGCGGCGACGCCGTGGCGGGCATCATCGCTTCGGGCATCATTCCGGCGGGGCTCGAGATGATGGACAAGCCGGCCACGCGCGCCGTGGAGGAATTCGTGAACGCGGGCTACGACCTCGACGCCGCCGCGATCCTGCTGTGCGAAGCCGACGGCACACCAGAAGAGGTCGCCGACGAGATCGCGCGCACGACCGCCGTGCTGCGCGAGCATGGCGCCACGCGCATCCAGATCTCGCGCACCGAGGAAGAGCGACTGCGCTTCTGGTCGGGGCGCAAGAACGCGTTTCCGGCGGCGGGCCGCATCTCGCCCGACTACTACTGCATGGACGGCACCGTGCCAAGGCGCGCCATCGGGCCGCTGCTCGCACGCATCCACGAGATGGAGAAGCAGTATGGGCTGCGCTGCATCAACGTGTTCCATGCGGGCGACGGCAACATGCATCCGCTCATACTCTTTAACGGCAACGACCTCGATGAATGGCACCGCGCCGAGGCCTTCGGCTCGGACATCCTCGAGACCTGTGTCGAGCTGGGGGGCACGGTGACGGGTGAACACGGCGTGGGCATCGAGAAGATCAACTCGATGTGCGTGCAATTCTCGCCGCAGGAGCGCGACGCATTTCACGCGGTGAAGCACGCGTTCGATCCGGCCAGGCTGCTCAACCCCGACAAGGGCATTCCCACACGCGCGCGCTGCGCCGAGTACGGCCGCATGCATGTGCGCGGGAATCTCCTGCCGCACCCCGAGTTGCCGCGTTTCTGAAGCGTGCGGAAACACACTGCAGCACGCCGTGGCACGACCATGCGTTTCGCGTGAGCGGCATGCGGGTCGGCTCCGGCTTGCCAGCACAGGTTCGCTCAGTACAATCGAGCGAACCCTATAACGAACGAGCGCGACCATCACGACATGGAAGAGGATGACATCGTCTCGGACTGGTCCGAGCGCATTCGTGCAGCGAGCGCCGACGGACGCGCGCTGCGCATTCGCGGCGGAGGCACGAAGGACTGGTACGGCCAGTCGCTCGAAGGCGAGATACTCGACACACGCGCGCACCGCGGCATCATTGCCTACGACCCGGCCGAGCTCGTGATCACGGCGCGCGCCGGTACGCCGCTCGCGGAGATCGAAGCGGCGCTCGCGGCGCACGGCCAGATGCTCGCATTCGAGCCGCCGCACTTTGGCCCGCAAGCGACGTTCGGCGGCTGCATCGCGGCGGGCATCGCGGGACCGCGGCGCGCGAGCGCAGGCGCGGCGCGGGACTTCGTGCTGGGCGCCGTGTTGATGAACGGCCACGGCGAGGCGCTGCATTTCGGCGGCCAGGTCGTGAAGAACGTGGCGGGCTACGATGTCTCGCGGCTCATGGCGGGGTCGCTCGGCACACTCGGCCTGCTGCTGGAACTCTCCGTGAAGGTGCTGCCCGCGCCGCAGGCCGAAACCACGCTCAAGTTCGACATGAACGGCAGCGACGCCGTGCGCAAGCTCAACGAATGGGGCGGCCGCCCGCTGCCGATGACGGCGAGCGCCTGGCGCAACGGCACGCTCGCGGTGCGCCTCGCCGGCGCGGAAGCGGCCGTGAAAACGGCGCGCGCGAGCCTGGGCGGAGAAGTGGTGGATGCGGTCGAGGCCGAACGCTTCTGGGCCGGCTTGCGCGAGCAGACCGATCCGTTCTTTGCCTCGATCGCGCCCAACGAAGCGCTGTGGCGGCTCGCGCTGCCCTCGATCGCCGAGCCCCTGCAATTGCCCGGCGCACAACTCATGGAGTGGGGTGGCGCGCAGCGCTGGTGGATCACCGAAACCGACGCGCAAACGGTGCGCATCAGCGCGAAGCAGGCCGGCGGCCACGCCACGATGTTCCGCACCGGTCGCGACTACGACCGCAGCGCGGGGGTGTTCACGCCCTTGCCCGCGCCGCTCATGAAGATCCATCGCGGCCTGAAGGCCGCCTTCGACCCGGCCGGCATCTTCAATCGCGGCCGGCTGTATTCCGACTTCTGACGAAACTCTCACGCGGCGATGCAGACGAACCTCGCGGACTTCATTCGCAACACTCCCGACGGCGACGAAGCCGATGCGATCCTGCGCAAGTGCGTGCATTGCGGCTTCTGCACCGCGACCTGCCCGACTTATCAGCTGCTCGGCGACGAACTGGACGGCCCGCGCGGGCGCATCTATCTCATGAAGCAGATGGTGGAAGGCGCACCGGTCACGAAGAGCACGCTCACGCACCTGGACCGCTGCCTCACTTGCCGCAGTTGCGAGACCACCTGCCCCTCGGGCGTGCAGTACGGGCGGCTCGTCGAAATAGGCCGCAAGCACGCCGAGAAGATGGTGCAACGGCCGCTGCGCCAGCGCCTGCTGCGCCGCCTGCTGGCGGCCCTGCTGCCTCGCCGCGCCCTCTTCACGCCGGCCATGCGGATTGGCCAGCAGGTACGCCCGCTGCTGCCGAGGCGCCTGCGCGACAAGGTGCCGGTGCGCCAGCGCCCGCTCGCGTGGCCCACAGCGAAGCACGCGCGCAAAATGCTGATGCTGCAGGGCTGCGTGCAGCCCTCGATGATGCCCAACATCAACATCGCCACCGCGCGCGTACTGGATGCGCTCGGCATCGAAACGATCGTGGCGCCGCAATCGGGCTGCTGCGGAGCGATCCGTCTGCATCTGGGCTACGTGGACGACGCGCTCGCCGACGTGCGCGCGAACATCGACGCCTGGTGGCCCTATATTGAGCAAGGCGTGGAGGCGATCGTGATGAACGCCTCGGGCTGCGGCGCGACGGTGAAGGAATACGCGCACCTGCTGCGCGACGATCCGGCCTATGCGGACAAGGCGCGCCGCGTGGTCGAACTCACGCGCGACCTTTCCGAGTTGCTGCCCGCGTTCGAGGAGCAGCTCGTGGCGGCCACGCGGCGGCGCGGCATCAAGACGGTGGCCTGGCACCCGCCCTGCACGCTGCAGCACGGCCAGCAACTGCGCGGCGGCGTGGAAAAACTCCTCACCGCGCTCGGCCTCGACGTGCGCCTGCCCGCCGACAACCATCTTTGCTGCGGCTCCGCCGGCACTTATTCGATCATGCAGCCGCGCCTTTCCTACACGCTGCGCAACCAGAAGGTGAGCCGGCTGCAGGCGCTCGAACCGCAATTGATCGTCTCGGCCAACATAGGCTGCATCACGCACCTGCAAAGCGGTACGGCGATCCCGGTCACGCACTGGATTGAACTGGTCGAACATATGCTGGCGGCGAATTGATCGAACGGGAGCCCCTGTGCGACGTGCCGCACGAGGGGTTCGAAACGGAACCAGCGTAGCGAAACGGGCCGAGCGCCAACACTCGGCCAATCGGCATAGCCTTTCTGGCCAGTTCTTCGCGCTCGGCGCAGTCCGTATAATGGCGTCGTTCTGATTCGTTTTGGATCCAAAAACGGTGCGCGCATATTCACGCGCCCGCCTCAAGCACGATGACCGATTTCGCTCACAATCTCGAAGCCGTCCGCGAACGCATCGCCGCGGCCGCGCGCAATGCCGGCCGCGACCCGCAGGGCGTGGAGCTGCTCGCCGTTTCGAAAACGTTTCCCGCGCAGGACGTGCGCGCCGTTCATGCCGCCGGCCAGCGCGCGTTCGGCGAAAACTACGTGCAGGAAGCGGTGGACAAGATCGAGGCGCTCGCCGACCTGCGCGCGAACATCGAATGGCATTTCATCGGGCCGCTGCAGTCCAACAAGACGCGCCCCGTGGCCGAGCGTTTCGACTGGGTCCATTCGGTCGATCGTCTGAAGATTGCCGAGCGGCTGTCGGCGCAGCGTCCGGCCGGCATGGCGCCGCTCAACGTGTGTCTGCAGGTCAACGTGAGCGGCGAGGCCAGCAAGAGCGGCGTCGCCCCGAACGAGGCGCTGCAGGTGGCGCGCCAGATCGCAGCCCTGCCCAACCTGCGCCTGCGCGGGCTCATGTCGATTCCGGAACCGGAATCCTCGCTCGAGGCGCAGCGCGCGCCGCACCGCCAGTTGCGCGAGCTGTTCGACGCGTTGCGCGCGGGCGGCCTCGCGCTCGACACGCTCTCGATGGGCATGTCGGCCGACCTCGAAGCCGCGGTGCTCGAAGGCGCGACGATCGTGCGCGTCGGCACCGCGATCTTCGGCACGCGCGACTACTCTCACTGATTCACCGACCTACTCCATCATCATGAAAATTGCCTTCATCGGCGGCGGCAACATGGCCGCAGCCCTCATCGGCGGCCTGATCCGCAAGGGCGTCCCCGCCGACAACCTTTACGCGATCGATCCGAACGAGGACGCCCGCAAGCGCAGCGCCGAGCAGTTCGGCGTGCGCACCGGCGCCGCCGCGGACGCCGCGCTCGCGTCCTACGACGCGGTGCTGCTCGCCGTGAAGCCGCAAATCGCCAAGGCCGTCGCAGAAGGCCTCGCGCCGCACCTCGGCGCGCATCAGGTCGTGATCAGCATCATGGCGGGCATTCGCATCGACGACCTCTCGCGCTGGCTGAACGGCCACGCACGCGTCGTGCGCACGATGCCGAACACGCCGGCGCTGATCGGCATGGGCGCAACCGGCCTCGTGGCGAGCAGCGGCGTGGACGCGGCCGGCCGCCAGCTCGCCTCCGACGTGCTGGGTGCGGTGGGTCAAACGGTATGGTTCGACGAAGAAGCGAAGATCGACGCGGTCACGGGCATCTCGGGCAGCGGGCCGGCCTACGTGTTCTATTTCATCGAGGCGCTCGAAGAAGCCGCGCGCCAGCTCGGCATGGACGAGCAGCAGGGCCGCGCGCTCGCCATCGCCACGTTCGCAGGCGCGGCGCAACTGGCGCTGCAATCGGACGAGCCGCCCGCCGTGCTGCGCGAGCGCGTGACCTCGAAGGGCGGCACGACGGCCGCCGCGCTGGCGTCGTTCGACGCCTCGGGCGTGAAGGCCGCCATCGTCAAGGGCGCGCTCGCGGCACAGGCGCGCGCGAAGGAAATGGGCGAAGAATTCGGCAAGCAGTAAGCCGGGTGAGGCGCGGCGGCGCGCGGCGGCGCGTTCATTGCCGCGACGTCCAGATAGAAAAAGCGCCGGGTGCAGCATGCACGCGGCGCTTTTTCATATGAGCCTCGAAATGGCGAGATCGCCGTTATAGCCCCGTCATGGCGTAATGCGCGGCGATCCCCACGAAGAGCGCGCCGCCCAGCCAGTTGTTGTGACGGAATGCGGCGAAGCACGGCATCCGCTCGCGGTCTTTGATGAGAGTGTAGTGATAGATCGCGCAACCCACGGCAGCCGCCCAGCCGAGCCAGTAGAGCCAGCCGAAACCCAGCGTCATGCCCACCCAGACGTAAATGCCGAGCGTGGCCGCATAGCAGAGCATGATCGCGAGCACGTCGTAGCGTCCGAAGGTGAGCGCGGAGGTGCGTATGCCGATCTTGATGTCATCGTCGCGATCGACCATCGCGTATTCGGTGTCGTAGGCCACGGACCAAAACACGTTCGCGATCAGCATGATCCACGCGAGCGGCGGCACGTGATCCTGGATGGCTGCGAACGCCATCGGAATGCCGAAGCCGAACGCGATGCCCAGATACGCCTGCGGAATCGCGAAAAAGCGCTTCGTGAACGGATACGACGCCGCCACGAACAGCGCCACGACCGAAAGCTGCTTCGTGAGCGCGTTCAGCGGCAGGATCAGCAGGAACGAGACGAGCGCGAGCGCCGCCGCAATCGCCACGGCCTCCCAGGCGCGAATACGGCCCGAGGTGATGGGACGCTCGGCCGTGCGCTTCACGTGGCGGTCGAAGTCGCGGTCGGCGTAGTCGTTGATCGCGCAGCCCGCCGAGCGCATCAGCACGGTGCCGACCACGAATATGACCAGCAGAGAGAGCGGCGGATGACCGCCCGAGGCGATCCACAGCGCGTTGAGCGTCGGCCACAGCAGCAGCAGGCTGCCGATCGGCTTGTCCATTCGGACGAGCCGCAAATAGAGCGGGAGACGGGCGAACATGGTCGGAGCGCGAAATGCAATCCCGCTATTGTAGGCCAGGGCGCCGCCGCTCCGCCGCCCTGTCGCCCTGTCGCCCTGTCGCCCTGTCGCCCTGTCGCCCTGTCGCCCTGTCGCCCTGTCGCCCTGTCGCCCCGTCGCCCCGTCGCCCTGTCGCCCTGTCGCCCCGTCGCCCTGTCGCCCTGTCGCCCCGCCGCGCCGTGCGCCCCGTGCGCGAAGCCGTCCCGCGCCCCGAGGCGCGGTGCGGGCGCGAAACGGTCCCGGGATACCCCATCAGGCTGGCTGGCGTCGCGGCGCACGCCGGGCGAAAAAAAGCCCGCCGGTTGTGTCCGGCGGGCCTTTCATCGCGTTTGTCGCATGGCGCATCCGCGCCGCGTCGACATCAAGCCAGCAGCGAGCGCAGCATCCACGCGGTCTTTTCGTGCGTCTGCATGCGTTGCGTGAGCAGGTCGGCGGTCGGCTCGTCATTGGCCGCTTCCGTTGCCGGGAAGATCGCGCGCGCGGTGCGGACCACGGCTTCCTGGCCTTCCACCAGCTGGCGGATCATGTCTTCCGCGGCCGGCACGCCGTCGGCTTCCGGAATCGACGAGAGCTTCGCGAATTCCCTGTAGCTGCCCGGCGCGTGCACGCCCAGCGCGCGAATGCGCTCGGCGATCGCGTCAACGGCCAGTGCGAGCTCGTTGTACTGCGTCTCGAACATCAGGTGCAGCGTGTTGAACATCGGCCCCGTGACGTTCCAGTGGAAGTTGTGCGTCTTCAGGTACAGCGTGTACGTGTCCGCGAGCAGGCGCGAAAGGCCCTCCGCGATCTTCTTGCGATCCTTGTCGCTGATCCCGATGTTCACGTGCTGTACGGTTGCTTTTTTGGCCATGACCACTCCTTTTTGTAGCAGTGAGACTACGCGTGCATA
>Ga0335083_10006446_pt1 | contig 14639 bp, 12 predicted proteins | sample Lox_Sample_42_FD_206716 | JGI IMG/M metagenome (GOLD analysis project Ga0335083, IMG submission 206716) | Soil microbial communities from Loxahatchee National Wildlife Refuge, Florida, United States - Lox_Sample_4.2 | ecosystem: Environmental > Terrestrial > Soil > Wetlands | place: USA...
GCGGCCGCCCGCCACGTTGAACGAGAACCAGCCGGGGCCGAGGCCCAGCGCGCGCGCCTCGCGCGTGGCCGCGAAGCGGCGGCGGATCGCGTCGAATGCCTTCGAGGCGGTGGCGGGATTCGAGCGGGGGCTGCGCGCCGGCGCCACGCCGTCGACCCACACCACGCCGTCGATCGCGCCGGCGCCCTCGATCCGATCGCAGGCGCCGCGGTCGGGATCGCCGGCGAGCTGCCCGACCAGCACGGAGCGCACCAGGCTCGACTTGCCCGCGCCCGAGACGCCCGTCACGCACACGAGCTGCCCGAGCGGCACGTCGACCGTGACGTCCTTCAGGTTGTGGGCGCGCGCGCCCACGACGCGCAGATGCCCCGACGCCTGCCGCCGCGGCCGCGGGCGCTGTGCGAGCTCGCCGCGCAGCACGCGGCCGGTCGGCGAGTCTCGATGCGCGCGCACGGCGTCGAGCGGACCCTGGACGAGGAGTCGCCCGCCGAGCCGCCCGGCGCCCGGGCCGAGGTCGATCACGTGGTCCGCCGCCGCCAGGATCTCGGGCGCGTGCTCGACGACGACCACCGTGTTGCCCTGGTCTCGGATCGCGCGCAGCACCGAGAGCAGCCGCGCGACGTCGCGTGCGTGCAGCCCCACCGAGGGCTCGTCGAGCACATAGAGGGCCGCGGTCAGCGTGCCGCCGAGCGCGCTCGCGAGCTGGATGCGCTGCGCCTCGCCGCCCGAGAGCGTCCGCATCTGGCGGTCGAGCGCGAGGTAGCCGAGGCCGACCTCGGCGGCGGTCTGCGCGCGGGCCCGCAGCGCCTCGACCAGCCGGCCGGCGCGCGCGCCGTCGGCGGCTCCGAGCGCGAGCCCGTCGAGCCAGCCGCGCAGCTCGGCGATCGTCATGCGCGACACGGCACCGAGGTTGCACCCGTCGACGAACACCGCGAGCGCCTCGGGCCGCAGCCGCTCGCCGCGGCAGTCGGGACACGGGTCGAAGCGCCGGTAGCGCGCGATCAGCACGCGCGCCTGCACCTTGTAGCGGCGGCTCTCGAGCCACTCGAAGAAGCCGCGCACGCCGTACCAGTCTCCGCCGTCGCCCTCGATCACGAGCCGGCGCGCGGCGTCGTCGAGGTCGGACCACGGAGAGTCCGCGGGGATCTCGAGGCGCTTGCAGGCGCGCATCAGGTCCTTCTGCAGGTACTTGCCCATCGGCGTCGTGAAGGGGGCGACGGCGCCGTCCGCCAACGACTTCCGCGGGTCCGGAACGACGCGCTCGACGTCGAGCGCTGCGACCCGCCCGAAGCCCTGACACGTCGGGCAGGCGCCGAGGGGGCTGTTGAAGGAGAAGAGCGCCGGCTCCAGCGCTGGGAATCGCCGGCCGCAGCCGTCGCAGGCAAAGCCCTCCCGATAGAGCGCGCGCTCGCCGCCCTCGGGCACCACCCAGACCGCGCCCTCGCCGCGCGCGAAGGCGGTCGCGATCGCCTCGACCAGCCGGCCGCGCGAGTCCTCGCCGAGAGCCAGCCGATCGATCAGCACCAGCGCGCCCTCGCGCAGCGCTGCGAGCTTGCGCGGCGCGAGCTCGGCGAGGTCGACCAACGCGCCCGACGCGTCGAGCAGGCGCGCATACCCGTCGCGCAGCAGGCTCGCGTGCAGCTCGGTGGCAGAGACCCGGCGACCCTGGGGCAGCGCAACGCCGAGCGAGACGCGGCGCCCGCGCCAGCGCGCCCGGACGCGTCCAGCCACGGCGTCCGCCGTCCCAGGCTCGGCTCGCAGCCCGCACTGCGGACAGCGCGTCTCGCCGATCTTCGCCCACAGGAGCCGCAGGTGGTCGAGCAGCTCGGTCGAGGTCCCCACCGTCGAGCGCGCGTTGGTGACGCGATTGCGCTGCTCGATGGCGATGGCCGGCGGCAGGTTGCCGATGCGGTCGACCTCGGGCCGCGGCAGGCGCTCGAGGAACTGGCGCGCGTAGGTGGAGAGCGAGGCCACGTAGCGCCGCTGCCCTTCGGCGTAGAGTGTGTCGAAGGCGAGCGTCGACTTGCCCGAGCCCGAGACGCCCGTCACGACCGTGAGGCGCCGCAGCGGAATCGAGCAGGTGACGCCGCGCAGGTTGTGCGAGCGCGCGTTCTCGATCTCAATGGACCCAGCGGGCTTCGCGGCGATCGAGTCGGCGGGCTTGGCGGCCCCAGAGACGGACGGCTTCGCGGCCATCGAGGCGGTGGGTGTGGGGATCGTATCGGCGGCCAACGCGTCGCCGTCAGTCGCGCGGGTCGGGCTCTTCCACGAGCAGCGTCACCGTGATGTGGTCGCCCGACTCGCTCTGGCCCATGTGGACGACGGTCACGCCCGGGCGCGCCGCGAGGAACTTGTTGAGATCCTCCTCCACCTCCTTGGCGAGGCCGCGCACCACCACCGCCCGCAGCGCGATCGGATTCATCCCTCTGCCCTCACCGCCTGTCGCGTCGCCTCGGCCGCGTAGCGCTCCTTGCCGGCGGCGGCCGCCGCCGCAGCGACTGCGCGCCAGGCCTGTGCGCCCGGATCCTCGCCGAGCACGCGAGAGATCTCGCGCACCAGGAAGCTGTCGCCTTCGGCGATCGCGCCCTCGCGCAGCGCGGCCAGCCGATCTCGCGCACCCGCCTTCTGGAAGAAGCCGATCGCGTCCCAGCTCCGGCCCTCGGCGAGGTACGCCTCGGCCAGCCGCAGCGCGGCATCGGCGCCGAGCTCGCGCTCGATCAGGTGGCGGCGCTCGAGGGGATTCGGGATCGATCTCTTCGCCATGCTCGACCTTCGACCTCTAGTATCGGACCACGTGGGGATCCACTGTAAGCGACCAGGCCTCGATGCCGCCCGCCAGGCTCCACACGTCCCGGAAGCCATGCCGTGAGAGGGTCCCCGCCGCGCGCGCGCTGCGGCCTCCCTTGTGGCAAAGCACCACCACCGTCTCGTCCCGCCAGCTCGCGAGCCGCTCGATCTCCGCCTCGAGGCGCCCGAGCTGCACGAACTCGGCACCCTCGATGCGCGAGCGCTCGAGCTCCTCCGGCTCCCGCACGTCGAGCAGCAGGAAGCGCTCGCCGCGCGCGCGCATCGCCGCCACCTCGGCGGCGCTCTTCTCGCGCACCTCGGCGGCGGGCTCGACGCCGCAGAGGCCGTCGTAGTCGACGAGCTCGACGAGCGTGCGGCGCTCCCCGCAGAGCGGGCAGTCCGGGTCCTTCTGCAGCTCGTACTCGGCGAAGCGCATGGCGAGCGCGTCGTAGACGAGGAGCCGCCCGATCAGCGGCTCGCCGATTCCCGCCAGCAGCTTCACGGTCTCGGTGGCCTGGACCAGAGCGACGAGCCCCGGCAGCACGCCGAGCACGCCGCCCTCGGAGCAGGACGGCATCGAGCCCGGCGGAGGCGGCTCGGGATAGAGGCAGCGGTAGCAGGGCCCTCGGCGCGCATCGAAGACGATGGCCTGCCCCTCGAAGCGGAAGATCGAGCCGTGGACGTTCGGCTTGCCGAGCAGCGCGCAGGCGTCGTTGGCGAGATAGCGGGTCGGGAAGTTGTCGGCGCCGTCCACGACCACGTCGTAGTCGGCGAGCATCGCCAGGGCGTTCGCGGACGATAGTCGCACGGCGTGCGTCTCGACCTTGACGTCGGGGTTCTGCGCGAGGATCCGCTCGCGGGCGACCTCCGTCTTGGGCCGCCCGACGTCGCGCACGCCGTAGAGGATCTGGCGCTGCAGGTTCGACGCGTCGACGACGTCGGAATCGACCAGGCCGAGCGTGCCGACGCCGGCCGCGGCGAGGTACTGCGCCACGGGGCAACCGAGGCCGCCGGCGCCGATCAGGAGCACGCGCGACGCGAGCAGGCGCCGCTGCGCGTCGACCCCGAACTCGGGGAGCGCGAGGTGCCGCCGGTAGCGCTCGAACTGATCGGGTCGCAGCAACGGCCGTGCAGCCGGAGGCGGGACCATGTCGCGGAGGCTATCGGAAGCGCCTCGGGGCGCAAACCGCACAGCGAAAAGGGCCTCCCGACGCGGCGGGAGGCCCCCTTCGAACGACGCGGCGCAGGATGCTGCGCGCGGCTACTGGACGTCCTCGCCGGCTTCGGCCTTGGGCGGCGTCACCGTCACCTTGTACGCCTTGCGCGGCTTGTCGGTGAACTTCCACTCGACCGTCACCCAGTCCTTCTTCTTGATGTCCTCCCACTTCGTCTTCTCGCCTTCGACGACCGTCGAGTCGAGCTTCTCGAAGGGGACCTTGTCGCCCTTGCGGTTGTCGACGATCAGCTTCTTCGCGCTGATCTCGTCGACGACGCCGCTGAACTCGCGCGACTGCGCGTGCGCCGCCGCTGACACCAGCGACAGGCCGAGCGACAGCACCGCGATCCCGCCGACCTTGCGAACGATCTGGAGCATGGAACCGCCTCTCCTTTTCCCCGGTGCGCTGCCGCGAGCCGGCGTGCGCAGCCCCAACGACGGTCGATTCGACGAGGGGTCGACCGTCCTATTCGCGTTCCCCGCCGGCGCCTCATGCGCCGATGTCCCGCCGCCAACCCGCCCACGCAACGTGGCGCAGGACGATGCTGGTGCCGGAGGTGGGACTCGAACCCACACGGCCTCGAGGGCCGGGGCCTTTTGAGGGCCCTGCGTATGCCAGTTCCGCCACTCCGGCGGGCGGGCGCGCCAACATACCATGCTGCGGAGCAGCTTCCACGCGCGCGCCATATCGAGGCTTTACAGCGCCAGACCCCGGCGATAGCTTGCCCGGCCGTCCGCTGGGGCTGTAGCTCAGTTGGGAGAGCGCTTGAATGGCATTCAAGAGGTCGGGGGTTCGACTCCCCCCAGCTCCACCAGCGGATCCCCTTTCCCTACAGGCGGTTGAGACAGAGGCGACGGGAGAGATGCCGTCGCTGGCCGAGCTCTCCGGGAAGCGGTGCTCCGAGCCAACGAGCCAAGCACCGACAACAGCGCGAGCGCCGCGATCTCGAGGCTTTTGCACGAGGGCTCCGGGAGATACGCAATCCAAAGCCTCAACATCGGCGTCCGTGTCCCCGCCAATCCCAACCGTCCCGTGTGTCGAGTCCCCAGCGGAACGCCTCGAACCCGCGTTTAGGGATTGCTGACCGCCCTGCCCGACAACCACCGAGCCGTCGCCCGATATCCCGTTCGCGATGCTAATCGGAGCGGTCGAGTCGAGGAAGCCGAGGCTCGCAAAGAACGGAGATCGCGCCCGAGCGGAGAGGGCAAATCGCAGTCAACACGAGAACGAGAGCCACAGCCGCGCGATCGGTCGGTCCGGGCTCCATCAGCAGTTGCTCGCTCCGCCTGGCGTCTCCGCAGCCGCGGCCCGTGCCTCGAGAGTCGCAGCGACGGCTAGGCGCTGGTCGAGCTCGTCGATTCGCCTCTCGATGCGCGCGAGGTGACCCAGAGCGCGCTGAGGGTGGGCATCGGCGATCCGGACGACGTTGCGCGGTGCGTGCTGCGTGCGCCGTATGCGGATCGCGGTACCGATCGCGATGGTGCCTTGGATCATCATGAAGACGCCGGTGATGCCGCGCTCGATCGCCCGCGACAGCATCCGGAGGACGATCAGGAAGCCGATGAGCCTCATCTCGCGGGCTCCGTCAGCTGGTCTAAGGCCGTCAGCGAGGGTAACACCTTCGGCGGTCGCTCGGCTCGGGCCGTTCGGGGCGCCTCGAGTCTGTGACGCGCCGGGAAGGTCGCAGGCGGCGCTGGAGGGTCCCCTCGCTCCCGACGCGGAGGCCTCCCCGTCGGCGCGCCTGACCCTCCGGCGTGTCGCGAATATCGACGGCCCGCCGAGCGTCTCTCGGCGCCGTGAACGATCTCTCGCTGCCCGCATTCCAGAGCGCCCTCATGGCGATCCACGGGGCGCACTCGCGCTTCGAGCGCCACGTGCGCGTCGTCGAGGAGCTCGAGGATGGGCGCGTGTGGGAGGGTGAGGTCCTCGTCTTCGCGCTCCTCGACCACCCGCGGGCGCCCTGGTGCTACGCCTGGGAGGTCGGGGGAGAGGTCACCGCGATCCTGCACGACGACGTCGCGAAGTCGCCGGAGGACGCGGTGCGAGCCGCGATGACTCCCCTGGGCTTCTAGCCCCCCTGGGGGCACCCTGGACCCGGACGCCGACTCCAGACCCCAGCCCCGGATGCCTCGCGACCATTCGCCTGCCACGCACCCCGAGATCCCGCCACTTACCCTGCATGATGGTCGTCTGCGCATGGTGCTACAGGGAGATCACCCGGCGGATCGCGGCGGCCCCGACTGCGTCGGTGAGCCACGGGATCTGCCCTTCCTGCCTGCAGAAGCGTCTCGCCCATCTGAATCCGGCCGCTGCTCGCGCCGCCTAGGCGCAGCCCGCCCGAATCCTCGCCCTCTCGAGCGCCCGCCGTGCCCGCACCGCGGGCGCTCCTGTCTGGGGCGATCGGCGTCATCGCAGCTCGGGCGGCGTCTGCCTCGTGATGAAGGCCTTCGCCGCCAGGGTGAGAAGCGATCGCGGCATGATCCGCATCCCGGCGTTGCCGCGGAGCCAGTCGAGCCAGCGCGTCGCGACCGAGGGCTGGCGGCCGAGCGCCTCGAAGGCGATCGCGACCACCTCGTCCGGCGACTGCCCGGGGTGCGCGATCTCGCCGGCGACCTCCTGGAACTCGGTCTCGGTCGGGCCGGGCTCGACGACGAGGACGTCGACTCCGCTGCCGCGCATCTCGGCCCAGAGCGCCTCGCCGAGGAATCCGTCGAAGACCTTGGTGGCTGCGTAGACGTTGTGCAGCGGGAGCGGCTGCTTCGCGGCGATCGAGCCGGTGAAGAGCACCGCACCGCGGCCGCGCTGGCGCATGCCGGGCAGCAGGCGGCGGGTGAGCCAGAGCGGCGCCACGCAGTTGAGCTGCACCATCTCGCGCAGCCGCTCGGCGTCCTGGCGCTCGAGGCGCCCCGCGAGTCCGAAGCCCGCGTTGTTCACGAGGATCGCGATCTCGAGATCGGCGACCGCCTGCGCCAGCCGCTCGGGCCCGTCCGCCGATGCGAGATCGACGGCGACGACGCGCGTCGCCACGGCCGACGCCTTCTCGAGCTCGGCGCCGAGCTCGCGCAGCCGCTCGGTGCGGCGCGCGGCGAGCACGACCGACACGCCCTCGCGTGCGAGCGCACGGGCGAACGCGGTGCCGATTCCCGCCGAGGCGCCCGTCACCAGGGCCCAGTCGCCGTAGCGCTCGCGCAGCGACGGGCGCGGCGCGCGGAAGAGGCTCCGCGCCCGCCAAAGCGCGACGGTCAGCGCGGAGAGCGGGATGAAGGCGGCGAGCCCGGTCGCCACGCCGCGCAGGCCTCCGAAGTGCAGGATCGGCCAGACGCCCATCCCGATCGCGACCTGCGCGGCATAGATCGCCGCCCACGGCCACATCCACGGACGCATGCGCCAGAAGCCGTAGACGCCCGCCGCGTAGATCGCCCAGTGCAGCGGCTCGGTCGCCTTGGCCGCCCAGCCGCTGAGCAGCAGGCCGAACCACGCCTCCCGATCGACGGCGACCGGCTTCACCAGGAAGTCCCAGGGCACGTAGACGAACGCCATGTAGGCACAGAACGCGAGCAGCACGTTCATCCAGGCCGGCCTGCGACCCATCGCCTCGGTCCACCAGTCGCGCATCCATCTTTCTCCTCGGCGGAAGCCTAGCCTGATGAACTCCGCTCGGCCTTGCCTCGCTGCGCGCCGCCTTCGGGCAAGCTGTTGACTTCGCTCGCTGCGCTCGCTGCGCGCGGCCGCTTCGCGGCCACTGGCCGATACTCCACGCGACTGCGCTGCCTCGGAGGTCGCCAAGCGCTTTCGCTACGATGCCGCGCCATGCCCGGCGAGGTGCGATGCGAGGTGGAGGCGCCGCTCGGCTGGCTCGTGTTCGACCATCCCGAGCGGCGCAACGCGATCTCGCTCTCGATGTGGGACGCGATCCCCGAGCGCGCCGCCGCGCTCGATGCGGATCCGGCGGTGCGCGTCGTCGTGATGCGCGGCGCCGGCGACGTCGCCTTCGTGTCGGGCGCCGACATCTCCGAGTTCGAGGGCGCGCGGACCGGGGCGCGCGCCGCCCAGTCGTACGAGTCGACCACGGCGCGAGCTTTCGCGGCGCTCGCCGACCTCCGGAAGCCGCTCCTCGCCGCGATCCACGGCTTCTGCGTCGGGGGCGGGATGGCGATCGCCCTCGGCGCCGACCTCCGCTACGCGGCCGACGACGCCGAGCTCGCGATCCCCGCCGCGCGGCTCGGGCTCGGCTATCACGCCGCGGGTGTCGAGGCGCTGGTGCGCCTGGTGGGTCCCTCGGTGGCGAAGGAGGTCTTCTTCAGCGGCCGCCGCTTCCGCGCCGAGGAGGCGCTCGCGCGCGGGCTGGTGAACGCCGTGTTCCCGAAGGCCGCGCTCGACGCGTCCGTGCGCGACGCCGCGCTCGCCATCGCCGAGAACGCGCCGCTCACGCTGCGCAGCGTGAAGCTCGTGGTGCGCGAGCTCGCGAAGGATCCCGCCGCGCGCGATCGCGACGCGATCGCGCGCTCGATCGCCGCCTGCTTCGAGAGCGACGACTACCGCGAGGGCGTGCGGGCGTTCCTCGAGAAGCGCAGGCCCGCCTTCCGCGGCCGCTGAAGCGGCTCGCCCTCGGGCGGAGCGAGAGGATCCGGACATGCCGACGCTCGAGTTCTTCTTCGACTGCTCGAGCCCGTGGACCTACCTCGCCTTCGATCGCGTCGAGCCGCTCGCCGCCGAGACCGGCGCCGGCCTGGTCTGGAAGCCGATCCTGGTCGGCGGCGTCTTCAACGCGGTGAACCCGAGCGTCTACGAGCAGCGCTCGAATCCCGTGCCGCCGAAGGCCCGCTACTACGCGAAGGACCTGCGCGACTGGGCGCGTCACCAGCGCCTGAAGATCGGACAGCCGTCCGTCTTCCCGGTGAACAGCGTGCGCGCCATGCGCGGCGCGCTGGTGGCGCTCGACGCGGGATGTGTGTCGCCCTACGCACGCGCCGTCTTCGAGGCCTACTGGGGCGAGGGGCGCGACATCTCGCAGGAGGACGTCCTGGCGGAGGTGGCGGGGGGCGTCGGCCTGGCGCGGGAGTCGTTCTTCGCGGCGATCGCCAGCCCCGCGATCAAGGAGCGGCTGCGCGCCAACACGGACGAGTTGGTCGCCCGCGGCGGCTTCGGCTCGCCCACCCTCTTCGTCGACCGCGACGACATGTACTTCGGCAATGACCGGATGCCGCTCGTGCGCGAGGCTTGCCTCCGAGCCGCCGCCCGCCGATAGGAGAACTGCACGGGCACGGGCGTCCCCGAGGGGCCAAGTTACTCTGGGGCCGCGCCTGGGAGGAAGGGATTGGAGGCGCGGCGAGCCAGACTGCGTGCCCCCCGGTCCGCGTCGACCGGCCCCGCGGAGCCGGTGGCCCCGCTCCGCAAGCCTCCGTGGCTGCGCGTCCGCATCACGGACAGCCCCGAGCTCCGCGAGACGCGGTCTCTCGTCCGCGAGCTCCGCCTGCACACGGTCTGCGAGGAGGCGGCCTGCCCCAACCTCGGTGAGTGCTGGGCGCAGCGGCACGCGACCGTGATGATCCTCGGCAGCGTCTGCACCCGAGCCTGCAGCTTCTGCAACGTGAAGACCGGCGCGCCGGACCTCGTCGATCCGCGCGAGCCCGAGCGGGTGGGCGAGGCCGCCGCGCGCCTCGGACTGCGGCACGTGGTGGTGACGTCGGTCGATCGCGACGATCTCCCGGACGGCGGCGCCGAGCACTTCGCCGCCTGCATCGCCTCGATCCGCCGGCATGCGCCCGGCGCCACGGTGGAGGTGCTGACGCCCGACTTCCGGCGCAAGCCGGGCGCGCCCGAACGGGTGGCGGAGGCGCGCCCGGACGTGTGGAACCACAACCTCGAGACGGTGCCGCGGCGCTACCGCGCGGTGCGGCCCGGCGCGAGCTACCGGCACTCGCTCGAGCTGCTGGCCCGCGCCAAACGCCTCTGCGCCGGGGTCTTCACCAAGTCCGGGATCATGGTGGGTCTCGGCGAGCGCGCGCCCGAGGTCGAGGCGGTGCTCGACGACCTGCGCGCGGCCGACGTCGACTTCGTCACCATCGGCCAGTACCTGCGCCCGAGCCTCCGACATATTCCAGTGTCGCGATGGGTGGAGCCGCAGGAGTTCGAGCACTACCGCGAGCAGGCGCTCGCCCGGGGCTTCCTGCAGGTCTCCGCCGGGCCGCTCGTGCGCTCCTCCTATCACGCCGACGCCGACTTCGAGCGGCTGCGGCGAGCGCGCCGGGGCTAGCGCCATGGTCGATCGCGACGCCGACCGCGACCCGCGCGAGACGCAGGAGTGGCTCGAGGCGCTGGACTCGGTGCTGCAGAACGAGGGCGTCGAGCGCGCCCACTACCTGGTCGAGCGCCTGATCGATCGGGCGCGCCGCTCGGGGGTGCAGCTCCCCTACTCGCCGAACACGGCCTACGTGAACACGATCCCGGTCTCGGAGGAGGAGAAGATGCCGGGCGAGCCCGGCCTCGAGCACCGCATCCGCTCGCTGGTGCGCTGGAACGCGCTCGCCATGGTGGTGCAGGCCAACCGGCACTCCTCGGAGCTCGGCGGCCACATCGCGAGCTTCGCCTCGGCCGCCACGCTCTACGACGTCGGCTTCAACCACTTCTTCCGCGCGCAGGGCGCCGCGGGCGGCGGCGACCTCGTCTACGTGCAGGGCCACTCGTCGCCCGGCATCTACGCGCGCGCGTACCTCGAGGGCCGGCTCTCCGAGGAGCAGCTGCGCAACTTCCGCCAGGAGGTCGACGGCCGGGGCCTGTCCTCGTATCCGCACCCCTGGCTGATGCCCGAGCTCTGGAACTTCCCGACGGTATCGATGGGGCTCGGCCCGATCATGGGCATCTATCAGGCGCGCTTCATGAAGTACCTGGGCGCGCGCGGGATCCTCGACACCGCCGAGCGCAAGGTCTGGGTCTTCATGGGCGACGGCGAGATGGACGAGCCCGAGTCGCTCGGCGCCATCGGACTCGCGGCCCGCGAGAAGCTCGACAACCTGATCTTCGTGGTGAACTGCAACCTGCAGCGCCTCGACGGCCCCGTGCGCGGCAACGGCAAGATCATCCAGGAGCTGGAGGGCGACTTCCGCGGCGCCGGCTGGAACGTGATCAAGGTGATCTGGGGTGGACGCTGGGATCCCCTCTTCGCCAAGGACCGCAAGGGTCTCCTGCTCGAGCGGATGGAGCGCGCCGTCGACGGCGACTACCAGAACTACAAGGCGCGCGGCGGGGCCTACACGCGCGAGCATTTCTTCGGCGTGGACCCGGAGCTGCGCGCCATGGTCGCCCACATGACCGACGACGAGGTCTGGCAGCTCGACCGCGGCGGCCACGACCCGCAGAAGATCTACGCCGCGTACGCCGCCGCCGTGCGCCACGTCGGGCGTCCCACCGTGATCCTCGCGAAGACGGTGAAGGGCTACGGCATGGGCGAGTCCGGCGAGGGGATGAACTTCTCCCACCAGCAGAAGAAGCTGGCCGAGCACGCCCTCAAGGCCTTCCGCGACCGCTACCGCATCCCGATCCCCGACGAGCGCATCGCCGACACGCCCTTCTACAAGCCTCCCGACGACAGCCCCGAGCTCCGCTACATGCACGAGCGCCGCGCCGCGCTCGGCGGCTACCTCCCCGCGCGCCGCGCGCAGGGGCCGTCGCTCGAGATGCCGCCGCTCTCGATCTTCGACAAGCTGCTCGAGGGCTCCGGCGACCGAGAGTACTCGACCACGATGGCGTACGTGCGAGTGCTCTCGGCGCTGGTGCGCGACAAGCGGATCGGGCGCCTGGTGGTGCCGATCATCGCCGACGAGGCCCGCACCTTCGGCATGGAGGGGCTCTTCCGCCAGCTCGGGATCTACGCCGCCGAGGGTCAGAAGTACGAGCCGGTCGACTCCGACCAGGTCATGTACTACCGCGAGGACGAGAAGGGGCAGATCCTGCAGGAGGGCATCTGCGAGGCGGGCGCGATGGCGTCCTGGATCGCGGCGGGCACCAGCTACTCGACGCACGGCGTCCCGATGATCCCGTTCTACGCCTTCTACTCGATGTTCGGCGTGCAGCGCATCGGCGACCTCTTCTGGGCGGCCGCCGACTCGCGCGCGCGCGGCTTCCTGCTGGGCGGCACGGCGGGGCGCACCACGCTCGCCGGCGAGGGGCTGCAGCACCAGGACGGCCACAGCCAGCTCTGGGTCTCGTCGATCCCGAACTGTGTCGCCTACGACCCGACCTACGCCTACGAGCTCGCGGTGATCGTGCACGAGGGGCTCGACCGGATGCTGCGGCGGCAGGAGAGCATCTACTACTACATCACGATGATGAACGAGAACTACGCCCATCCGGCCATGCCCTCCGGCTCGGGCGAGGGGATCCTGCGCGGGCTGTACCTCCTGCGCGAGGCCGTCGACGCCGCGCGCCCGCGGGTCCAGCTCCTCGGGAGCGGAACCATCCTGCGCGAGGTGCTCGCGGCCGCCGACCTGCTGCGCGACGAGTTCGGCGTCGAGGCGGACGTGTGGAGCGCGACGAGCCTGACCGAGCTGCGCCGCGACGGGCTCGCGGTCGAGCGCTGGAACCTGCTGCATCCGGACGAGCGGCCGCGCCGGAGCTGGGTCGAGCAGATGCTCGAGGGCCGCCCGGGGCCCGTGGTCGCCGCCACCGACTACGTGAAAGCGTACGCGGACCAGATCCGCCCGTTCGTGCGCGCGCCGTACCGGGTGCTCGGAACCGACGGCTTCGGGCGCTCCGATCGCCGCGAGCGCCTGCGCCACTTCTTCGAGGTGAACCGGCACTTCGTCGCGCTCGCCAGCCTGCGCTCGCTCGCCGACGCGGGAATGCTCCCGCCCGTCACGGTGCGCCAGGCGCTCGAGCGCTGGAAGATCGATCCGAACAAGCCGAATCCGGCCACCTCCTGAGCCACCGGGGAGCGCGCATGCCCGTCGAGCGAGAGGTCCGGCTGCCCGACATCGGCGACTTCGAGAACGTCGACGTGATCGAGCTGCTGGTGAAGCCGGGTGACCGGGTCGAGGCCGAGCAGTCGCTGCTGGTGCTCGAGAGCGACAAGGCCACGATGGAGATCCCGGCGCCGTTCGCCGGCGTCGTGAAGGCGCTCAAGGTCGGCGTCGGCGACAAGGTGAGCGAGGGCGCGCTGCTCGCGATCGTCGAGGCCGAAGAGGCTTCGGACGCGCCGACTGCTGTCGCGCGACCCGAGCTTCGATCGGAGAAGGAAGAGAAGAAGGAGCAGAAGGAGGAGGAAAAGGAGGAAGGACCGGAGCCCGCCCCGGCGGACCTCGCCCCCTACTCCGCGACCGGCACGCCGGTGAGCGCCCACGCGGGTCCCTCGGTGCGGCGCCTCGCGCGCGAGTTCGGCGTCGACCTCGGCCTGGTTCCCGGCAGCGGCCCGAAGGGGCGCATCCTGCCCGAGGACGTGCAGGGCTACGTGAAGGCCGTCGTCGCGCAGCGCGGCGCGGCGGCGGTGCCGATCGCCGGCGTGTCCGTGGCCGCGCCCGTCGACATCGACTTCGCGAAGTGGGGACCGACGGAGCTCGCGCCGCTGAACCGCGTCCGCCGCGTCGCGTCCGCGAACCTGCACCGGAGCTGGGTGACCGTGCCGCACGTCACGCAGCACGACGACGCGGACGTCACCGAGCTCGAGGCGTTCCGCGAGGCCAACAAGCAGGAGGCGGCCGCGCGCGGGGCCAAGCTCACCTTCCTGCCCTTCCTGGTGAAGGCCTGCGCGCGGGCGCTGCAGGAGTTCCCGCACTTCAACGCGTCGCTCGACCGCACCGGCGAGAACCTGATCCTGAAGCGCTACTACCACATCGGCGTGGCGGTCGATACCGAGCACGGGCTCGTGGTGCCGGTCGTGCGCGACGCCGATCGCAAGGGGCTCTTCGAGCTCGCGGCGGAGCTCCAGGATCTGTCCGGCCGCGCGCGCGATCGCAAGCTCCGCCCCGAGCACCTGCAGGGCGGCACCTTCAGCATCTCGAGCCTGGGCGGCATCGGGGGCACCTCCTTCACGCCGATCGTGAACCACCCGGAGGTGGCGATCCTCGGCGTCTCGCGCATGGCGTGGAAGCCGGTCTGGCGCGACGGCGCGTTCGTCCCGCGGCTCTCGCTTCCGCTCTCGCTCTCGTACGACCACCGCGTGATCGACGGCGCGGACGCCGCGCGGTTCACCACCCGACTGGCGGCGCTGCTCGGCGACCTGCGCCGGATCCTGCTCTGATGGACCTGCGCGCGGACGTGCTGGTGCTCGGCGCGGGACCGGGCGGCTACACCGCCGCGTTCCGCGCCGCCGACCTCGGCCGCACGGTGACCCTGGTCGAGCGCTTCCCGACGCTCGGTGGTGTCTGCCTGAACGTCGGATGCATTCCGTCCAAGGCGCTGCTGCACGTGGCGGAGGTGATCGACGCGGCGCGCGCGCTCGGCGAGGCGGGCGTCGAGTTCGGGGCGCCCAAGCTCGACCTCGCGCGGCTGCGCGCGCGCAAGGACGAGGTGGTAGGCCGGCTCACCGGCGGCCTCGCCCAGCTCGCCCGGCAGCGCGGCGTCACGGTGGTCACCGGCACCGGCCGCTTCGCCGGTCCGAAGCGAGTCGACGTCGAGACGGCGGACGGGACGGTCTCGATC
>Ga0335083_10006448_pt1 | contig 14636 bp, 10 predicted proteins | sample Lox_Sample_42_FD_206716 | JGI IMG/M metagenome (GOLD analysis project Ga0335083, IMG submission 206716) | Soil microbial communities from Loxahatchee National Wildlife Refuge, Florida, United States - Lox_Sample_4.2 | ecosystem: Environmental > Terrestrial > Soil > Wetlands | place: USA...
CGAGTCCGAACTGATCCTCCACCCAGCGCAGCAGCGAGTAGTGGTTGTAGGGGACCTCCGAAGTGGTGCCGGGCTTGATGAAGCGCGACAGCAGCACCGCGCCGATACGGCCGCCACCGGGACCGTTGTAGCCGGGCTTCTGGCGCTCTCCGGGCAGCGGCTTCTCATCGCAGCAGGCCGTCGAGGCGTCAGGTCCCTCGCTGTCCGATTCGTCGAACGTGATGATCAGCAGTCCATCCTGTCGATATGCGGGCGAGTCGAGGATGAGGGGCACCCACTTGCGCAGAAACGCGTCGATCGCCGCGAATCCGCCAGGTCCGCCCCCAGCGCACTGGTCGTCGTGCCCGTCGTTGCACAGGTTGGGCGTGATGAACAGATAATTCGGCGTCGTCTGCACGCTCTTCAGGTCGGTCTTCAGCACCTCCAGATTGACAACGTGCGTATCGCAGCGTCGCTGGTCATCGATGATGCCGTGGAAGTAGACGAACGGGTTGTGCCGGGCGGCGTACTTGTCATTGGCAGCGGCAACATACGATTTCTCCTGGGCGCCCACGGGACTGTGCCCGCAGGTAGCGCTCTCGCGCGCAGGGTCGTTGCCCATGTCCTCCATGTACCCCTTCCAGGTCAGCCCGGCCGCCTCGAGTTGATCGGGCAGCGTGCGCACGAACGGCGGGTAGAGGCATCCCTTGCCCAGCGCCTGTCCGTCCTGGTTCAGCTCCGGCCGACGCAGGCGAAACCGGGTCACGACCGGACAATCTCCCTGCGTCTCGGTGTTGGGCGCCTGGCCGCTGATGAGAGCGATGTAATTGGGAAGACTGGAATGGCCGATGCCGTAATAATGGGTCAGCAGCGCCCCCTGCGAGCGCAACGTCGTGGCGAGATACGCCGACGGCGGTTGCTTGCCAAACGTGACCCCGTAGGACTGGTTCTCCAGCACGAGCAGGAACACGTGACGGATGGGCACTGCGCCGGCCGGGGTGGCTGCGGCTGCAGGCGCGGGCGCGGATGCGGGTGCAGTCGGCGACACGGCCCCCGCCGCGCCCGCCGCGCCCGCCGCGCCCTCCGTACCCGCCGCCCCCGCCGTGCCTGCGAGCAGCGCCAGCCCGGCGAGGACGCCGCGTGTCGTGTTGAAGAACCTGTTCTCGCGCGAGCGGGTCGCGGCACTCCTCACGATCCGTGCCTCAGCAGCGCGGTCGCCTTGTCCAACCTGTCGCAATAGGCGCCGAGCACCGCGGCCGTCATGACGCCGTACTGATTGGCCTCGTCCCAATGGTTCTGTTCGATTGCCTCGCGCACGCCAGGTAGCGTCTTCACGCCATACCCGGCGAACAGGCCCGGGGCATACACCAGGTTCTTGTACCAGTCGCGCCCCGGAAGGCCGCGCGCATCGAGCAGCGACTGCTCCATGCCCTGCAGCAGCCCGTTCAGCTCGTTGAGCTGCGGTGCCGACAGCGACGCCTTGCCGGACTGGAAGCTGTTGTACGCCGCATCGTAGGCGGCCGCGCTCTTCTTCAGCCGCGCAACGACATTGTCCAGCGCGGCGAAGTCCAGGTACGGAACTTCCGGCTCGCGCTCCGGCGGCCCAACCGGACGCGTTGGATCGGTGGCGAGCCCGAAGGCGTTCAGATCGATCAGCCTGCCCAGCTGTTCGGCCGTGGCGCGCTTGTGATCCGTCAGTGCATGCAGCTCGCTGACATAGCCTTCGATCGTCTGCGCGAATCCGTCGAACTGCAGCGGCAGCACGTCAGCATCCGCAACACGCAATACGACGCGGCCGACAGTCTTGGCCTGCAGCACGCCATAGACGAATCCGGGATCGCCAAATCGGACGTAATGGTCGTAGGAGTCGTAGTTCGAGTGATACACGCCGTCCTGATCGTCTTCACCGTCATACGACACATCGAGCGTGTTGATGCCGAGATGCTGCAGGAAGGGCGTGAAGTCGGAACCCGAGCCCAGTGCGCTCAGCGGCAGGTCGGCACCGGAGAGTGCAAGACCGGCGAGCTTCTGTTTGTGGTCCGAGGCATCCGGTCCGAAACCCTCCACTTCGAGAAGCGCGCGCAGCCGGGCCTGGGCGCTCACGCCGGTCTCGGGATCCTGGACGGACGCGGCCGCATCGTTGACCAGCCGCTGCAATGCATGACTGCCGCCCGCCCGCAGGAAGCCCCGGGAGTTGGTATCGGAGTTGAGATACAGCACGGCCTTGCGCTGCAGCTCCTGGGCATGGGTCTCCGCCCATTCGGTCGAGCCCAGCAGCCCCGGCTCCTCGCCGTCCCAGCTCGTGTAGACGATGGTGCGCTTCGGCCGCCAGCCCGTCTTCAGCAAGGCGCCGATGGCCTTGGCCTCCGCCATCATCGCAACATGGCCCGAGAGCGGATCCCACGCGCCGAACACCCAGCCGTCGCGATGGTTGCCGCGTACGACCCACTCATCCGGATGCTGCGATCCCGGGATACGCGCAATCACATCGTACAGCGGCTTCTGATCCCAGTCGGAGCTGATGGCCAGGTGCACGCGCGCCGGCCCGGGGCCGACGTGATACGTGATGGGGAGAGCGCCACGCCAGTGTTCGGGCGCTACCGGTCCTTCGAGCGCGGCCAGCAGGGGTTGAGCGTCGCCGTAGGAGATCGGAATGACCGGAATCTTCAGCAAGGTACGCGCGGCGGCGAGCGGCAGCCGCTTCGCATTCTTCGTCGCGCCGACTCCCGGAGTGAGCGGATCGCCCGAATACTGCGTCATGTCCTGCACCGAGCCGCGCTGCAGTCCTTCGGCCGGCCGCCAGCCGCCCTTCGGATAGACATCGCCCTGCGCGTACCCGTCGTTCTGCGGATCGGAATAGATGATGCAGGCGATGGCGCCGTGCTCGTAGGCCAGTTTCGGCTTCAGGCCGCGCCAGCCCGCTCCATAGCGCGCAATCACGACGCGACCTTTCACGTCGATGTGGCGGCGTGCCAGGTCCTTGTAGTCATCCGGCATGCCGTAGTTGACGTAGACGAGATCGCCGGTCACATCCCCGTCAGCTCCGTACACGTTGTACGGGGCCAGGCCATCCGTACGTGTCGAGGTCGAGTCGCCAGGCACCGGTGGCTCCTTGAGCGAAGCGACGAACTTCCGGGGCGCCACCATCTCGAGCGTGTGCTGCTTGAGTGTGGGATACAGTGGGTAGAACACCTCGATCTGCGCATCCCAGCCCCACTGCCGCAACTGATCGCGCACGAACTCCGCGTTCGCCTTGTCGTGCGGCGAACCGACGTGGTTCGGCTCCGAGGCCATGTTCTTCATCCAGGCATCGAGGTCGGCTGCGCTGAGACTCGAATCGAAGCCTTGTTCGAGCGACTGCTGGCTGGCGGACTGTGCCGCGGTGAAACCGAAAAGCGGCGCAGGCGTCTCGGCGGACGCGGCGGCGGCCATCACGGCCAAAGCGGACGCACACAGCACGGACGCATGTCGGATGCGAGGAGTCATGCCTGGAACCTTTTTCTGCTCTTGCGGAATGTGAAGTCGCGGCCCGGGCCGCAGCGGTTGCGCATGTTAAACGAACCGTCTCCACAGGTAATAGAGGGGCACGCCGGCGGCGATCACGGCCAGAGTGACCCCGGTGCCCTGGGGGTCGGTGAACAGTGCATTGAACACCATGGCGAGCGAAGCCAGCAGGAACAGCGCCGGCACGAACGGGTAGCCGAGCACCCGATAGGGGCGCGCGAGTTCCGGGCGCTTGCGCCGCAGGACGAACACCCCCGCGACCGCGAGCGCATAGAAGGGCCAGATCCCCAGGATGAACCGGTCGGCGAGCTGCGCGAAGTCGTTTTCCAGGACGTAGACCACCCCAAGCGCCGTAGCCAGCCAGATCGCCACCGAGGGACTGCCGAACCGGGGTGACACGCGCGCCACCGAGCGGAAGAACAGGCCGCGATCGGCCATGGCGAAGAAGATCCGCGGTCCCGTCATCATCGAACCGTTCAGGCCGCTGAAGGCGGAGACAACGACCACCGCGGCGATCAGGGCCGCACCGTAGCCGCTGAAAAGCGGGATGCGCTCGGCGGCGGCGCTCGCAATCAGTCGGGACTCGGCCATCTGGGGCAGCGACAGCAGATGGATGAAACCGAAGTTGATGATGAGGTACACCGTCGTCACGCACAGCGTTCCCAGGATGAGCGCGAGCGGCAGGGTTCGCTGCGGGTCCTTCACCTCTCCGCCCATGAACGAGAGATCCGCCCAGCCGTCGTAGGTCCACATGACAGGGATGAGCGCCGTGGCCAACAGCGACCAATGCATCACAGGTGGCCAGGCTCCGCCAGTGCGTCCGCCGGCAGACGGGGCCACCGTGAACGCGAGGAGACCCAAAGCCATGACGGCGGCGTACTTCGCCACTGTGGCCACCGACATCACCGTGGCGGCCCTTTGCACGCCGATATAATTCATGGCGCCGATGACGACGATCGCCGCCGCGGCCACCCAACGGACCTGGTGCGGAGTGAGCGGCAGGAAGAACCCCAGATATTCGGCCAGAATCGTGGCTGTCGCGCCCAGTGCCGAGGCGCGGATCACTGCCAGCTCGGTCCAGCCGAACACGAAGGCGGGCACCGGGCCGAAGCTCTCCAGCAGGTACGCGAAGATGCCTCCGGAGCGGGGCAGCGCGCCGGCGAGTTCAGCGATGGTCAGCGCGCCGCACAGTGCGATCACGCCTCCCAGGATCCAGCAGACGATCACCGGGCCGGTGTGCCCCAGCTGTGCGGCCACCGTGGCGGGAACCCGGAAGATGCCGCTGCCGATGGTGACGCCCACCAGCACGGCAGTGGCGTTGAACAGTCCGATCCGGCGCGGCAGGCGCTCGCCCCAGGAATCGGCTGACTCGTTCACTGCGCGGGAACGCCCAGCGGGTCGTCCTGGATGGGTCCGGCATCCTCGGCACGCACACAGTTGCGGCCGCTGCGCTTGGCGGCATACAGAGCGATATCGGCGCGCTTGAGCATGCTGCTGGGTGTATCGACTCCGGGCGTGGAGAGCGTGCAACCGATGCTCGCCGTGATCATCCACGGCTCGGCGGCCCAGCTGGACGTATCCACGGCCATGATGCGCTCGCGGATCGCCTCCGCCGCCGCACGTGCGCCGGCCAGGGTGGAATCGGGGATGACGATGAGGAATTCCTCACCTCCCAGGCGGCCGAAGAAGGCCGGCTCGACCACGAAGCGGCGCACCTCGGCGGCAATCACCTTCAGGACCTCATCGCCGGTGGGGTGGCCGTGCTGGTCGTTGATGCGCTTGAAGTGGTCGATGTCCACGATGAGGATGGCACAGCGGCGAGCCTGCAGGTCGCGCAGGAGCGGTTCCAGCCGTGTCAGCACGGCGCGCCGATTGGGCACTCCCGTGAGCTCATCCGTCATGGCCAGATAGCGCATCCGCAAGGTGTTGCGGCGCTGGAATACGGCAAGTGTCGCAAGCAGCACCACGAGCATCGCCGACAGCACCAGCACGGTTGCCTGCAGTCCGCGCAGGTTGCGGGCCTGCATCAGGGCCTTCTCGCTGATCCGGTTCTCGCGCAGCAGCGCGGCGTTCTCCTTCTCCTTGGCGGCCGTGTCGAACTCCACTTTGAGCGTCGCGAAGCGCTGATCGAGCTGGTTCTTCAGCAGCGTGTCGGAGGTCTGCTTCGCCTGCGAGCGCCGGTCGTAGGCGGCCCGCCAGTTGCCGGTTGCCGCGTACACTTCGGCGAGTTCGGAATAGGTCGCGTTCAACTCCCCGAGCGCATCGGCCTTGCTGAAGATGGCGGCGGCATTCTCCAGCGAGGCGATGCTGTCGTTGAGTCGCTGCAGCTTGTGAAAGGCGATGCCGCGTGCGAGCTCGATCTGCGCGTGCAGGCGCGCATCGGGTGTCTGGCGCTGCAGATCCTCGGCCCGCTTGAGGATCTCGAGCGCCCCCTGCGGATCGCCGGAGGCATTGGCGACAGCGGCGAGGCCGCGCAGCGCGTACGCTTCACCGCGCACATAGGCGAGTTGCCTGCTCACGGCCAGCGACTGCGTGAAGGACTGCCGCGCCTCCTCCCACTGGTGCAGGTTCTCGTAGGCGCGGCCGAGATTGTGGCTGGTCACGGCCACTTCGCGCTGCATGCCCGCTTCGCGCTGCGCCTTGAGGGCCCGCGTGTAGATGTACCGGGCCTGCAGGTAGTCGCCCATCCTGTTGTAGAGGATGGCGATGCTGTTGAGCGTGGTCAGCGAGTGCAGCGGCTTGTTGAGTTTGTCGAACAGTGACTCGGCGCGCTTCAGGTCGGTCAGTCCGGCCGCGTACTGGCCCTGCAGGCCCAGCAGGTAGCCACGCGAGAACAGGCTTTGCGCCAGCATCTCCTCGTCGTGGGTTTCGGTGGCGATCGTCACCGCCTGTTCGTACTGTTCGCGTGCCCGGGTGTTGTCACCGGCGGTCTCGTACATCTGGCCGCGACAATCGAGCAGGCCCGCCTTGAGTCCCGTGCGGTGCGCTCTGGACAGCAGCGCGGTACCCGCTTCGATCTGCTGCTCGGCCGCGGCGCTGTCGCGCTCGGCCTGGTAGTCACACAGGATCAGGCGTGCCTGGATCTCCAGATCCGGATCGGGTTCGCGCGCCAGGATCTGCAAAGCTTCCTCGGCGTCGCGTCGGCTCGCCTCCGGATCGGTGCGCATGGCCACCGTGCCGCGTTCGATCAGCGTCACGGCCGGATGCGGTGCGGGCGGCGCCTGCGCCCTGACCATTGCGGCCGTAGCGGTCAGGATTGCAAGCGCCAGCGTGACGAGGGCCCCTCTGAACGGGCGCGGTCGGAGAGCGTCACAGATTCCGGCGGGGGCGATCCGAAGGCGCATGGGCGACCGTACGAGCCAAAGGTCTCCCATTATCCCGAACCTGGATCGGCCGGCTAGGCCCTTGAGCTTTAGCGCGAGATCTCGCTCTTGCCAGTCACTTTGCCGTCCCGCAGGTTCACGACCCACTGGTGCGGCCATGGCCAGGCGCGGTAGACGTATTGCATCGCCGTGCCCGGGGAGTCTGCGCCCGCCTGCTGCTGCGGTCGCCCCATGGTCGCCACAACGCTGGCAGCGGTGTCGCCAGGCTGTACATGCGCATAGGCGAGACCCAGGGCACGGGCGCGGGACACCACGAACGTCGCCGGACCCAGCAGGAGGAATGCCGCCACGAGAGCAACCCGGACAGCCGGACCCACGGCACGCTTGCGTCCCTGAACGCCGCCGCCACCCGCCTCGCCGCCCGGCGTCATGGGGGCGCCGCCACGGGCTCTACCGCGCCGCAATCGCACGCCAGTCTGAACAGCTCGATGTCGGTATTGATGCCGAGCTTCTGGCGGATGGCCGAATGGTTGTTCGCGACGGTCTTCACGCTGAGATTGAGCAATGTGGCGATCTCCTCGTGGGTGCGGCCGCTGGCCACCAGCCGGAAGATCTCGAACTCCCGCACGGACAGCCCGAGCGTGGGCGAACTGCGATCGGGACGCGCCGCGAGCTCCATCTTGCGAGCGATATCGGGACTGAAGGTCTGCACGCCCGCCACCACGTTGCGGACGGCCTTCACCATGAACTCCGGCTCGCTGCTCTTGCTGATGTAGCCGGTTGCCCCGGAACGCATGGCCTGGACGACGAACGACAGGTTGTCATGCATGCTGAAGACCAGCACGGGCAGCAGCGGCCAGCGCAGCTTCAGGCGCCGCAGGACCGACAGGCCGCCCTGTCCCGGCATGCTCAGATCGAGGATCACCAGGTCCGGCTTGATGCTTTGCAGCGCAGAGTAGGCTTCCTCGCCGGAGGAGGCTTCGGCGATCACCTGGCAATCGCTCTCCTGCTCGAGAAAGCGCCGGTAGCCGGCGCGCACAACCACGTGGTCATCCACCAGAAGTATGCGGATGCGTCCGGGACTATCCATGGGCGGCCGGTTCCAGGGGTCCGACCGGCATCCAGGCGCGCAGGGCGAGTCCTCCCCGGTCGTTCATGTCCACGCTCAGTTCACCCCCATGCGCCTCGACCCGTTCACGCATACCCAGCAAGCCGGCGCCGCGAGTGCCCGGCGCGGCTGCCTGCGCCGAGACTTCCGACTCCCACACCTCCAGGGTGATCCGCTCGCGCGCTGGCGCCGTGGGGTCGGTGTCCCCTTCGGCGGCGAGCCGGATCGAGATCTGGCGCGCGCGCGAGTGTCGCACGGCGTTGGTCAGACACTCCTGGATCAACCGGTAGACGGAGATGTTGAGATCGGGCGGCAGCACGTCGATGTTTCCCTGAATGGTCAGCGTGCAGCGAAACCGGTCGGCGACGCGCGCCTGCCAGCCATCCACCAGATCCTGCACCGTGGCGCGCAGACCCACGGTCTCCAGGCCATGCGGCCGCAGTCGCGCCAGCATGCTCCGGATCAGTTCCATGATCTCACCGCTGAGGCGTTCGATGCCATGAGCGCTGCTGACGATCCGCGGAGATCCCTCCCCGGCCTCGCGCGCAATGTAGGCGGCATCCACCTTGATCGCGGTCAGACTCTGCCCCAGCTCATCGTGCAACTCGCGCGCCAGGCGCTTCCTCTCTTCCTCCTCCGCTTCGATGAGACGGCGGTTGAGGTCACGGCGTTGCACGGCGGCATCCTGCATGGCGGCCGCGCACTGGTTGAATCTCTGCGAGATGTCGTCCAGATCCTGCAGGCGAAAGCGCGGCAGGCGTATGTCGAAGTGTCCCGCCTGCAGGCTCGCGAGGGCAGCCTGGACCTGCGCGATCGGTTGCAGTCCCCGCCGCACCATGGTGTACATGGCGGCACCCATGGCGAGGATCGCCAGCGTCAGCAACGTGAGATCGCGCCCGACGCGCTGCTCGATTTCCGCGAATTCGGACAGGGGGTTGGAGGCCACACGCAACTCTCCCAGCGGAGCCGACTGGAAGCTCACAGGGTAGGTGAGCGTCGCGGGTGGACTGGAGGAGAGTAATGCGCGCGCGAAGCGCCCGGCCTGAGGCTCATCGGCCGGGCTCGTCGCCAGCACCACGCCGCGCTCATCGACGAGCGAGATCCGTACGTGGCGCAGATCGGTGAGCCGGCGAATCTCATCCGTCGCCGCGAAGCGTGCCGCACCGGAACTGCTCGCGACATTCACGGCGCGCTGCACGTCGAGCAGCAGCTGCGCTAGCTCCATCGACGCATCCGTTTCGCGGGACACATCGCTGCGCACCGATTCGAGCGGCACGAGCAGGCTCGCGGCCAGCGCAACCAGGGTTACCGCAGCAATGCCGAACAGCAGCCGGGTATGTAGGTACATGGAAAAGCCCCTCCCTGCCGCCGTCTCGCCCGATTACAGGGTGCGCAGATCCTCCGACTCCTGGCGCAACTCCTTCAGGAATCGCTCCAGCTCCGCCTTGCGTGGCTCGACGCGGGCACGGCCGGCAGGTGACAACACCCGGGACGGAACGTGGGCCAGATTGTCCTCCAGCATCGCTACGGCCCTGGGGCCATCGGGCGGTCCGCCCCTGGGATCCACGAGCGCGATGATGCGCGCGACGCCGATCGCACCCAGCCAATCGAGCGCGTCGGCGTCATGCAGATACAGCGCCTCCGCACCGACCGGATCGCGATCGAACATGTGTGTGCGGATGGCGCCCCGGACCGCATCGATCTTGGCCATGGGGAAGCCGGTCCCCTTCAGTATCGTGTCGACGACGCTGGCCGCCTGATCGGCGTGATCCACCTTCTCCTTCTCCCAGGGAGCGAACGCCGCCATGTCGTGCAGATACGCCGCGGCATAGAGCACATCGTCATCCAGCTTGGCGTGGTCCGCAGCTGCGAGCTCCCGGGCCAGCGCGTAGTCGCGCTGGCAGTGAGAGTAGCCCCAGGCCGGGTTCTTGAAGTGTTGTGCGGCGAATTCCCGGATCGTCGTTCGCCAGTCGCCGGCCCTGCCTGCGGCCGGTGCGGCTGCCTGCGCGGTGGCGGCCGCTGCGGCCGGTGCGGGGGCCGTGGCAGCAGCTGCCGCGGCGACTGACGTCGCAATCGCAGTCGCCGTCGAAGCGGCGGCGATGTGACCGGACAGGACCGCCAGCACGGACGCGGCCAGGACGAAGGCTCTTCTTGCTCTTTGGCGGACGATGGGCATGCGAGGACCTCTGGCGATGATCCCCGAACCTTAGCACTAGCGGAGCCGCCCGCGCGAACGGGGCAGCGTGGCGGTCGAAAGTCGCCAGCTTCCGGACGAAGGGCGGGAGGGGCGGCTACGTGCTGGAGGGGCGACTACGTGCGGGGCGACTACGCGCGGAAGGGGTGACTACAGGTGCTTCAAGGTCGGAACAGCAGCATCTCCAGCGCGCGCGTAATGGCCATCGGCGCCTCGGTGTTGTGTTCTTCATCCTGGTACAGGATGAACTTCGCATCCACGCCTCGGGTCGCCAGACGCTCGGTCATCTCGCGTGCCGCATCGACCATGCGGTAGGAACGGGCCAGTTGCTCATACAGGGCAACCATCTCCTCGGGCTTGTGGCCGTTGAGGATCTCCGGATGCTTCGCCAGCGCGGCGCGCAACTGCTCCGGATGCTCGATACCCGCTTCCAGGCTACCGACGGTCAGCAACACGCGCGGTGCACCCGGAGGCAGAGGTCGCTCTGCGAATGCCTGCTCTTGCGGCAGGATCGCGAAGCCGCCCCACCAGATCGAGGGGCTGGCCGCCACCAACAGTGAAAAGGCGTTGGGTTGAGTGAACAGCACGTGCAGCACGAACAGGCCCATGAGCGAGTGCCCGAACAGACCCTGCCGCGCGGGATCGATGGCGTAGTGCGCCGCCACCAGCGGTTGCACCGTCCCGGTCAGGAATGTCAGGAAGGCATCCGCCCCACCGGTCTTCCACGCGGGTTCATCCGGGGGCACCCGTGATGGCATCGTGGTGTCGAACACGCGCTGCCGGGGAGCCCAGAGGCTGTCGATGGGATATCCCACACCCACGACCAGGATCGGACCGCCTCCATACTCCAACACGCGGGCGATCTCCGCGGCCACTCCGGTCCATGCGTTGCCATCCAGCACATACATGACCGGAAAGCCCCCGGGAGGCGGATCTCCCGCGGGCACGGAGACAAACACGCGATAAGCCACGCCTTCGGCGGACTTGAGTTCATACGTCGCAATCGTGCGTTGGCGCACGGCCGGCATCACCAGGTCGGGCGCGCCGTCTTCCGCCTTGACCGGGGCAACCGCGGTTTTCGTCGCGGCCGGCGCGGGGGAATGCGAAGCCGCGGCGCTGGCGGCAGGCGCGGTGCTGGCAGCGGTCGCGGTGCTGGCGGCGGTCGCGGCAGTCACGACAGGGGCCGGTCCCATCGCCACGATCGCGGCGAGAACCGTCAAACAGGGTGGCGAAGCACGCTTCATGGTCAGACTCTCTCGCGCAGGGCGACGGTTGTGGTGCGGAACCGCTCGGGTGCCAGATCGCGTGCATTCACGCCCGCGGCGGTGAGACTCGTGGGCAGCGGCCGCCGCTCGATCAGCGTAGCGGCGGCGAGCGACAGGGCCGGGCATGTCTGGATGCCGTAGCCACCCTGCCCGGCCAGCCAGAAGAATCCCGGAGCATCGGGGTCATACCCGGCAACCGGCACGCGATCGGGCGCGAAGGTGCGCAGGCCGGCCCATTTGCGGCGGATGCGTTTCACGCTCAGGGTCGTCGCTGCTTCGACGCGATCCACGGCCACCGCGACATCCCAGTCCTCGGGCTGCGCATCGCAGGGTTCGCTCTCGGTCTCATCGGCCGGCGACAGCATCAGCAGTCCCGAGGTCGGTTTGAAATAGAACTGCTCGTCGAAGTCGATGGTCAGCGGCCAGCTGTCGATGTCCATGTTGTCCGGCGGATCAACCAGCAGCGCGGTGCGGCGATGCGGCTGCAGGCCCAAAGCACCGAGCCCCGCCTCCTTCGCGATCTCGTCCGCCCAGGCACCGGCGGCATTGACCACAATGGGCGCACGCCAGGTTGATTCCCCGCTTTGCACCATCCACAGCTCGCCCTCGCGCCACAGGCGTTCGACAGGCCGGTTGGTGCAGACCGTGCCGCCTCTCTGGCGCAGCAGCCGCAGATAGCCACTGTGCAACGCGTGAACGTCCACATCCGCGGCTTCCGGCTCCAGCAGCGCGGTCACGATCCGCTCCGTTCGCAACATCGGACAGATCTGGTGCGCCTCGGCGCCGCTGATTCTCCGGGTTTGCGCGGCCACATCCGGCAAGGCCGCGAATTCCTCGAGACTTTGACGCTGCTCGGCGGTCGCGAGGTAGAGAGAGCCGCGCGGTCTGATGAGCGGTGCGTCGGTGAATCCCTGTTGCGGCGTGAAGAAGAAGTTGCGACTCGCCCGTGACAGCGCCCGCACCGGCTCGGCGCCATAGATCTCGCTGAACAGGGCAGCGGAGCGTCCGGTGGAGTGATAGCCCGGCTGCTCTTCCCGCTCGAGAACCACCACGCGGTGATCCTGTGCCAGGTGGGCTGCCACCGAGCTGCCGGCGATTCCCGCGCCGATCACCAGGATGTCGAACTCGCCGCCGCTCACCGCCACCTCCCGCTGTCGCACCGTTGCCCCGAGCCAGCCCCGGGTGGAGCGGTGGTGCACGGTCCCTTCAGGGAGCGACGTTTACAGAATTGAAAATATTTTTCAATAGCGGAAATCGAATTCTGTCGCACGACCGGTCGAGTCAGCGCGTGCGGCGCGCCTTTTTCTCCGTGCCCGAGGCCTTGTCGCCATGCTCGGCTTTCGGCCGCCCGCCCGTGGCGTCGATGAGCCGTGTCTCGGGTCCCGAGCACATCGAGAGGACGCGGCAGGGACCTTCGCCCACGGCGATGTACGCATGGCCCATGCCGCTGTCGAAATAAATGGAATCACCCGTCTTGAGGCGAAGCGGCGCGTACAAGCTGGTGTGGAAATCGACCTCGCCCTCCAGCACGTACGCATACTCCTCGCCTTCATGGCGCACCAGTTCGCCAAATTCCTCCAGGGTGCGCGCGCGCAGCTCCGCGACGATGGGAATGATGCGTTTGTGGAGCAGGTCCGATGCGGGATACAGGTGCGAGTAATTGCGGGTCTCGATCGCCTTGCCCTCGCCGGCGCGCGCCACGCTGCGGCGACCGTTCGTGCCGAGTTGCGCTTCGTGGGCCGCGCCGCCACTGAACAGCGTCGCGATGTCGATCCTCAACCCCTCGCTGATGCGCGCCAGCTTGTCGTAGGTCAGGGACATCTTGTCGTTCTCGACCTTCGACAACGTGGACAGCGGCAACCCGGTGCGCCGGCTGACTTCCGAAAGCGTCCAGCCGTTCTTGCGGCGCAGAGCCTTCAGGACAGCGCCTGGCTTGGCAATCGAGCGCCCTGGCGTGGACGTATCCGACATCGCAACTCCCTCGAACCCCTGGCGGGTAGGCGAAAAATACCACCGCCGCCGCCGGACGGGATGCCCATATTGAAAAATATTTGCCAAATCGGATATTTTGTTGTCATATCGAGCCAAAGCGGGCGCCGACCCGCCGCGGAGGAAAAGAATCATGCGTCTCACCCGTCTGGCCGCACTCCTGGTTCCAGCGTCCCTGTCCGCCGTCGCCCTGGGAGCCGAAGCACCCGCCGATTCCGGACTGGCGAGCACAGGCTCCCCGGCCTCACAGACCAACTCGGTCGTCGCCCTGGAGGAAGTCATCGTCACCGCGCAGAAGCGCGAGGAAAAGCTGCGCGACGTACCCATGGGCGTGACCGCCCTGCCGGGGGATGAGATGAAGCGCCTGCAGGTGGTGAGCTTCGCCGACCTGGGCCCGCTGGTACCCGCCCTGTCGGTGGAAAGCATCGCGCCCGGACAGTCCCGCCTGACCCTGCGCGGTGAAAATGTCGGCAGCGTCGGGTCCACGGTCGGCACCTACATCGATGAAACACCCTTCGGTTCGAGCAACGCGTTGGCCAACGGCTCGGTGGTGTCGGGCGACTTCGACACCTGGGATCTGCAACGCATCGAAGTGCTGCGCGGTCCGCAGGGGACTCTGTACGGCGCCGGCAGCGAAGGCGGCCTGCTCAAGTACGTGACCAATCCGCCCGAGCCCGGCAAGTTTGCGGGCGCCTTCCAGGTCGGAGACGAGGACGTCGCCCACGGCGGCAGCGGCGCCAATGTCAAGGGCATGGTCAACCTGCCGCTGGGCGATCGCGCGGCCTTCCGCGTGGCCGCCTATTCGGAGAACACCAGCGGCTGGATCGACGATCCCTCGCTCGGGTTGAACAATCTCAATCGAACCCACACGGATGGCGTCCGTGCCTCGGTACTGTGGAACGTGACGGACAGCTTCACGCTGCGCTTCACGGGCATGGGCCAGCAACTGCAGAACGATGGCACACCGTACACCGATGTGGTCGGCGGCGGTCTCGATGTGCTGAATCCTCCTGCGAATCAGCTCGAGCCCACGCGCGGCGATTACGTGCAGAAGCGCTTCATCAGCGAGCCCTCCCTCTACAAGTACGACAACTACAGCCTCACGGCGGACTGGAACATGGGATGGGCGGATGCCATCTCCATCACCAGCTACGGCACCTCCCGGCAGGTCCTGAACCAGGACGAGACCTCCGCGCCGCTGATTCCGGGCTTCACCTTCGGTGACCTGGTCACCGGCCTGGTCGGCGTTCCGGCGGGCACGCACGCCTACGGCG
>Ga0335083_10006449_pt1 | contig 14635 bp, 11 predicted proteins | sample Lox_Sample_42_FD_206716 | JGI IMG/M metagenome (GOLD analysis project Ga0335083, IMG submission 206716) | Soil microbial communities from Loxahatchee National Wildlife Refuge, Florida, United States - Lox_Sample_4.2 | ecosystem: Environmental > Terrestrial > Soil > Wetlands | place: USA...
ACGATGCCGGTGGCTTACTTCTGTGACGGCGCCGGCTACCCGGCGGGCGCCGCGGGCGTGGTGTCGGGCCGGCTGGGCGCCAACAACGCCAGCTCGCTGTACAAGAACCCGTTCAGCCAGTCGCTGTGCCAGAACAACAGCTACAACGGATCGGTCCTCTTGACGCCGCAGTACTCCCAGGGCATCACGGGGAGCTGCCCGTCGGGGTCCAGCGCGAACCCGGCCGGCGGCTGCCCGGACGGCTACACCAACGTCCGCTACCCGTTCAGCGGCAACACGCAGGGCGTCTGGAACCACGCCGTCACCGTGTGGCGCAACAACAACTACATCCCGGTCTTCGACACGGGGTACCTGTACGCGCTGAGCCCCGCCAACGCGGCCTCGATGGTGGTCGACACGGGCGGCTCACCGGTGGCTCTGGCCACCCCGGGCTCCCCCGTCGCCACGTCGTCGGTGTTCACGATGACCGCCTCGGGCGCCAACTGGGTGTTCTCGCCGACCAGCAACTCGGCGATGTGCCTGGACGCCACCAACGGCGCCAACGGGACCGACCTGGTCCTGGCCGCGTGCAGCGGCGCCGCGTCGCAGGCGTTCAGCATCTCGCCCGACTCGTCGAGCGGCAACTTCATCATCAAGGCGTCGAGCGGCCGCTGCGTGCAGGCGCAGGGCAGCTCGGGCTCGGCCGGCGCGGCCGTCGAGTCTGACGACTGCGTCTCGGGCTCCGCGGCGCAGCTGTTCGTGATCCAGGCCGTCGGCACGACGGGCACTGGCGTCACGAGCACGGTCTCCAGCTCGGGCGGCTCGACCGGCACTGGCGGCTCGACGGGCGGCTCGACCGGCACCGGCGGCACGACCATGACCTACTACCGCATGGTCACGCAGCAGAACACGACCCAGTCGCTCGAGGTCGACTCGGCCGCGACCGGCACCAGCGTGTACATGTGGAACACGCTGGCGGTCGACACCCAGGCCTTCGCGATGCTCGACGCCGGCAACGGCAACGTCAAGCTCGCGCTGAAGGCCAACACCGCCGCCTGCATCGGCCCGATTGGGCACAGCACCGCCAGCGGCACCAACCTGGAGGTCGAGGCCTGCGACGGTTCGAGCAACCAGGCCTGGACGAAGGTGCAGAACTCGGGCAAGCCCGGCTACTGGTTCAAGAACGTGGCGTCCGGCCTCTGCATGGACGTCCACGGCGGTGGCGTGACCACCGGCGCACTGGTGCAGATTTACACCTGCAACACCTCGCCCTCGAACCTGAACCAGTACTTCATGCCGACCGCGATGTAACCCACAGCCACTGAAACACCGACGGCCGGTCCGCTCCCGCGGGCCGGCCGTTTTCTGTTGTGGGCTCAGCCCGCGTTTCGCAGCCCGGCGGCGATGCCCAGGATGGACATCATCAGCGCGCGCTCGAGGCGGCTCCGATCGGGCGCGTCGGGCGCCGCGGTCCGGTAGCGCGAGAGCAGCTCGACCTGCAGGTGGCTGATCGGATCGATGTAGGGATCCCTCAGCTCGATCTGGCGGGCCAGCATCGGGTGCCCCGCCAGCAGCGGCGCCTCGAACGTCTCCTCCAGCGCGGCGCGCGCGCGCGCGTGGGCGTCGAGCAGCATCGGGAAGAACCGCTCGCCCAGCCCCGGATCGACCAGGCGCAGGTACAGGCGGGTCACCTCCGGGTCGGCCTTGCCCAGCGCCGTCGCGGCGCTGTCCAGGGTGGTGGCCAGCACCGGCCAGTTCCGGAACAGCTGGCGGCGCAGCGCCAGCGGGATGGTCTCGAGCCCCTCGCCCAGGCCGAAGAAGGCCGGCACCGGCAGCCGCACCTGGGTCCAGGACATCACCCAGGGGATGGCGCGCAGGTCGGTGATCTCGCGAACCCGCCCCGAGCGGTAGACCGGCCGGCTGGCGATCTTCAGCGCGCCGATCTCCCGGATCGGCGTGAGCTGCTCGTAAAACTCGAAGAAGCCGGGCTGGGCCAGGAGGGCGCGGTAGGCCGCCGTCGACGCCCGCGACGCCTCTTCCAGGGCCTCGCGCCAGGCCCCCTCAATGGGCGCCGCCTTCCCGCGGGTGTCGCGCGCGGCCGCCTGCCCCAGGTGGAACAGCAGCTGCTCCAGGTTGCGATAGGCCAGGTCGGGCTGGCTGTAGCGGTCGGCCAGCGCCTCTCCCTGCTCGGTCAGTCGGATGCGTGAGCCGACCGTGCCGGGCGGCAAGCTGGCGATGGCGCGGCCGGCGCTGCCGCCGCCGCGGGCGGTCGACGTGCCGCGTCCGTGGAAGAACCAGACCGGCACGCCGAAGGGGCGCGCCGCCGCCGTGATCGACTCCTGGGCCTGGTAGAGCGCCCAGTTCGCTGCCAGGAAGCCGGCGTCCTTGTTGGAGTCCGAGTACCCGATCATGATCTCGAGGCCGCCGCGGCCGCGCACGTGGGCCAGGAAAGCCGGGTTGTCGAGCAGCCGCGAGACCACGGCTCCCCCGCTCTTCAGATCGGCCAGCGTCTCGAACAGCGGCACCACGTCGAACGGCAGCGCGCCCCCCGGGCGATAGAGGCCGACCTCGCGCGCCAGGACCATCACCTCGAGCAGGTCCGAGGCGGCGTGCGTCATGCTGACCACGTAGGCGCCGCGCGCCCGCCAGACCCGCAGCGCGCCCAGCGCCACCTCCAGCGCGCGGGTGGTCGGGCGATGTCCGATCGGCGCCAGCGGCCGCGCCGAGGCGAGCTCGCGCACCAGCAGCGCCTCGCGGGCGGGGCGGTCCAGCGACTCGTAGTTGTCGGTTACGCCGCCGACGCGCATCAGCTCGGCCACGGCGGCGCCGTGGGCGCGCGACTCCTCGCGCAGGTCCAGCGCCACCAGATCCAGGCCGAACACGCGGGCGCGCAGCTCCAGCGGCCGCACCTCCGTGGCGGCCGCCTCGGGCAGCCCGATCCGCGACAGTCCCTCGCTGACCGTCCGGATGTCCGACAGGAAGTCGCGGATGTCGTGATAGCTCGGCGCGTCCTCCTTGGGGTTGGCGACGGCGGCCAGCTTCTCGCGCATGCCGATGCACAGGCAGCGGAACGGCTCGGTGCGCAGCGGCGCGGGGAGCGCGATGCCCGACAGGACGTCGTCGATCTCCTGCCGCAGCGCCTCGGGGAAGCGCACCTGGTGATCCGACACGGAGAGATCGCGCGTCAGTCGATCGATCTCCGTGGTGTACTGCGCGATGGCCTCGCCGCGCGCGAAGTCCTGGGCCCAGCGGGTGACGTCGGGGAGAACGTTCGGGTTGCCGTCACGATCGCCGCCGATCCAGCTGCGGAACACCACCGGCGGCGGCAGCGCCGGCCGGCTGCCGTAGTGGACCTCGACGGCGCGTTCCAGCTCGTCGACCACGCGGGGGATCACGGTCCAGAGCACCGTCGGAAGGTAGGCCAGGCCTCCGCGCGCCTCGTCCTCGACGGTCGGACGCGCGCTGTGCAGCTCGGACGTGCCCCACAGCAGCGCGACGCGGGCGTGCAGATCGCGCCGGGCGCTGTCGACGGTGGAGCGGGAGCGCGGCGGCGCCCCGGGAGCCCCGGGCGTCAGGTGGTCCAGATCGGCGGCAATCTCGTTCAGGTGGTGGCGGACGGTGCGGCGGCGCGTCTCGGTCGGGTGGGCCGTGAACGTCAGGTGCAACCGGAGCGAGCCGAGCAGGCGGACCACTTCGTCCAGGGCCCACCCCTCCTGCTTCAGCGACGCGACCAGCGCCGGGATCGACTGCGGGCGCGGCGCGTCCAGGCTGGCGCTCTCGCGCGTCGCGTTGACCCGCATCCGGTGGCGCTCCTCGGCGGTGTTGGCCAGGTGCAGGTACAGCGAGAAGGCGCGAACCAGCCCCTCGGCGTCGTCCAGGGAGAGCGCCGAGATGCGCGCCCGCAGGCGATCCCGCGCGGAGGCGCCGCCGCTGCGGCGGGCCTCCTTGGTGAGCGCACGGACTTCTTCCTCGCTGTTGAACAGCGCTTCCCCCGAGAGCGCCACGATCGCGTGACCGAGCCCGTGTCCCAGCTCGTTCACCTCGCTGCGCAAGATCGCGAACAGATCCTGGGACCCCGACGCCCCCGGCGTATCGGCCATGACACTGAAATGGCACGAACGGCCGGGCGGCACCAGCGTCCGTTTGTAAATTCCGTGTCAGTGACGGATGGCCGCCCAGGCCACCCCCCGGTGGCCGGGGGCGAACCGGTCCGGGTGAAGCATCTCGGCCAGCAGGTTCGGGGTCTCGAAAAGCGTGGGGCTGGATCGGTTGAAATACAGGTTTCCGTCGGCGGCGTAGGCGCGGCCGTCGCGGACGGCCCGCAGGGCCCGCCATTCGGGACGGCCGGTCAGCGTCCCCAGCTCCGCCACCGTCCGGCGCAGGTCGTACCCGCAGGGGGCGACCACGATCACGTCGGGATCGGCGTCGGCCAGGGCCTGGAAGGGGACGGCGGTCGAGTGTTCGCCGGCGATGCCCATGACGCAGGCGCCGCCCGCGGCTTCGACGATCTCCGGGCCCCAGTTCCCCATCGCGAAGAGCGGTTCCATCCACTCCAGGCAGGCGACGCGGGGACGGGGCAGGTCCCTCGTCGCCGCGGAGATCTGCGCGAGGCCGGCGCGCAGGCGGCTGATCAGCGCCTCGCCGGCGGCGGGCACGCCCAGCACCCCCGCCACCCGCCGGAAACCGTCCAGGATCCCCTCGATGCTGCCGCTGGTCAGGGCCACCACCTGCCGGCGCTCGAGTCGATTAGTCGGGAACCCTGGGAGGGTTCCCGAACCCTCCCGCGACGACTCCGCTGGGCAAAGCCCAGCTCCGTCAACGCGACATTCCCCGCCCTCCAGGTTGGCGGGGCTCACCGCACAGACCTCGCAGTGGGTCTGCGTCAGCACGAACTCGGGCGCCAGGGCCGCCAGCGCCGCCTCGTCGATCTCGTAGAGCGGCTGGCCGGCCGCCAGCCGTTCGCGCACGAGGGCGTCGATCTGGGCGCTGGTGCCGGTGATGTCGAACGTCGGGCGGCTCAGCACGGGCAGCCGCCGGACCCAGGGCGGGTGATCGCATTCGTGCGAGCGGCCGACCAGGCGATCGCCCAGGCCCAGCGCGACCACCAGCTCGGTCGCCGACGCGAGCAGAGAGACAATCCGGGGGCCGTCGCTCATGCGGGGAGTAGATCGGCGAAGACGAAGCCGTCGCGGGCGACGACGTCACCTCCGCGGATGGGGATGGGGCGGGAGAACATCGGACCATCGTACGCGAAGGTGTGAAACTCGCCGCGCTCGCCGCATGGGTCGACGGAGGCGGGGATCTCGGCCAGCAGCGCGGCGTCGAACTCGCGGCCGGCGAAGCGGGCATCCAGGGCGCGCGGGTCGACGCAGGTCAGGCGGGCGCGCAGCCCCCCCGCCAGCATCTGGTCCGCCAGCGCGGCGGTCGGCCGCCCCCACAGCGGGAACAGCGGCCGAATCCCGGTGGGCGCCAGCCGCTCCTCGCGATAGCGGCGGATGTCCTCCAGGAACAGATCCCCGAACGCCACCGCGCCGATCCCTTCGTCGCGCGCGCGAGCGAGCGCCGCCGCCATCGCCGCCTCGTACTCCGCGTTGCTGCAGGGCCAGGGGATGAGGACCGGCCAGAGCGGCAGCCCGGCGGCGTCGGCCTGCGCGCGCAGCAGCTCGATCCGGACCGCGTGCATGGCCACCCGATCGAACGCCTGGTTGATCGTGGTCAAGAGGCCCACCACCTCGACCTCGCCGGCCGCGCGCAGCTCGTGCAGCGACCAGGCGCTGTCCTTGCCGCTGCTCCAGGCCAGCAGCGCCCTGGGTCTGGTCGTCATGGCGGGCAGGCCTGCGAGCAGGCCACCAGGCTTTGCAGCTCGTCGATCTGCGGCGCGCAGGCGCTGGCGACGTTGCCCAGGTAGCAGGCCGCCTGGCAGTCCCGGAGCGAAGTGCAGGCCTGGGGCGGTCCGCCGGCCGGCGCGACGGTCGTGCAGGCAGCCTCGGCGGTCTGCAGCTTGACGCACCAAGTGTCGGCGGTCGCCGCCGCCAGGCAGGCGTCCAGCGTCGCCAGATCCTGGTCGCAGCCCGGGAACGTGGCCGTGGCCCCCTGGCACGAGTAGGCCGAGTCCGCGCAAGCAAAGTACTGGTCGAAGGCGGTCCCGCACCCGACCCTGTTCGACTCGTCCCCCAGCGCCTTCGCGTTCGCCTGGCAGGTGGCGATCCAGTCGTTGCTTCCGCCCTGCGAGCAGTCGCCGATGTCCTGACAGACCTCGTCGGAGTGCGACGAGCAGGCTACCCCGGTCAGGGCCGCGGCGAGCAGGATCACGAGACTTGGCGCGCGCATGTTGGAGGGCTCAGAAGGCGACGTGGAAGCGTCCCGAGAACACCTGCACCGGCCCTCGATCCTTGTTGTAGGCCGGGTTGACGATCGGCTGGTAGATGGCGGACACCGAGATCATGTCGTTGATCTGCAGCTTGTAATAAAGGTCCCCGACCACCTCGAGCCCGTAGTTCAGCGCGCCGTCGCCGATGATGAACCCGTAGCCGCCGCCCGCCAGGTACTGCTCGTGCCAGGGGGACAGGCCGCTCACCACCACCGCGACGCCGACGATGTCCTCGGGGCGCCGCCAGGGCTTGCCGTTCTGGGTGACGCCGACGGCCGCCGACCGATCGATCTCGGTGAAGGCCCACGATTCGTTGTGCCCGTCGTTCCAGGACAGACGGGCGAAGGCGCCCATCGTGTCGGTGAACTGCTGCTCGATCGACAGCGCGAAGCCGTACTTGTGGCGGCCGTCGGCGCGGGTGGCGGCGACGCTGTTGCCGTAGAGCGCGGGGTCGGACAGCACCTGCTGGTAGCTGCCCATGCGCGCGGTGTTCAGGAAGACCAGGATGCTCGAGGCGCCAGGGCGGCCCCGCAGGGCGTAGCGCGCCTCGTACTCGGCCATCAGGCCGTGGGACTTCGTGATGCGCCAGTCCATCGTGGCCAGGTTGGCGTAGTACGGCTCGAGGGCGATCCCGCCGCGCACCGACCACCACCCCTTCGACAGGTCGGCCAGCGCGCCCCAGGTGTACCCGCGGGTGTCGGCCGGGTAGTCGTAGGCGCCCGAGGCGAACAGCGCCCAGTTGAAGAACTCGGTCGTGGCGTCGTTCGCGTAGCGGTTGCCGTCCACGATGTCGACGACCGAGAAGCGCCCCACCGTGATCGCCAGGACGTCGCGATCGCGCGTCCCGAGCAGCTCGTTCGGCCCCTCCTCGTTGATGACGCGGCCGCCGCCCAGGTTGAACGTCTGGCTGACGGCCAGGCGCGCGATGTAGATCGCCGGCGCCGGATCGCCGACCCGGTACACGATGCCGTCCGGGAAGGCCGCCACCCCCAGCGTGCTGCTCAGACCGCGGCCCCCGCTCATCTCGGGGTTTACGAGCAGCTCGCCGCCGCGCCACAGCCGGATGTCCCCGTACAGCGTGGTGACGAAGGCCGTCGCGCTCTCGGCGTCGGGGCTCAGGCTGTTCTGCCCGGAGTACTTCGCGTGGAAAGATGGGTGGTACTGGGTCGCCGCCGTGAACTGGTAGTGAAGGCTGTACCAGTCGGGCGGCGGGGGAGGGTTCCCTTCGGCGTCCAGGGCGTACTTGTCCTCGGAGGGCAGATCGCGCGGCCCGTGGGCCCGCGCCGCCCGCGGGGCCAGGCCGGCGGCGACGGCCAGCGCCAGCCAGGTCCGTCGTCGGGTGCGCGCGACCATCGGCGCGCACTATTACCACGCCTGGGTTATCGAGCGAACCGCCGCGCCACGGCCCGGTAGGCGCGCGCGATCCCCCGCGCCAACCGATTTTCGGAGACGTCCAGCGTCGAGGCAAAGCGGCGGCCCAGGGCGAACAGCGCGCAGGCGCGCCGGCGGCGGTGAAAGCGGGCGCGGGCCTTGGCCTCTTCCGGCTCGGGAACGGGCAGCGGGCGCGACGGGGCCAGCGCGAAGGCGATGGCGCGGCCGATGACCGATTCGCGCGGGCAGGTCGCGAAGCTCGAGCTCTCTGCGTCCCCCTGATGAATCACGACCTGCTCACCGTTCTTGGAGAACACGTGCATCACGCGGTGGAGCAGCATGTCGCGATCGTCATCCGTCATGATGAGCACGATCTCGCCGGTCAGCAGCGCGCCTGGCGCGGCCTCGACCTTGACCTTGGTTCCGCGTTCCAGCGACGGCGTCATGCTGTCGGTGGTGACCTCAATCACGACCGGCAGGTTGTGAGCGAGGACCATGCGCACCGCCTGGGGTCGTAGGGTCACGGTGTGGGTCCTGTCCACCACGGCTGCAGTATACGGCGTCATACGGCGTCGCCACCGGGGCTCGGCTATGCTCGTGCCCATGAGCGTCACGGCGGAGCTCGGATCGGTCGAGCAGGGCTGGTCGCGAACCGAAACGCTGGCGCGGGCCACGACCAGCCTGTGGCCGCTGTGGTTCGCGGTCGGCTCGTCGCTGGCGGCGGCGTTCGGCGTCCACTGGGACATCGCCTGGCATCGATCGATCGGTCGCGATTCGTTCTGGACGCCGCCGCACGTCGCCATCTACTCCGCGGCCGTCATGGCGGCGGTGGCGGCCCTGGCGCGCATCATCCCGGCGACGTTCGGGCGCGGAGCCGGCGGCGATTCGGTCCGCGTGCTGGGGTTCCGCGGGCCGCTGGGGGCGTTCATCTCGGCGTGGGGCGGCGGCACCATGCTGGCGTCGGCGCCGTTCGACGACTGGTGGCACAACGCCTACGGGCTGGACGTGAAGATCCTCAGCCCGCCGCACGTCGCGCTGGCGGTCGGGCTCATCGCGCTGCACGTCGGCGCGCTGGTCATGCTGGCGGGGGCCGTGAATGCCTCCGAGGGATCGCGGCGGCGAACCCTGGAAGCGCTGCTGATCGTCGTGGGCGGCAACATGGTGGTCGGGCTCATGACGCTCTTCATGGAGAAGACCGTCCGCCCCTTCATGCATCTGGGGTCGTTCTACTTCATCGTGGGCCTGATCGTTCCGCTGCTGCTGGCGGCCGTGCAGGGCGCCACGGGTCGGCGCTGGGCCGGCTCGTGGACGGCGCTGTTCTACTCGCTGTTCCTGCTGGCGCTGCTCTGGACGTTCCCGCTGGTGCCGGCGCAGCCCAAGCTGGGGCCGGTGCTGGTCCCGGTGACGTCGCTGGTCCCGCCCGAGTTCCCGTTGCTGCTGCTGCCGGCGGCGCTGGCGCTGGACGCCTGGGCCTGGCGGAGCCGCGACCGCCGCGGCCTGGCGGTCGTGGCCATCGGCGGTCTGCTGTTCACGGCCGTGTTCCTGGCGTGCCAGTGGCCGTTCGCCTCGTTCCTGATGTCGCCCCGGGCGCGCAACTTCTTCTGGGGCGCCCGCTACTTCGACTTCTGGATGCCGCCGACCACGCACTACCGCCGGTACGCCTTCCTGTCCGAGTCGGGCGCGGCGACGGCGATCTGGCTGGCCGTGGCCTTCGCCGGGACGTCGTTGTCGCTGGCCGCCGGTCGGGGCTTCGGGCGCTGGCTGTCACGGCTGCGCCGATGAGGCGCGCGACAGCGGCCGCCCTGGCGGTGGCCGCCGCCTGGCTGGGGGCCGCTGCCAGCGCGCAGGCTCACATCGGCAGCTTCGACGCCGTCCAGGACGGCATGGCCGGGCCGTACCACCTCCTGGTGACCATCCGCCCGCCGGCCGTGATCCCCGGCGTCGCGCGCATCGACGTGCGGGCGTTCGACGACGACGTCGCCCGCGTGTCGGTCGTGCCGCTGCCGATCGCCGGCCCGGGGGCCAGCTCGCCGCCGGTCCCCGACGTGGCGGCCGTGAGCCCGGACGACCCGCACCTGTACGGCAGCACGCTCTGGTTGATGCGCACCGGCTCGTGGAAGATCCGCGTGTCCGCCCAGGGCGCGCGGGGCGCCGGCGAGCTGTCGGTCCCCATCCCGGCGCTGGCGCGCGCCGTGCGCCCGATGCCCGGCTTCCTGGGCGCTCTGCTCTTCGGCGTGCTCGTGCTGCTGGTCTCGGCGGCCATCGCCATCGCCGGCGCCAGCCTGCGCGAGTCGGACCTGCCGGCCGGCACGCGGCCCGACGCGCGGCGGATCGCCCGCGGCCGCCGGGCGATGGCCGTCACCGCCGCGCTGCTGGCGCTGGGGATCCTGGGCGGCCGCCGCTGGTGGAACGCCGAGGCGTCGCTGTACCGGCGCCTGGTCTACAAGCCGTTGCAGGTCGCGGTGACCCGTCCCTCGCCCGATCGGCTGTCGCTGGCGCTGGCCGACCCCGGCTGGCTCGGCTGGCGGCGGACCGACGACCTCATCCCCGACCACGGGCACCTCATGCACCTGTTCCTGGTGCGCGCGCCCGGAATGGACGCCATCGCGCATCTCCACCCGCGGATGGGGGCAGAGCCAGAAGGGGACCCGCGCTTCGGGCAGGCGGTGCCCCCCTTGCCTGCCGGCAGCTACCGGCTGTTCGGCGACATCGTTCACGCCAACGGCATCGACGAGACCGTCACGGCATCGGTGGAGCTGGCCGGCGGCGGGTCGCCCGATCTGGATGCCTCGCGCTTCGACCCCGACGACGCGATGGCGGTCATCCCGCGCGCGGGGTCGGCGGGCTCACCGGCCTACGCTTTCACCGACGGCAAGGGGACGCTGCGGTGGCTGGACGCCCGCGCCCCGCGCGCCGGCCAGACCGTCGTCCTGGAAATCGAAGCCGAGGGATCCGACGGCAGGCCGGCCGGCGTCGAGCCCTACATGGGCATGGCCGGGCACGCGATGATCCTGGCGCGCGACGGCTCGGTCTTCGCGCACATCCACCCGACCGGCTCGGTACCCATGGCGGCGATGGCGCTGGTGGACGGCGCGCTGGTCGATCACGCCCACCACCACGGGATGCTGTTCGCGCCCCGCATCCGCTTCCCGTACGTCTTCCCACACGCGGGTCCCTATCGCCTGTTCGTGCAGGTGAAGCTGGGCGGCCGCGTCGAGACGGCCGCCTGGGACGTCGACGTGGCTCCTTAGGCGGTCAGCTCTTTGAGGTCGGCCTTGAGCTGGGCCAGGTTGAAGCCCGAGGGCGCGGGCTTGTTGCCGGCCCACAGCTCGGAGAGCGTGGCGTAGGCCTCGTCGCAGTAGGTGTCCCAGAACGACCAGGTCATCCGCTTCTTCTGGCCCCACGTGATGCAGGTCAACCCGTGCTGATCGTAGGCCTCGATCACGACCGCGTGGCCGCCCCAGGACCCGGGCGCGCCGGTGCCGCTCGGGCCGCCCGGCGGCACCGACCAGACCGTCTGCTTCTGAGCCGAGACGGGCAGCGACAACCCGATGTAAGCGCCGCCGAACAGGTCGACCGCCGCCTCGACGTGCTGGTGATTCTTGGGCTCGAGCGCGACGAACGCGTCGATCTTGTAGCCACCGACGCCGGTCTTGCGCCAGTACTTGAGCACGTCCAGCTCGATGGCCCCTTGATCGGTGTTGGGCTGGCCGGGCTTGTAGCCGCCGACCGCCTCGTAGGCCTTCAGGATCGCCTGGTCGGGAAGGGTGATCTCCTTGGGTCCGGCGTTCGCCGACCAGGCCTGGATGATGTGGCCGACCGCCGCGCAGGTGCAGTCGCCCAGCTGATCGTTCAGCATCATCCCCCAGGCCGTCGCGGCCTTGCCGGTCCAGTCCCGGCTGACCGGGAACGCCGGCAGCTCGAGGTAATTTGCCATCTGAAGCGTCCGGACATCGTGCCGGGCCGGCTTCTTTCCCAGCTTCTCTTGCGAGTGATCGACCGCCATGGGCAGCTCCTTGTCGGGTGAACGTTATGAGGGAGAGTTGATTCCGGCCGAGCGTAACTTTGCCTTCGCCATCTTCGCCACCTTGCCGCGGCCGGCGCCGGCCAGGTCGGTCAGGATCTCTTCGCCCGCGGCTTGCCGCCGCTCGATCAGCGCGAACCCGATCTGGTAGCGCTTTTCGGGCTCCAGCTGCCGCTCGCGCCGGAGCGCGCTCGCCAGATCGAAGCCGCCGGCCACCAGCTGCTCGCAGATGGCCAGCGCCTCGTCGCGACGGCCGGCCGCCAGCTCCGCGACGGCCAGCGCGAACCCGTCATCCGGGGTGGCGTCGGGCGAGCGGCCGAGCGCCCGCAGCAGCGCCAGCGCCGAGACCGCTTGCCGCCGCTTGCGCCGGTCGGCCGCCTCGGCCCGCAGGGCGGCCGCCGTCGCCGCGCGGTCGATCTCGCGGGCCAGCGGCAGCAGCGCGTCGGTTCCGTCCGCCAGGCGCGCCACGGCAGCGGTGACGATCTCGCGCGCCAGCTTCTTGCCGCCCGCGCCCGCCGCGGCCAGCGCCCGCGCCTTGGGCCGCAGCAGCCGGGCCAGCAGCGTGATCCGCTCCGGGTCGGTGGCGGTCATCGCTGCTTTTGCCAGCGCCGCCGCGCCGTCGTCGCGCGCGCTCAGCGCCGTGGCGGCGGCCTCGGCGCGCCCGCGATCCGCCGTCTCGACCAGCACGGCCGCCAGCGCGTCGGCGCCGGCGCTCCCCGCGATCTGCCCCAGTCGCTCGATGGCCAGCTGGGCCCGCTCGGCCTCGCTGCCGAGCGCCAGCTTGCGCAGCCGGCCACTCAGCCCGGCCGGGATGGCCAGGCTCGCCAGCGAGTAGAGCGCGGCGCGCGCCAGGCCGATCGGCGCGCGCTCGGCGATCTCGACCAGCGCGGTGGCCGCCGGCGCCGGCTTTTCCCGGGCGGCGAAGCGAAGCGCCACGATCGCCTCCTGCCGGACGGCGTCGGGCTGCTTGGCGTCGCGCGCGAACGCCAGCAGCGCCGGAACGGCCGCCGCGTCCTCGAGGAAGCCCAGGATCTTCAGCCCGCCGGCCACCAGCCCCAGCGGAGCGCCCGGCTTGCGCGTCGCGGCCGCCCGCCCGCGCAGCAGCTTGGTGAGGTGCGCCAGGATCCCGGCCCGCTCGCGCGGCGGCGCGTCCTTCACGCGCTGGCGCACGGCCAGCGCCGCGGCCCGGGCCGCCTCCAGGTCGGGCGTGTCCAGCGCGGCCAGCAACGCCTCGAAGGCGCCGCGCCCGCCGGCCCGCCCGAGCACCACCTCCAGCGTCCGGCGCTCCGCCGGATCGGTGGGCTCGCGGAGCCGCGCCCGCACGGCGTCGATGGCCGGCTGCCCCAGCGCCACCGCCGCCTCGACCGCCGCCGCGCGAACCTGCTCGTCACGCGCCGCCAGCGCCCCCAGAACAGCGGAGATGACGGCGGGGACCGCGCGCCGGCTCGCGGAGCCGTCGGCCAGCCGAGCCAGCGCGTCCAGCGCGTGCCGTTGCACCGGCGCGATCCCGCCCGTCACCGCGGCCGCCAGCGCGTCCAGCACCGGCGGCTCGCGCGCGCCGACCTCGCCCAGCACGATCGCCGCGGCGATCTGCCGCTCGTGCGCCGTGCTGCCGAGCAGCGCCGCGATCCGGGCGACGAGTGGGTCAGGGGCCATCCCAGCCCCGATGGTATCTCAGTCTCCGCCGGTACAGCTTCCCCAGATCCCCGCCAGCGTCGCCACGTCGGCGGCGTTGGGTGTGACGGAGAGATTGCCGGGGTTCATCACCGACGGGCGCGTGCTCTCGGGGATGTGGACCAGCCCGAACGCGTGGCCGACCTCGTGCGCGATCGTGATCGCCATCGCGGCGGGCAGATCGGTCAGATCGTCATTGATGAAGATCGCGACCGCCTCCGGATCGTAGAGGCCGTTCAGGGGGGCGGCGGCCGCCTGGAAATGGATCGGCACGGTGGAGGTCCCGTCCGGGGGCGCGGTGCCGCTGTCCAGCCGGGTCCCGGCCGTCGTGTTCCAGAGCGCCAGCGCCGCCGAGATGCCACCCAGCTCGGCGTCGGTCGCGGTGGCATCGGGGACCAGCACCAGCGGGGCGCAGGCGTCGAACGTGACGATGGGCCCGGCAGGGGCGTCGCTGCCCGCGCCGCACCCGAGCAGCGGGGCAGCCGCCAGCATCGGGCAAAGCAACAAAAGAGATCTCGACCGCCGGGACCGCAGGGGCCCAGATCATAGATGAACAAGAGCGTCTGCTCACCGAAAATCCAAGCTCTACCAATAACTTAGCCGTCTTGTTCCTCCTCAACCGGATGGCCATATCTACGAAGGGGAAACGGGAGAGCTGAAGTCTGAGCGACCCCGCCGCTGGTTGGGTCGGGGTTGGAGGAGGGAGACATGAAGCTGTTTTCTTTGGTTGGGGCGACGGGGATCTTGTTCTGCAACCTCGCGGTGGCGAGGGCCGACACGCCGGATACGGCGACCACGACGGTCGAGCCCGGTGGCGCGGTCACCCAGCCCAGTGGGGCCGAGACGCCGCCGCCGGCGACCGTCGATACGGGCACGCCGGCCACCGAGCCGCCGCCGGCGCCGCCGGTCACGTCGCCGCCGGCGCCGCCGGTGATCCCGGCGCCGGAAGCGCCGAGCGCGGCGGCCTCGGTCCACCAGGACCTGGCGCTGCCGCCGCCGCCCAACGGCCAGTCGTTGCTGCCGCAGGACGCCGCGGCGGTGCCGCCGGCGGGGCCGCAGGCGGTGCAGCCGCTGCCGCCCGATTGGGAGACCTACCCGGGGCAGACCGGGATCGCCACGCACATCGGCGTCGCGATGCTGCTGGGTGGCGGGTTCCAGGAGTTCACCAACAGCCAGCTGCGCAACATGACCGGCAACGGCGGCTACTGGGACGTCCG
>Ga0335083_10006450_pt1 | contig 14635 bp, 11 predicted proteins | sample Lox_Sample_42_FD_206716 | JGI IMG/M metagenome (GOLD analysis project Ga0335083, IMG submission 206716) | Soil microbial communities from Loxahatchee National Wildlife Refuge, Florida, United States - Lox_Sample_4.2 | ecosystem: Environmental > Terrestrial > Soil > Wetlands | place: USA...
CGCCGCGCGCGGAAACGGCGCTCGCGAGCCCTGGTCCTCCACGAACTCGATCCCGGCGAGCAGACCGATCCCCCGCACGTCACCGACGTGCGGCCGTCCGCGCAGCGACGCCAGCTTGCGGTGCAATTGCTCGCCGAGCCGCGCGCACCGCTCGATCAGGCGCTCCTCCTGCAGCTGGCGCACCGTGGCGAGACCCGCGGCACAGGCGACGGGATGAAACGAATGCGTCTGGCCGTGCAGCAGCGCGCCGGAGCCGCGCATCAGGACGTCGAGCACCCGCTCCGAAGTCGCGAATCCGGAGAGCGGCGCATAGCCACTCGTGATCCCCTTGCCGAACACCAGGATGTCGGGCGCCACGCCCGCGCGCTCGATCGCCCACCAGCGACCGGTGCGACCCACCCCCACGAGGATCTCGTCGGCGACGAAAAGCACTCCATGCCGGTCACAGATCTCGCGCACGCGCTGGAAGTACTCCGGTCGCGGCACCGCGACCCCCGTGGACGAGCCGCCGACCGGCTCGGCGATGAATGCGGCGATGCTGTCCGCCCCCTCCCGCCGGATCAAGTCCTCCAGCGCCGCGCCGCTGCACACCGGGCAGTTCGCCTGCGACCCGCCGCATTCGCAGCGGTACGCGTAGGGCGCCGGGAGGCGGCGCACATCGACCAGCCATTCCCGGAACAGGGCACGGTATGCCTCGCGCGCCGAAGCGGAAAGGGCGAGCAGCGTGTTGCCGTGATACGAGGGGGTCAGCGCGATGATCTTGTGCTTGCCGGGTTTGCCGGATTCGACCCAGAACTGGCGCGCGAGCTTCAGCGCCGCCTCGATCGCCTCGGATCCCGAGGAGAGGAAGTAGAGCTTGTCGAGGCCGCTCGGCATTACCCGCGCCAGCTCCGCGGCGAGCTCCTCCGCCGGACCGTGCGTGAACGCCGTCCCGCTGACATACGCGAGCTGGCGGGCTTGGCGCGAGAGGGCGTCCGCCACTCGCGCGTTCCCATGGCCCAGGTTCACCACGTAAGCGCCCCCGACCGCGTCCAAGTAGCGGCGTCCCTGCTCATCCTCCAGCCAGCACCCTTCCCCGCGCACGATGCGCGGGTACTCCCGCGTCAGCTTGCGATAGTGGACGTGACTCTCGGGATAGCGGTACATGCGTGGGGAAAGCTAGATGAGCGGACGAGGGCGGGCAAAGACGGCCCGCCTTCGCCCGTCCTTTAAAATCCGACCGCCACTCCCAGCCTCCCCAGCGACTGCTGGATCGGCGTCTTCAAGCTGCCGGTCGTCCGGTCGAGGCGCTGGAAGCTGTAATCGCCCGTGAACCGAAAGCGGCCGTTTTGCGGGCCGGCCCAGAACATGAGTCCGAGCTCGACCGCCAGCGATGCGGATCCCCCTCCGGAGAACTTGGCGGCGGCGAGGTAATCGCCGCGGATCCCGATGCTCGCGCCGGGCCCCAGGATCGCCATGTAGCGCACCCCGATGGGGATCGCGGTCATCTCCTGCGCCGCGAACTGGGGGTCAATCGATCGATGCACAATTCCCACTTCGCCGATCAAGCTGGGCGTGAACGCATAGCCTAAATGCCCGTCGCCTTCCTTGCTCTTGAACGACTGCTGCGAGCTGCCGGCGGTCGAGTCATAGCTGATCTGCGTACCGTAGGCATCCAGCCTGAACTGCCGCCAACTGAGGGTAAGGTCGAAGCCCCCGCCGATACCCTTGAACCGCAAATCCGATGAGGTCTCCCGGTAATCGCCCAGCGCCCCGTGCACCCCGATGGTCACCGTTTGGGCCTGCGCCGCCGTGGCACCCAGCAGCATCAGACCACACTTGGCCAGGGTGTTCATCGGGCCCCCTTCGGCAGCGGTGCCACGGTGATGTTCACTTGCTGGCGGAGCTTGGCGTTCTGTTGCGCGATGTCCGCGTTGCGCCGCGTGATTTGCTCGCGCAACAACTGGTTGAATTGAATGTTGGCGGGTACCGGGCGCGGCGCCGGCTTCTTCATGGTGAAGATGGTACCCACGATGAGTGCCGCGGCCCCCACGGTGAGAATCTCGCGGGAGGGTGCGGACCCCAGATTGCTGTTGTTCAGACCCAGAACTCCTACCCCCGCAAGACCGGTATACATCGCTGCCATCCCGAGTGGCCGGGCGCTCTTCGGCGGGACCTCGGTTTCGGGTAGCTCGTTGTAGCCGGGGAGCTGGGTCAAGTGAGGAACGGTATCAACGGACCCGAGTGCAACCCGCACCGGTTGTGAGGCCGAGAAGGTGTTCTGTCCGGCCGCCGCCTCGACGACGATCGTCCAGGTCCCCGCAGAGATCGGGTTGCCGTTCGGCAGCAACGCCGGCCATTTCAGATTCACGCCACCGGTGACGATGCTCGAGTCCACCAGCACCGAGCTATTGCCGCTCACGGCCCGGACCCTCACGCGGGCGGGGCTCGTCACCGTGAAGCTGATCGGGACACCCGCGCCGGTGCCGCCCACGAACGAGGCGCTGTCGACCTTCAACTGACGCACGACGAGCACCTGGCCGAGCGCCGCGAAGAACAGGCTATAGATCTTGGGTGAGACCCGCGCCGGATCGAGCGCCCGATCGGGGTCGAGCTGGATCGCCTGCTTGAAGGCGTCGACCGCCTGGTCCTGTGCGTTGGTGGCGCTGTAGGCGAAGCCGAGCAGCTCGTAGGCGCGCGCCGACTCGGCCGAGCTCAGGTGCTCCTTCAGCGCCTGTTGCGCCTGGGCGATCGCCTGGGTGTATTCCAGGTTGTTGTAGGCCTGGAGTGCCTTGTTCAACGCGGCGTTCTGGACCGCGGGAGCGGCGGGTCGCTGCGCCCACACCACTGCGGGGAGGGCGAGGAGCAGGGCCAACAGGGCTGTTCGGCGCATCAGTTGGATCCTCATTCCGGAGTCAGCACGTACCGCTTGCGGACCGTGTTGCCAGCGTCCACCTGAATCACGTCATTGACAGTCTTGTAACCGACATGCTCGATTCGGACCTTGTGTGAGCCCGGACTGACCGCTCGGTTGATCAACGGCGTCTGTCCCATGTCCCGGCCGTCGATGAACACATTGCCGAAAGGATCGGCGTCGATGGTCACGTAGGCCTCGGCGGCGGGCGCGGGCGCGGGAGGTGGCGCGGCCTGCGTAACCAGCTGCGGGGCTGGGCGCTGCGCCTTGTGCTGCGGTTTCGACGCCGGCGGTTTGGTGACCACCGGGGGCGGCGCTTGCTGCTTCGGAACGCTCTCGGCCGGGGTCTGCGTGGGCGGTGCCGGGGGCGGCGCCTGGGTCGTGGTCTGGGCGGCGGGCGGTTGGGCCGCCGGCTCCGTCGGCGGTGCCTTGCCGCCGCCCTTCAACACAAAGACCGCGACGATCCCGAGCGCCACGACACCCACACCGATGAACAGCGGCGTCTTCGATGCAGCCGCCTTGCGCTCCGGGGCGCGTGTTGGTGCCGCGGAAGTCGGAGCGGCGGATCTTGGCTTCGACGCCACCGGCATCGGCGTCGTCGCAGCCGCGGCGGAGTGCACGAACTCGGTCGGGGTGTCGGCGGTAACGGGCCCCTTGGGGGCCGGCGTCGTGGGCCCGGCCGGGCGCAGGGTCTGGCCCGGGCGCGGCGTCGCCTTCCCAGCGGTCACCGGCTGCTCCGGCCACACGGCCGTAGCGAATTCTTCCATCGTCGGGTAGCGCTGCGCCGGATCCTTCGCCAAAGCGCGCTGAATCGCCGTGGCCAGGTGCTGCGGGACATTCTGCACCGCGCCGGACACCCGCGGCGCGTCTTCGAAGATGTGCTTGTACAGGATGGTGTGGACCGAATCGCCGCTGAACGGGAGCGACCCGGTCAGCATGCGGTAACCCACAACGCCGAGGGAGTACTGATCGGCCCGGCCGTCCACCGGCTGCCCCTTGGCCTGCTCAGGCGCCATATAGTGGGGCGTGCCGATGATCATCCCGGTGCCGGTCAGCCCGCTCGCCGACTGCAACGCCTTGGAGATACCGAAGTCGGTCAGCATCGCCCGGCCGTCGTGGTCAAACATGATGTTGGCGGGCTTCACATCGCGGTGCACGACGCCGCGCGAGTGGGCATGGCCCAGGGCGCAGGCGGCCTCCCAGAGCACGCGCTGGATGTAGTCGAGGCTCAACGGCTCCTTGTGCTCCAGCACGTCCTCGAGCGAGGTGCCGGAGATGTACTTCATGACGAAGTAGTTGAGGCCTTCTTCGCTCTCAACCCGGTAGATCGGAATGATATTGGTGTGGTCGAGCTTGGCCGCGGTCTTGGCTTCCTGCTGGAACCGCTTGAGCACCTGTGCATCCTGGGTGAAATCCGGCGGCAGGACCTTGATCGCGACCTCGCGCTCCAGAGTCAGGTCCTGCGCCAGGAACACCGCGCCCATCCCGCCTTTGCCGAGCAGACGCTTGAGCTCGTACTTGCCCTGGACGGCGCGTTGCAGCCGCGCCTGCAGGTTGTCCATCTGCCCGCTGGCGCGCGCGTCCTGCCCCCCGCCCGTCTGGTCGGCTCCGCAGGCAAAGCAGAACCGGCTGTTATCGGGCAGCGGCGTGTGGCACTTCTGGCATTCCATCACCGGTGCCGTAATAGAGGCCTCGTTCCCACACGCTGCATCAGGAAATCGGACGCCGGGTGACGTGGCGACGCCGGCGCAACCGGGTTCGTCGGGCTCCCGTGGATGGCGCGTGGAGCACCCGGAGGCGGCTCAGCCGGAAGCGGCGGCGCTCCGGCCGGCGTGCATCCGGAGCCCACGGTGATGCAAACCGAATAGCGGGTCGCGTTCCCCGCCTGATCGGCGACGACCAGGTAGTAATCGCCGGCCGGGAGGTAAGCGGGTTGGCCGTTCGGCCAGCCGTTGTACTGGTAGCCGTACGGGTACCCGTAGATCCAATAGAGGCAGATCGACGCCGAGCTGTACGGGCACGGCGTGTCGTCCGGATACGTCGCGTTCGGGTTAAACCCTCCACCCTCGACGACACCCGTGAACGATGAAACAGGGAACACCTGGGCCGAGAACTGCGACCGGTCGGACTGCCCCGGGAACGGCAGCGCCCGGATCCCCAGGAACGTCGAGTCGGTGGGACCGGGAGACAGCACCCGGAACCGGATGATGTCGAGTGCGCCCGGATTCTCGAGCGCCAGGGTCGAATCGTACCAGCCCCCGAACGCCTTCCCCACCACTACGTGGAGGCGAGCAGGCGATGTGGAGTCCGTCGATCCGAGGAACCGCTGATCCACATAGCGGCACCAGATGTCATCGGGCTCGAATCGGTCCGGTGTGATCCGCTCATCGGAGGTCGCGTAACCCTGCACGACCTGCAGCGTGTACCTGCCCGGATTCTGGTAGAACGATAGCAGCTCCACCGTGGTATCCGGCAAGGATTGGAGGGCGAGGCGCGGCGAGGTCGGAATCAGCCGCCCATTCGGGTAGAAGCTGGTACTCCCGCACCAATACCACTGTCCTAATTCGACGATCCAGCTGGTGGGCAACGAGTTGAAGTAATCGTCGAGCGAGCCGCTGAAATACGTGAATGTGCTGTCGGACAGCGAAGGCACGGAAAGCTGGTAGCTGACCGGGAGGGTCGTGTCCGACCGGACGAAGCGATACCAGTCGTTGAAGACGTTCGCGGAGTCGGCGATGGTATCGCCGGGCTCGAAATAGAGTGCGGGGTTGTAGAACAGCGCTGGAAACCCGGCGATGGTCCGGGGCCCACCCGCGCCGTTGATGTCGATTCTCACGTTGGGAGTGGCGGCAGGGTCTCCGTTCCAACCATTGGGCTCGTACACGTCCCAGGGAAGAACCTGGATCAACGTTGTATCCTTGAGCGAATCGCCTCCTGCGAATCGAATCACCGACCGGTGGTCGTTCGCCGGGAACGGCACCCACCAGTCGGACTCGCCGATGCCCCCCTTATAGCCGCGAAACGCGAAGATGTCCGAGATCAGGTCCCCCGGACCGAGCGTGATGCCGAAGATGTTGTTCACACCCACGCCGTAGACCGTCACCTTTGATCCGTACGGGACCGTGGTCGGCCGGATGCTGTCGATGTGAATGGCCTGGGATATCCGGATTTTGGTGGTCCCGGCCACCGCGCTCTCGTAACCACTCGCGGTGGCGGTAATGATCACTTCGCCGGCACCAACCCCGATGACCTGCGCCGAAGCCGGTCCCGTGGGTTGAATCTTGGCTATGTGGTTATCGCTCGACGTCCAGCTGAACGTGACGTTCGAGAGTGGCTGCGTGTCAGCGGCCGAGGTCCCATGGACCGCGCGGGCGGTGACGGAATCGAACTTCCCGATGTCGATCACCCCTCGGGCGATAAGGGAGTCCGATTGCACCACTGTTACGCTCACCTGGGAACTGTTGTCCGTAGGGGCACAGCCTACGGCAACGGCCGCGAGCGCGAGACCGAGGCACCGGACTCGAACGATTAGGCGCATGTGAAGATCCCGTCAGCAAGGGGTGTACCAACTTATAAGCCAAGGGGTTGGCTCGCCAGAACCGAGGTCACAATCGGCCTCGGCGCTTCAAGTCGAGGTACTGCCGGACTACCACTTCGGCGGCGCGAACCGGTGGGACATCGAGGACGACCACCCCGGCTCGGCGCATGTGGCCCAGCGCCTCCTCACGGGCCTGTAGAAAGTTCTCGACGGCGCCTTTGCGGTACGCATCCTCCAGCGTGGCGGGGCGACCGGCGGCGAGGGCGTCGAGCTCCGGGTTGCGCAGCGTCACCGCCACCGGCAGGTGGCGCGGCCGCAGTCGCGCGACGTTGGCCACCAGGGCCTCGGAGGCGAACCGGTCCACCACGTCGGTGAACACCACGGTCAGCGCGCGCTTGCGATTCCGCACCGCCAGGTAGCGGAACGCCCCCGGGTAGTCGGGCTCCACCAGCCGCGCCGACACCTCCGCCAGCACGTCGAGTACCCGCTTCAGGCCAACCCGCCCCCGCTGTGGCCCCACGAAATGCTGGACCCCGTCCGCGAACACCATCAACCCGATGTTGTCGTCGTGCTGCACGGCGGTATAGGCCAGCGCCAGCGCCGCCTGCACGACGTATTCCATGCGACCGGTGCCGGCGACCTCCGCCGTCAGAAGACGCCCGGCGTCGAGCACGAGCAGCACCTGCTGGCGGCGCTCGGCCTCGAACTGTCGGGTGATCATCTTGCGACGGCGGGCCGTCGCCTTCCAATCGACGTGACGCGGATCGTCGCCCGGCACCCACTCCCGCAACGACTCGAACAACCGACCCTCCCCGAGCCGCCGCAGTGGCCGCCGGCCGAGCTCCCGCCGCCGCAAGGCCTGCGCCACCGACGCCTTGAGCCGCCGCACGCCGAGCGCGGGGTAGACCCGCACCTCCCACGGCACGTCGATCCGGCCGCGGCGCTTCCCGAGGCCCAGCGGCCCAATGCTGTCGACGGCGAATCCCCCCGCGGTTTCTCGGCCGCGGTGAACCGGATGGACCGTCGTGATCTCGACCATCCCGGAGCGCGGCCCTATGCGGACTCCACGCGGGGCTCCCAGACCGCCCACGATCTCCGGTCGCACCTCGCGCACCTGCAACCGGGCTCGGCGGGGAGCGCTGTTCCACCAGCGGTAATGGATCTCCGCGGAGTGACCCAACGTCAGTGCGGGTGGGGCATCGCGAACGACACTCACGCCGTTGACCCCAGGGGTCGGGGCACGCAGGGCGTCGAACAGGATCGCGCTGAGCAGCACGGCGTCGGCCATGAGCATCGCATCGAGCGCCCACGGAACCAGCAGCCCCGCCAGGCCGAGGCCTGAGAGCGCCGCGCCGATCCACAGGGCGCGGCGGGTGCACAGAATCACGTGGTGGGGACCTCGATCCGGTCGAGCACCGCCTTCAGCGCGGCATCGGGGGTCACCCCCTCGAGCTCCAGCTCCGGAGCCACGTTCACCCGGTGCCGGAGCACCGCCGGCGCGAGCGATTTCACGTCGTCCGGGATCACGTAATCGCGCCCTTCCAGCAGCGCCGCCGCACGTGCCGCTTTGAGCAACGCGACGCCGGCCCGCGGGCTCGCGCCGAGGGTGAGCGACGCCGCGTCGCGGGTGGCGCGCACGATCGCGGTGATGTAGGCGGTGATCTGGGGTTCCACGCGGACGAGGTCCGCGGCCATGCGCAGGCCCTCGAGACCTGCGGCATCGGTCACCCGGGACACCCCGTAAGTCTCCGGGCGATCCGCTTCGAAGCCCCCCACCACGCGAGTGAGAATCCCCTGCTCCGTGGCCGCCGCCGGATAGCCGATCATCACCTTCATCAGAAAGCGATCCAGCTCCGCCTCGGGGAGCGGGTAGGTCCCTTCGAACTCGATCGGATTCTGCGTGGCGAAGACCGTGAAGACGCGCGACAACGGGTGCGTCACGCCGTCGGCCGTCACGGTCCGCTCCTGCATCGCCTCGAGCAGCGCCGCCTGCGTCTTGGCCGGGGCACGGTTGATCTCGTCGGCGAGCACCAGATCGGCGAAGATCGGTCCCGGCCGGAAGGTGAACTCGTGCGTCCCCGTGAGCAGCGACACGCCCGTGATATCCGCCGGCATCAGATCCGGCGTGAACTGGATCCGCTGGAACTTCACGTCCAGCGCCAGCGCGAGCGTCCGCACCAGCAGCGTCTTGGCGGTCCCCGGTACCCCTTCGAGCAAGACGTGCCCTCGCGCGAGCAGCGCGACCAGCACCTCTCGGGTGGCGGCGTCCTGGCCCAGCACTACTCGGCGCAGGGCCTCCAGGATCAGACCGGCGTCCCCTGCGGGCGAAGTTCCTGCCACACATCCTCCACGGCTTGGGCGGCCTTGAGCAGACGCTCGGAAGAGGGGCCACCGGGTTGATCCACCACCCTCCGTAACGTGCGCACGGCCGCCCGGCCCCGCGGGCTGGTGACGGATACCTCGAGCGCCGTGAGCCAGTCGCGCGAGGCTCCAGACACCATCCGTCCCGAACGACCGAGCCGGCGGGCGAGGCCCGCCACCACCAGATTCACGACGACGTCGACACCGCGGGGCCCTGCCGCGGCGAGCCCCGCGGCGAGCGCTTCGACATGCTCGAGCGGGGAGCGACGCCGCACGTCGATCCCGGTCTGGGCGGGACCGAATCGCACGGCGGCGACGCCCAACCAGAGCAGCAGCACCGCCGTCAACTGGAGCAAGGCCCAACCGACGGGAGAGCCCGCCAACCAAGCCAGCACGGCCCGCTGCAGCGACCCCTCGCTGCCGTACCCATGATGATACTCGTCCCAGGTGATACGTCCCGGCTTGGGCGGAAGCAGGAGCGGCAGCACGACGTAGGGCGCTGCGGTCTCTCGCCAGGCCCGGTTGCGGAGGTAGCGATTCTCGGCGATGAGAGTCACCGGCCCCCCCAGCGCGTAGCGCAACCGCAGAATCACCGGCCGGTGGTCGCTCGTGGCCAGCACCGTATCGGTGGCAAGCGGTGTGAGCGCAACGCAATCGGAGGCGCTGCGGCGCCCCGGTCGGAACCGCCGGATCACTGAAGAATCCTCGGCGGTATCCGGAGGCGGGGGGGCGAACACCGCGCGCGCCATCGGGAGCCGCCCAATCCCCGGTGGCGGTCGCACCGCCACGCTGTCGAACCGGTCGTGGTTGACCGGTCGCGTTTCCCAGCCGAAGCACGAGGTCAGACCGCCCGCGTCCCCGACCGCCACGACCGCACCGCCGCGACGCACGTAATCCGTCACCGCCGTCAGCTCGCCGCCATAGAGCGGCATCGGCGGAGCGACGACGACCAGCACCGCCGGCCGACGCTTGCCTTCGCGGGCGAGGTCGAATAGCGAGGTGCGGCGTCGCTCCACCGGATGACCGAGACGTGCCAGGACGTCGTAGACGGCTTTGCTCCCGCCGGGACCCGACAGGAAGCTGGATGGCTCCTCGTTGCTGGGCGTGGCCCTCGGCCCGCGCCGGCCGGCCAGGACTCCGACCGTCACCGCCGCGACGAGCATCAGGCCCAACCAGATCTCAGCGCGACGCCACATGCTGCAGCAGGCTCTGGGCCTGCATCCCAAAATCGTCGTACTGCACCGGATCGCACGGCACGGCCGCGAACACGTGCCGGTACAGCACGGCCACGAGGCCGGCGAACGACTCGCGACCCGCCGCATCGAGCCGCGCATCCCCCACGTACTCGGCCGGCGTCTTCGAGACATGGAACTTCACGGCGTCCCGGCGATCGAGCTCGAGCAGCAGCGCGATGAAGCGGTGCGCCAGCGCCTCGGTGTAGCGGCCCGTGCGGGCGAGCGCTTCGGCACGGGCGATGTGTCCCGCCGCGTCGAGCAACGGCCCCCCCGCGAGAGCGGTGGCGCCGACCGGTGGCCGAACGGTTGCCCGATAGATGCGAGCGGCGATGAAGCCGAAATGCACGAGAATCGCGACCAGCAGAATGACCGCGACCCAGAACACGATCTGCGCGGCCACGGGATTGGCTGTTTGCAACCCGTTCATCCAATCGAGCAGGCGGTGCCAGAGGTCCTGGAGCCACTGCAGGGGATGCCGGGGCTCGACCCAATGGTATTCCCGGCGGGCGAAGACCTCCCGCAGGGCGGCCGGCAGCGAATCGGCCGGCTCGCTCCCCTGCAGGGGGTGGAGGGGTGCGAAGTTCAGAGGGATTCCAGCTGCTGCTGGAGCAGCTGGAGGTCGAAGGCCTCGCGGCGCACCCGCAGGTCGTAGTACAGCAGCGTGAGGATGCAGGGGAGAATCGGCGCGAACATCACGGGGACCACCGTGTTGACGATGATGAACACCGGGTTCACCCCGACCAACGGTCCACCAATCGTGGCCCCGACGACGCCGAGGAATAGCGCCGGGAGCAGACTCGCGATGATCCACCCGACGAGCACGAGTCCCAGGACCCGGCCGCGCATCGAGCGCGTCAGCGACCAGGATCGCCCGAACGCTTCGAAGGAGTCCCCCAGGTTTTCCAGCACCACCACCGGCGTCGTGACCATGTAGCCGCAGAACACCCAGACCACGAGCCAGATCAGCCCGACCGAGCCGGCGAAGATGACGAGGCCACCAACGAGCCCTCCCGCGACTCCTCCCGCGACGCTGAGCAGGGCTATCGCCACGCCGCCGCCCAGGGCAATCAGGAGCAGCAACAGCCCCTTGCCGAACCCCACGAGAAAGAGCGGCCAGAACTTGGCCGCGCCGAGGCCGAGGGCGTCCTGGAGCCGGGGGGTGTGACCCAGGTAGGAGTCGGAGATGATCCGCACCGAGCCCGCCGTGAGAAACAGCGCGCCCACGCCATACAGAACGACGAACAGGATGCCCAGGAGGATGGCCGAGACGGGGTTGTCCTGGAACGCGGACGCGACCTGGTCCGGGGTAACCCCCGACACGAAACGCAGCCGGAAATAGATCCCGAACGCGACCGGCGCGGTCATGACGATGAGGGAGAGCCGCAAGAACAGGGTGAAGTGACGGCGGAACAGGGTAAAAGTGCCGTCGAGGATCTCACCGAACTCCATCTGGCGCAGGTCGGGCATGGCGACTCGCTCGCGACACGGGGAAACGATAAGATGAAGAGGTGAGCGCGCCCCCGCGAGTCCCGGCTTCCGGTCCGGCCCTGGAGGTCCGTCACGGCGTGGAGATCCCGGAGCACGTCGAGCTGCAGTTCACGCTCGCCGGGCTGGGATCGAGAAGCGCCGCGGCGCTGGTGGACCTGCTGCTGCTCCTCGCGATCTCGCTCGCGCTGACGGTCGCGCTGGAGCTGATGTTTGGGGGTCGGCCGACGCGGATCTCGGGCGCCGAGTCGTGGGCGACCGCCCTGGTCGTCCTGGTGGCCGGCCTCGGCTTCTTCGGGTACTTCATCGCATTCGAGGCCTTCGGCGATGGGCGCACACCGGGCAAGCGCGCGCTGGGGCTCCGCGTAGTCCTCGACACCGGTCACGCCGTCACCGTCCAGGCAGCGATCCTCCGGAACATCGTACGCATCGTCGATTACGCCTTCATGCTCGGCCCCCCAATGCTGCTGCTGCATTCGAGGCACAAGCGTCTGGGGGACATGGTCGCGGGGACCATCGTGGTGCGGGATCGTCCCTCGGACTACCGCCTGGCCGCGGCGACCGCCCCTGCCCCTGAGCCGATCGACACCCTCCCGCCCGAGCTGTCCGATCGGGAGTACGCGCTGCTCGACCGCTTCATCGCGCGGCTCGAGGAGCTGGCGCCGGATGTGCGCACCCGGATGGGGCGCGACCTGGCGCATCGCCTGGAGGACCGGATCCCGCGGCGTGACGCCAACGTGGAGGGGTACCTCGTGGCGGTGCTCGCCTCCGAGGGGGAGCGGCGGCGCGGGCGGCTGGCGACGCGAACGGCGACCGGCGGTCAGGGAGACGGTGGACGGGTGGGACGGACAGCGGTGGCCGCGGAACGGTTCGTCGCGAGGAAACAGGCCACCTGGCAAGCATTTCAGACGGTCGCCAATCGGGTGGCGCGCGCCGGCGTGCGAGGCCTCTCCCCCACGGAGATTCCGGTCTTCGCCGCCCACTACCGCGAGGTAGCGGCCGACCTGGCGCGAGCCCGGACCTACGGCGCCGACCCCAGCGTGGTCGCGTACCTCGAGCGCCTGGTCGCGGCGGGTCACAATGCGCTGTATCGGGGGGCCGTGAAACGCCGCGGGAGGGTGTCGCTCAGCGACTACGTGCTCGGAGAATTCCCGGCCGCCGTGGTACGCTCCTGGCGCTACGTCCTCGCCGCCTTCCTGATCTTCGCCGTACCGAGCGCCGTCGGATACGCGATGTTGCGCGAACGCCCGGAACTGGCCGAGGAGATCGTCGCCCCGGAGATGGTCAGCCGGGCCGAGCAGGCGGCGGACCGGGAGGCGCGGGGCGTTGGATACGCCCAGAGCGAGAATGAGGTTCTGCCCGTCATCGCGGCCGCGATCATCAGCAACAACATCCGGGTGTGCTTCTTCGCGTTCTCGGGAGGCATCCTCGCCGGTATCCTGACCGTGTGGTCGTTGTTCTACAACGGTCTTGCCCTGGGGACCGACCTCGGCGTGTTCGCCAACCACGGCGCGGCGCAATACCTGTTGACCTTCGTGGCGGGGCACGGCGTGCTGGAGCTGACCGCCATTTTCATTTCGGGGGGGGCGGGATTCCGCATCGCCCGCGCCCTGATCGCCCCAGGCGACCTGAAGCGCGCCGACGCGCTGGTGCTCCAGGGACGTGTCGCCGTACGAATGATCGGTGCGGTCGTGTTTCTGCTTGCGATTGCGGGATCGATCGAGGGTCTGCTGTCGGCCAGCGATGCCGCTTCGGCGTGGAAGCTCGGGACCAGTGCCGTGACGGCGGTGCTGCTGGGACTCTACTTCTTCAACGGATGGCTTGTCTCAACGAAACAGCGGCCGGCGGCCCTGCCAGGAGCGGCACCGCAAGTGGGGCGGGAGGTACCAGCGACGATCGATTAGGAACCGATGACGGCTACGCCACCATCGGGAAGGAGGGCAGAACCGCGGTCGGTGCCGCCGGCTCACGACTGGAAGGAACTCTCGGCGACGCTAGAGGAGGGAACGGTACAGGTCCCGGAGATGGTGATCCCGCAGGTCGCGCACCGACATCCAGAGGTCCTGCTCGGTTGTGGCGCAGAAGATCTCCGCGGTGGAGCGCTCATGCTCCGTATCCTCGGCCCCGAACAGGATCCGCCCGCGCCACATGCCGTCCTCGCTGCGACGCAGGGACAACCGGACCGCGACGGCCTGACCGTCGAATTTGATGGGGGGTAGATCGTGAACGACTGCTTCGCGTGGAGCGGGTACCGCGTATCGTGCCGGCTGTGCTGGCATGCCGTCCCGTTCGGGCAGGTTTCGGCAAAGATATGAAAATCCATAATTTGCGCAATACTCGAAGCCGCTAAACCCAACCTCCCAGCCAGCTATCAGCTGTCAGCATTCAGCCATCCGCAAATAGGGGTTCCCAGGCCTGGGATCAGAGCTTGAAGGGCACCGGAGCGAACGTAAGAAGGAAGAGGATCAACGCGGCGCAGGCCAACCAGTAGCGCGACGGCGGAAGCGGACGCGCCGGGCTCAACACATTGGGATGCCCGAGCCTGCCGCGGTGCAGCACGAGGACCAACCCGGCCCAGACGAACCACCCGGTCCACCAGTACCCAAGCCCGAGTAGCGCGACCCAGAACACCAGGGCCGCGCGTTCCTGCAATCGCGGCGCCGCGGCGTAGAGAATGTGGCCGCCATCGAGCTGCGAGATCGGCAACAGGTTCAGCATCGTGACGAACATCCCTACCCATCCGGCAAACGCCAGCGGGTGCAGCTCGAGCGCCGCAGCCGTGTGCCCCAGCACTACTCGGCGCAGGAACAGCGTCACCACCGAATCCCCGAGCTCCGCCACCGGCATGCCTCCGAAGACCAGCACGAGGCCGTGCAGTGTGTTGTCGAGCGCTGGGTGCGACAGCCGCAGACCAAGGAACAGGACCGGCAAGGCGACCACAAATCCCGCCAAAGGGCCAGCGATCCCGACATCGAACAGCTGGCGGCGGTCGGACAGCACGGTCCGCAACCGGATGAACGCGCCCATCGTCCCGATGAACGACGGGATCAACGGCACGGGGATGAAGTATGGCGGCGACACATCGAGCTGGTACCGCCGCGCCATCAGGTAGTGACCCATCTC
>Ga0335083_10006451_pt1 | contig 14635 bp, 18 predicted proteins | sample Lox_Sample_42_FD_206716 | JGI IMG/M metagenome (GOLD analysis project Ga0335083, IMG submission 206716) | Soil microbial communities from Loxahatchee National Wildlife Refuge, Florida, United States - Lox_Sample_4.2 | ecosystem: Environmental > Terrestrial > Soil > Wetlands | place: USA...
GTGCGCTTCCTCAGTGATTGCGAATCGAAGGGCATCGAGCTTGTGAACTGTCCCCTCTACATTCGCGAATGGATACTCGGCGAAAAGAGACGGGAGCGCCGTTGAGCATCACAGCACGCGAACCGACTTGGTCTTTGGTCGGCCGCCGACCATGAATGAGACGGTCCAGTTTCTGGCGCAGCACGACTATTGGGTGCTAATCGGTGCAGTAATGGGCAGGCAAGCATGTTTACCAATACCTGCGAATCTGCTTTTCGTAGCCGCCGGCGCGATGGCTCACTCGGGAAGACTAAGTCTGTCAGGGACCGTCGGCATTTCAGTCCTAGCGTTTCTCTTGGCGGACTTTGCCTGGTACGAAGCTGGTCGCGAACTGGGCGACAAGGTACTTCATTTCGTTTGCGGTCTGTCTCAAGATCCGGGGTCGTGTACCCACAGGGCGACCGGCGTTTTTTCCAAGCACGGTGTGAGAATATTGCTGATCTCAAAGTTCATAGTCGGGTTAGACGCTGTGGCTGCTCCGCTGGCGGGAAGGGCCCGAGTACCAGCAATCCAGTTTTTAATGTTCGATGCGCTGGGCGCCGCGTTGTGGACGTCTGCCTACGCGACCCTCGGCTACATTTTCAGCAACCAATTAGACCGCGTGGCGACTCATTTGGTCCGTATCGGAGCCTTCCTAACGGTCGCTGTTGCCTTGGGCTTAAGCTTCTACTTACTACGAAAATGTGCCCGGTGGTACCGCTTCGTGCAGGAGTTCAGCCTCGCGAGAATCACGCCCGAACAGCTCCATGACAAGTTGAAGGCCGGTGATGATGTTTTGATTGTGGATCTACAAGGTCGCCGTTCGACGGCCGCGGGTATTCCCGGTGCAGTCCGCATAAATCCCCGAGCCCTTGAGCAATATAAGGATGTACAAATATCGCCGTCTCGCGAGGTCGTCCTCTACTGTGCGTCTCCTGGGGAGTACACAAGCGCGCGTGTGGCGCTTGCGCTGCGCCAAAGAGGAATTGAGCACGTTCGGCCCCTCGGCGGCGGCCTGCTGGCCTGGCGGGCCCGCGGCTTTCCGGTTACTTCGGAGGTGCCGATTGCAGGCACCGCAAACGTTCCTGGTTGATCCGATCCCGCCTCGAGAGCGAACAATCAATCGCCGCGACCGCGCTACACACGTCCACCGTCCGCATCCACTCAACTAATACCTGGACCGCGCCAGGCTCAACGAAGTAACACTCACTTGTTCACTTTGATCGATGAGGTCGAGCCAGTGCATTGCCACTGCACGCTTTTGCTGATCATCAGCGCCCGCCAAGTAAGTCTGGATCTCTGATTTCGCCCGTTTTAGCTGACCGTCCGTGATGAGCAGTCTCGCAGCGAAGAAATAAGCCTCCGTGTAGGTCCGGCCCGCTACTTCGAAGTATTGAACCGCCTCGTCCGCGGACTTCCGTTGTGCTGTCAACGCGAGTGCAAGAATGAAGCGCGGGAGCGGGTTCGCTCGGTCGAGGTTGACCGCCACACGAGCAGCACGCTCCGCGGCATCGTACTGGTGAATCATTGCATATCCCGAAGCGAGATTCGTGAACAAAAGTGGTTTATTCGGATCGACTTTAATGGCCGCTTCCAGTTGCGCGATGGCGGCTTCCCCGCTCGCCGTCGTTAAATACACGACAGCCAAGTTGTTGCGGGCCGCGACAAACTCGGGATCAATTGAGATCGCTTCACAATAGTGTCTGATCGCAGCATCATTGCGGTTGTCGAGACGTGCTGCCTCGGCCTTCTCCACCTCTTTGAGCGCCTTCTTGGGGACAACATGCTGTAGCTCCTGGAGCGTAACGATGTTCGAGGTGGTGCTCTTTTGCTTCGGGACCCGGATGTCAATTGAGTCCCAAAAGTGAAAGTCTGGCCCGCCCGGGCTCGGTAGGCCGCGGTAACTCTGTCCAAATATAGCCGGCGCGATCAGCAGAAACATCGATACCCTGACGCTGGAGCGTATGACCTTGCACGCACACAGACCACCTGCGAACAGCTGACTCATTTCATTCTCCTTCCCGCGACCACGTACAAGAGGACTTTTGGATCTCACGCTCTGTTGTCACCGGTCGGTTTGGGTTTCGTTACGAAACAGTTCTAAGCCAGGCGCCCAACAAAACCGTGTGGGTTACGCTCCTTCCAGGTGTAACGGTTTCAGAACCGTAGATCGGCTGAACGTTAGCTGTCTTTGTTCTGGACCGGTGGGGAGCTAATCAAACGCACTACTCGGTGCGCGATTCAAGGGAGAAAAGAAAGGTAAGTTATGAAATCACTCAAGTTTGTTTTGGGAGTCTTCTTAGTTTCTGGCGTGGTGCTAAGCGCGCAAGAAGTAGAGACGCCGAAATACGAGGTCGGCTTGAACTATTCATGGCTACACGTCAATTCCGCCAATTACGACTATCAGCGGACAGGAAATGGCGGCTCGGGATATTTTGAGTACAACCTGAACCGGATGATTGGACTCATTGGCGACTTCGGCGGATACGCCAACACACGAACCGGGATCAACGACAAGGCGCTTACGTACCTGTTCGGCCCACGCTTTAATTGGCGGCATTCGCGTCTGAATCCTTATGTCCAATTCCTGTTTGGCGGCGCATACGCGTGGAGCGGCCCAGGTGGAAATTCGAACACACAAAACGCCTTCGCAACCGCCGCCGGCGGGGGCTTGGATTGGAAATGGACCGATCACATTGCTATCAAGCCGATTCAAGTGGAGTACGTCATGACTCAGTTCAAAAGCGACCAGCTTGGTGGCTCCACGAGAGGATTCGGCGACCATCAGAACGACGTCCGCTACTCGGCCGGTGTTGTGTTTCAATTCGGGAGCAAGTAGCACGAATACGCAGACGCAGATCTAAGGGCGGCGTAGGCTGAGCTCATAACGCCGGTGATCCAAAGAAAGGGGTTTCTGTTGCTCTATCGCGTGACATGGGTTAGCCTCGCCGTCCTTCTTGGCGCCTGGGTGGCGGCCGGGCAAAATGTATCGGGTGATCAAACTGAGGTGCAAGAGAGTAAGCGGATTTTCGGGATTATCCCAAATTACCGGACCTCTCCAAGCTTGGTAAATTATGAGCCATTGACGATCGGCGAGAAGTTCAAATTAGCGTCGGAAGACTCCTTTGATCGGGGGACGTTTGCGCTAGCGGGATTTTTCGCCGGCGAAGGTCAGCTAACGAACGCAAATCGATCGTTCGGTCAGGGCGGAGCGGGATTCGGACGCTACTACGGTGCTGCGTACGGCGATCTCGTCATTGGAAACTACATGACCGAGGCCATCTTCCCCACAATCCTTCACCAGGACCCAAGGTATTTCCAGTCCGGTACTGGATCCACGTGGGCCCGGCTTGGCTACGCAATGAAGCAAAGTTTCTGGACACATCGCGATTCAGGCGGAACACAGTTCAACTATTCCGAAATAGTAGGCAATTCCGTGGCGGTTGCGATCTCTAATACGTACTACGCAGATAATCGGACTGCACGCGACGCTGTTTCGAAGCTCGGTATGCAGATCGGCGTCGACATGGCTGGCAATATTCTGAAGGAGTTCTGGCCGGACCTAAAACGAAAATTCGGGCACAAACAACGCGAGGATATCAACGCCGTCAAATGAAGCGCCCAACACGGCACACAGCTGAGGACCAGTAGTGCGAACACTCTTCTTGAACCCGCCATCGTTCGAAAACTTCGACGGCGGGGCCAGTTCCAGGTGGCCCGCCACACGCGAAATCGAGTCCTACTGGTATCCCGTTTGGCTGTGTTATCCGGCGGGGATGTTGCCTGACAGCAAGGTCGTCGACGCGCCCCCACACAAAATCACAGCGCTCGAAACCATCGAGATGGCGAAAGATTTCGAGCTCGTCGTGCTGTTTACTTCCAGCCTCGGTCTGCGCATCGATTTGAAGATCGCAGAAATGATGAAGGATGCGAATCCGAAGCTAAAGATCGCATTCGTTGGACCTCCTGCGACCATCGAGCCAGAGAAAATCCTGCAGAATAGCGCGGTCGATTTCGTCGTGCGGCGCGAATTCGATTACCAGATTGCCGGCTATGCCGGTGGCAGGCCGCTCGAGGAGTTACTAGGCGTCAGCTTCAGGAAAAGCGGCGTCGTCATACATAATCCCGAAGGCCAAGCGATTGAGGACCTCGATCAACTGCCGTGGGTGACAAAAGTCTACAGGCGCGACCTGGACGTAATGCGCTACAACGTTCCATTCCTGCGCCACCCTTACATATCCCTGTACACCTCGCGCGGATGTCCTGCCATGTGCACCTTCTGTCTGTGGCCGCAGACGCATTCCGGACACCGGTGGCGCCTCCGTTCGACCGATGACGTCGCCGCTGAAGTCCGCTATGCGCTGGACGCCTTCCCCGAGGTACGGGAAATCTTCTTTGACGATGACACCTTCAATTATCGAAAAGCCCGGACGCTGGAGCTGTGCGCGAAGCTCAAACCCCTGAATGTCACCTGGTCCTGCACGTCCCGGGTAACGACGGATTACGAGACGCTCAAGGCGATGAAGGACGCCGGTTGCCGCCTGCTGATCGTTGGATACGAATCCGGCGATCCTCAAATCCTGAAAAACATCAAGAAGGGCGCCACTATCGAGATGGCGCTGCGGTTCACTAAGAATTGCAAGAAGTTGGGCCTGGTGATCCATGGGGATTTTATCGTCGGTCTGCCTGGCGAAACCAAGGAAACAATTCGCAGAACGGTTGATTTTGCAAAGCGGCTGGATACCGAAACAATACAGGTGTCCATCGCCCACGCTCTCCCCGGTACTGAACTGTACGACTACGGCACGCAGAATGGACTGATCAATCTATCGATGGCGGATGAGGCCGGCCATCAATTGCCCAACATCACTTATCCCGGTTTGGATGAAGCGGAACTTGTGGATGCGGTCGAACGGTTCTATGGCGAATACTACTTCCGGCCGCGTGTGGTTTGGCGCGTGGTGCGGAAGGCGCTATTCAACTCCGCGGAGCGCCGCCGCCTCGCGAAGGAAGCACGCGAATACATGTCGTTGCGGTCGAAGCGTAAACGGTTCGTGCGTGACCGCGCCGCCCGCAGAATAACTAAAAGTGAAACGGTACCTTCACTCCATTGAAGGACACGGGGGAACCTCTCCCGCAGGTCCACGGTTTCCCCTTCCTTTAGAGAAGCAATTCACTTCCTGCTAGTCATAGTATTCTAGGCCGAGGTGCGTAATTAATTCCTCGCCTCGCATCCAGCGGAGCGTATTCTTCAGCTTCATGAGCTGGATGAAAATATCGTGTTCGGCATAGAGGCCCGGAGCGGTCATGGGCGCCTTGAAGTAGAACGAAAGCCACTCCTGCACTCCCTTCATGCCGGCACGCTGAGCGAGATCGAGGAACAGAACCAGATCAAGCACCAATGGCGCGGCAAGAATCGAATCGCGGCAAAGGAAATCGATCTTGATTTGCATCGGATAGCCGAGCCAGCCGAAGATGTCAATGTTGTCCCAGCCTTCTTTGGCATCGCCGCGCGGCGGATAGTAATTGATTCGCACCGCGTGATAGAGGTCCTTGTATAGGTCGGGATACAAATGCGGCTGAAGAATCTGATCGAGCACAGAAAGCTTGGTCTCCTCTTTTGATTTGAAGGAGCCGGGATCTTCCAGCACTTCGCCATCGCGGTTACCCAGAATGTTCGTGGAAAACCAGCCGTTCATGCCAAGCATCCGAGCTTTGAGGCCCGGCGCGATCAGCGTCTTCATGAACGTCTGGCCGGTCTTGAAATCTTTACCGCAGACCGGAATCTGGCGCTCGCGAGCGAGATCGAGCAGGGCTGGCGTATCTGTGGTCAGGTTCGGCGCGCCGTTGGCGTAGGGCACACCCGATTTCAGCGCCGCATAGGCGTAAATCTGGCTAGGAGCGATCTCAGGATCGTTCTTGAGTAAACCGCATTCAAAGTCGCGCAACGACTGATGTACGGCTCCCGGACGGTGGAAGACTTCCGTAGAACCACACCAGATCATGACCAGTCGCGATGCGCCGGTGGTCCGTTTGAAGCTCTGAATGTCTTCCATCAGCATCTCGGCCTTGTCCATTTTGGTGCGGCCTTCTTTGACGTTCGGCCCATTGATGCGGCGAACATATTCGGGGTCGAAAACAGCTTTCATCGGCCGGATCGCCTCGAGAGGTTCCCGCACTTGCTGCAGCAGAGGAGGATCAAGCACTCTTGCTTTGGCAGCGGCCTGGTACGCGCTATCCTCGTAAATGTCCCAACCGCCGAAAACGAGGTCCTGAAGGGCGGCAAGCGGCACCAATTCGTTGATCTTAGGTGAACGTCCGTCTGTCCGCTTGCCGAGGCGGATCGTGGCGAGTTGAGTCAATGAACCGATCGGCAGACCAAGACCTCGCTTTACCGCTTCGACACCTGCCATGAATGTGGTGCTGACCGCACCGAGCCCCGGAATGAGGACTCCGAGCTTGCCGTCCGCGGGCGCAATCGGGACATTATTTGCGGTGGACAATTTGACTCTCTTCCTTGGTTGTATTCATAACCTACGGCCGCAGCGCGACCTCCCGATATCTGCCCCTAAGCAGACTTGAACTGGTGCTTATTGATCCTCAGGCTCTTAATCTTCGCTTCCAGCGTCGTTCGGGGCATTCCAAGCTTTTCGGCCGCCCCCGACGGACCTGAGATCCGGCCCCGGCTCTCCTCCAGAGCCGCTTCTATGATTTCTCTCTCGTGATTCACCATCGCTGTGGGAAGAGAAAGAGGCAGCTTGGACTTTCGTCCTTCGGGCCTGAGCCAGCTTTCGTCAATTGCGAAGGTTTCGCCGTCGCAAAGAATGACGGCCCTCTCCACGACGTTCTGCAACTCGCGAATGTTGCCGGGCCACTCATAAGCTTTCAACCACTCCAGCGATTTCCGTTCGATGTTTCTGATCTTCTTTCCGGCCTTGCTCGCAAACCGGTGGATGAAATATTCGGCTAACAAAGGAATGTCGTCCGTGCGCTCGCGCAGAGGCGGTAGCTCCACAGGAAAGACGTTAAGCCGGTAAAACAAATCCAACCGGAACTTATCTGCATCTACTTCGGCCGGCAGATCGCGGCTGGTCGCCACCAGCACCCGCACATCGACACGTACGGGCTGTGTGCCGCCCACGCGCTCGAACTCGCGCTCTTGTAGCACGCGCAACAGGGCGATTTGCGTCTCGGCTGGAATGTCGCCGATTTCATCCAGGAAGATCGTCCCGCCGTTCGCCAATTCGAAGCGGCCTAAATGACGTTGCGTAGCCCCGGTGAATGCGCCTTTCTCGTAGCCGAAAAGCTCGGACGAAATCAATGAAGCCGGGATTGCTGCGCAATTGACTCGTATGAAAGGCCGGTTGCGACGCGGCGAGCGATTGTGAATGGCCCGTGCAATCAACTCCTTACCGGTTCCGCTCTCACCTGTGATCAGGACCGTGGCATCGGTCGGCGCCACTTTCGCCACTTGCGTCAAAACATGGTCGAGCTCTTCCGAACAGCCGACGATTTCCTCGAACATTGATGTGGCCGCGATTTCTTCCCGCAGTGCCAGATTCTCTTGAGGGAGGTCGTCACTCGGATCGCTATCGCACTCAGTCTCGTGGCTGAGTGCGTCGTCGACGGCCAGCGCCACTCGGTCTGCAACCAGCGACAAAAACCGCACATCCTCGGCCGAGTAAGGGCACGGGCGCTCGCTCCCTAGAAACATCACGCCCAGTCGCCGGTGCGTCGTTTTCAAAGGAACCGCACAACCGGATTGCAGCCCATGGTCGCTCAGCAAACGGTTCGCACCAAAAAATTGGGTGTCCCGGTCCAGTTCAGGGAGCACAGCCGGTTGTTGACATTCGAATACCCACGACACATGCGCCTGTTCCACCGGAACGGCTCGCGCTCGACTCAGGACCACCTGATCCTTGTCATGGTCAAGCACATACCAGGCTGGTTCTTGACTCAGAAAGACGCTCATGTAGTCAAAATCGAATAGCGGGTGAAGCTGAACCGGCAGCGCTCGAAACAGGTCCTCTAGATCCCGATGTACCCTCAAGCAATCGGATGCACGGAACAGCGCTTCATAGCGCACGGCCGGAGATGCTGAATCCTGCATATTTCTTCCCAGGCAAACGCCTGCCGTGGGTGACATTAGGCGGCACTCGGAAGGAACTCGCCGCTAGAGACCTCCGCTTCTTCAGGATTCCGGTCGAGGGCTTCCTGGCACCGAATACAAAAAGCCGCCCACGGTACCGCCGTGAGCCGTTTCGGGTGGATATCCTCATCGCAGTGCTGGCAAGTTCCGAAACTGCCGTCCCGGATACGACGGAGCGCCGCACGGGCGTGTCGCAGTTGTGTGAAATCGCGGTCGAGATTACAAACCGCGAGTGCCCGTTCCGACGCCCGCTGGATGTCATCCAGCTGATCGGCAGTCCTTTCAATCGCGATCCCTTCCCTGTAACGGGTGAAACGTTCCAGTTCAGCAACCTTGGCGATCAAAATGCCTTGGAACCGGCTCAGCTCTTTTTGAGTCATTGGATAACTCCTTCCTCGCTCTAACCACGAGATTAAAGGAAGCTGCATTCGAACTCGTGGTCCTCGTGGTTACGGAAGGGTTGAAAGATCGTGTCCGCCGGTTCGGTACGATCCAGGGCGATAAGAGTTAGAACGTGAGACGGATTACAGAACAGTCTGGACTGTGAGGAGACGAATTCGAGACTCTGACTCGCGGCCCATCGGCGGTTCGAGCGACCGAGATGGCGGGTATGGAGCGAGTCAAGAGAGGACGTGACCATCGGCGAAGCCGCCGATGATCGCCAATGTTCACTCGCGGCTTACTCGTGTCCTTCCAACGCATGAGCCATGTCCTCGCGGCGCACCCACGAATCGAACTGCTCTCCCGTGAGGAACCCGAGTTTCAGGGCAGCGTCCCGCAGAGTGAGGTCCTCGCGGTGTGCGATCAGGGAGATCTTGGCTACTTTTTCATAGCCAATATGTGGATTGAGGGCCGTCACCAACATCAGCGAGTTGTCGAGATGTTCCTTGATGCGTCTTTTGTTCGGTTCGATGCCAATGGCGCAATGATCGCAGAACAAGCTGTAAGCGTCGGTGAGGAGTTCGATCGAGGTCAGAACGTGGTGCAGCATAACCGGCTTGTACACGTTCAACTGAAACTTGCCTTGCGAACCTGCAAACGCGACAGTGTGGTCGTTTCCAAAAACCTGGACTGCGGCCATCGTGAGCGCTTCGCACTGAGTCGGATTGATCTTGCCGGGGGTGATGGAGGGGCCGGGCTCATTTTCAGGAATTTTGAGTTCACAAAAACCGGCCCGCGGACCACAGGCGTACCAACGAATGTCGTTCCCGATCTTCATCAGCGCCTGCGGCGAGCAGTGGTCAGACTTCGAGTAGCCTTTGGGCCATGTCACGCGAGAGCCCGCGCTTCTTCATTTTGCTGATTAACGTTGTCCGTGCCACACCCAGACGCGCCGCGGCACCAGTCTTCCCACCCACGGCCCAATTACTCTCCTCCAGGACTTTCAAGATATGATCCCGCTCGGCTTCTGCCAAAGTCACGGGCACTGTCCGAATCGGTATGCAGCTTCGCAGCGGCGGCAACTGCAGCACGTCGCCCTTCGTCAGGATCACCGCTCGTTCAATCAAATTCTGCAACTCTCGAACATTTCCAGGCCATAGGTAGTGCATCAAATTGTTCATCGCGTGCTTCGAAATCTTCGGGATCCGTTTCGACATGCGTTGGCTAAACTTGTGAACGAAATGCGCTACCAGCATTGGAATGTCATCCAAGCGCAGGCGTAGTGGGGGAACGGTGATAGGAAACACGTTGAGCCGGTAGTATAGGTCCATTCGGAACTGCTTGTCCGCGACCAGACCGGCGAGGTCCTGATTAGTGGCAGCCACCACGCGGACATCCACGCGACGAGTGCGCGGACTGCCCAGACGCTCGAATTCTGCTCTTGCAAGACTCGCAGTACCTTCGGCTGCAAGCCCACTGGAATGTCCCCAGTTTCGTCCAGGAACAAGGTTCCGCCGTTCGCCGCCTCAAAACGGCCTAACCTCTGGCTTACGGCCCCGGTGAAGGCGCCCTTCTCGTGGCCGAAGAGCTCACTCTCTAGTAGATCTAATGGTAGTGCCGCACAGTTCAGCTTCACGAAAGGGCCGCCCCGGCGTCGGCTCTACGTATGGATGGCGTGCGCGATGAGTTCCTTTCCAGTGCCAGTTTCTCCTTCGATTAGGACCGTGGAGTCCGTAGGAGCCACAATCCGAACTTGGTCCAATACCTCACAAACGGCTTGGCTTGACCCTACAATGCCTACTAATTGGTTCTTGCCTTCTCCGTTGCGCTGCGACGTCCGCCGTTGCTCATCAAGGTCAACGTATGCATCACCGCACTCTGGCGCCGGGTCGACTCGTAACATACGAGCGCTCGTTGCCGGCGAAGTGCCAATGTGGGGCAGTTCCCACTTGGTCGTGGCAAGATCCGGAACCTGATCACAGATCTTCGTTATCATCTTCCCCTCTTCTTGGTACTATTAATTCCGCTGCACAGCCAACGCGTCAGTATCTTCTCCGTCAGCATGATCGCCTTCGCGCGGTCTGCCCCGTCCGGACTCCTACAGCGGCAAGAATCTCCAACAGCAAATCGGCGATCTTTTTCTTCGCCATAGCAGGAACAGAAGGCAACCCCGGTTCCAAGCGAACCTCAGCGCAGATAAATGGGATACAGCTCGAAACTGCGCTGCTATGAAACGGCAAATGTCCAAATTGCGGCAACACGTGTTTGGAGAGGCTTCAATCCGCTGCCGGTCGTAAGAATGTCAAGCCGCTCGTCGAAGCCTGGTTAGAGCCGGACTGGTGCCACCGCGCAGCACGGGGATCGGTGTGCTTCGCGGCGTTGCATCCCAAGGCACGGGGAAGTGGCGCCTACAGGTCCGGCACTGATATTGCCCACGAATCGGCCACGTCGCAGCGTCGTGTATCAGACGGCACCAGACGCTTCCAATTTTGTCCGTTAACTTGACCGCTCGCCGAATCATATTTAGCATCTCCTGTCGCACCTTGTTCTATCCGCTTACAAGCACTTCCTGTACCACTGCTCAAGCACGGCTCGCGGCATCCAATGCGGATGTAGCGCCAGCAACACCGCACAGGGAGAGATCTTGTGCTTAGAGGAGCTATGTGGCAACCGTGTCCGAAACCCGCGAAGCTTATTGCTCTCGCGCACGTGCCAACTATATTGGTGGCCACTTACTTCTGAAGTTCACCAGGGGCGGCGTCGCGATGAGCATCCTCGTCGAGACTTCGCTCACGCCATCATCTCGCGCATACGCGCCACGCGATTTCACACGTGCTGATCCGGCCGTGCGAAGATCCCTATCCTCCCAGGATGTCCAAATACTTCGCCGCCCCCTGAGTTGTCGGGTTCTATAGACACCTCCGTGGGTGTATCGCCATGAGATGTCCTGCTTTCTTCGATCAAGTTTGCGCCGTCATCGCCTTACAAATAGCGCCCGCCGGCCTGCCGCTTCGCCATGGGGACGTGAGACATAGGTGGTAAAGCGCCTCACAACGTCGGTGTAGCCAGCCGTCAATGCGGTGCCCACTCCTGTTGTTGTACTGGCAGTGGCGTCCGATGGACTCCGGCACACCCCAACTCTTACCGTCCTTCTCGAATTGATGCAGATGGATATCGGTCCAGCCCATGGCGGTCTGAAGTGCGGTGTGAAGGCAGCACAGCTCGATGGAACTCGGCACCTGGAGTCGGCGCCAGATCGGAGTGGCCAGGCCCAGGAGCGTGACCTTCAGTTCGTAGGCCGACAGCGGCGCCATACGTGAGGGCATAGGACTATTGTGCTGCGTTTTCCGTTGCGATACTTTCCGGTCGACTGAAACATGGCATATCTCGAAAACGGCGGCACGATCGAGGACGCGGAGGCAGTCGAGGCGCACGAATCACCGCGGACGACGAAACTATACGAACGGCCGGGAGAGGAGATCGTCCCGCCGCCACGGCCACGATAGCACCCGGAACCAAAAAGTAAACTTTGGCGACATCGGTGTCTGTTTCATTCGCTTCGAATCCGACTCCGCACGTAAAACCTGCAGAATCGTCGCTATCGTCCCGGAATTTAAGGAGAACGTAGGACGTGCAAGCGCCGCGCCCGAAACGAACGAAGCCGGGACGCAATTCCTCCTCCGCTCCAAGCTTCCAGCGGACGTAGCCGTGCAGCGTGCGGCGGCTCTTCTCGTTAGCTGCGCGGTTGAACAGAGCTTCGCCGCCGTCGGCGACTAGCGCGATCTGGATGGCGCAAGAACCGTCGTTTTTGCCGCTTCCGTTGTTCGCCGACCAGCAGGCAGTTTGAGCCAATTGGAAACACTTCGTCCTGGAAGTGATACCACTGCACCAGGCGCCCCGCCTCCAGTCGTCTCATTGGCCGGACTCCTCTTCCTCGCAGCGCTCCTGGTCCGTCGCCAGGCGCATTTGCTCGTGGTAATACAAACGCAGGGCGCACAGTACCAGACTCTCCAATTTGGAAAAGCGCACACGTTGCGTTCCTGCCTCGTGCACCGAGCGAGCCACCCGCAGCCCGAGGTCGATATCGAACCGCCAGCCGCCCAGCCGCAAATAGGAATCGATTAAGTCGCGGTACCGTTCCGCAAACCGCCAATCGGGATCGACCCTGAGCGGCGAACCAGGGCTCAGCGCTGCGCCGGATAGCAGTCTCGTAACCACCTGCTGAAAGTGATCTCTTTGCCCGGGCTCTAATTTCGGGTAGTCTTCGATGAAATCCATGAGTTGCCGTCGCGGCTTCCGCCTCGTTTGCGGCCCTGTGCGATCTGCCTGCCGGATACCTGTAGGGCCCTTTGTGGAGGCGTCCGGAATCAGGATCGAAATGGAATGACGCTGAGCCGTCCAGCCCGTACCGACTATGTAAAGCCGGCGGATGTAATCCTGATCGCCATTCACAGCCAGCTCCTCGAGGGAGGCAGAACTTCGCGGGCCTAGAAACTGGTACTCAAACTCTTCAATTCGCCGGCGTGCGAATAGGCGTTGCACTCTGGATGCCGCTTCCTTGTAAACCTTCTCCCGGTCGGCGCCAGGCGTGACCGCCAAGACTTGGGGCGCGGTCTTCGGTCGCCTTTTTGGCGGCGTATACAAAAATGAGTCAGAGAGAAGTTCGCAGCGATAGACGTCAAACTCGACCTCCGGAGCCTCGCCATGAGCGAGTGCACCCAGGATGAATTCCAACAGTGATTCCGTCCGGCGATTCTGGCGAAGCAAATAACGAAGCTTCCGTAGCGCTACTCCAGAGAATCGGGCGTTTCGTGCGTCGATTTCGGCAACCAGGTCCGGGATCGCGTCGAAATGAGATCGCAACAAGAGAAGATCGGCAGCAACAGCGGCTTGGGCTGGCTGCCTTTCCAAACCCCGCTGGACGGCATACCATTCAGAGGCCGATTCGAGCGCCTGCTCGTCTCGTTCGATCGCCGACAGACGGTCCAGAATGGCGGAACGCCGGCGGTAGACATTCAGGCGATGATAGTTCGCCAGGATCGTATGCTCGTACCGGTCGATCCCCTCGGCGAGTACCGTAGCTGGCGTGTTCGCCTGGTCGAGAAGGCGCTGCGTAAAAAGATGGATGTTTCTTTCCAGGATCTTCACGCGCCAATTCCAAAGTATTGCGCTTGGCCTCGGCGAGCGAAACACCCGGACGTTGAGCGAATAGCTTGGGATCGAGAAGGGCGGCGATCGAATGAACCAAGCCCTGGAAAATCGGCTGCTCGTCACGGGCTACGCGTAACAGGATTTCCAAAATGCGGGCTGCGTACGGATGGAAGCTCATGATCTCGCCCTGGCCTGAGCGATATTAGAAATGAATCCAGCCACTGCGCTCCAAGCGGGCTGCCAGCCGCCTCGCCAAGGCTCGAACAACCGTGTTCTCATCCGGAAGATCCGATTCCATTCGCGTTGGAAGCCCTTTGAGTGCCTCAGCATTCACTTCCTCGCGTGCAAGGACCTCGAGCTCCCTTCTCCGCTCCACCCAGAGTCTGGAGACTCGGATGGCGTTTTCTGCGATGTCGAGCACCACAGGACGAAGAACAAGGAACGGTTCCCGTTCGAACTCGCATCTGTACAGGCTCGCAAGAAGATCCCAGTAAATCTCGGCATACGGATCCCCTAGAGGTCCGAAGGCCGCGCGGCTCGCGCTTGTCAATCACGGCCTTGGGGACGGCTATAAGGTTCAAGGTCTCTGTTTCGCGGGATGGCTGCTTTTCTATTTGATAAAAAATCATTGTTTCATTGACGGAAACAAGCGCGTAGCTTGGTTCTTCGCATCGGCGAAGTAGATCAGCGCTTCTTGCCAACTTGACATTGAACTGTTCGACCTAGTCAAGGAGACATCAGTTCAGTATTCAAGATTGTCCCCTTTTGCCATAGAGCTCAAGGCTCGGACCCGCTTGACCATTCGAGATGGTCGATGCAACCGAATGGGTTCCGACTGAAACGGCAAGTTAATCGTGCGACGATGGCGCCTTCGCCGTACTGGATTCCTATACATGCTACACTTTGACTGTTTCTGGCAGGAGAATTTTCGAACCC
>Ga0335083_10006452_pt1 | contig 14633 bp, 13 predicted proteins | sample Lox_Sample_42_FD_206716 | JGI IMG/M metagenome (GOLD analysis project Ga0335083, IMG submission 206716) | Soil microbial communities from Loxahatchee National Wildlife Refuge, Florida, United States - Lox_Sample_4.2 | ecosystem: Environmental > Terrestrial > Soil > Wetlands | place: USA...
GTCATGAGTCTCGAACAAGATTTCGTTCGCGACTCATGACCCCATCGCCGCTGCGGGGCACTTCCCCATCTGGATGGGGAAGCAAGGAAATCTTCAGAGCCGCGTTCCATTGATCATAATCAAGGAGGTGAGGGAGGTGGGCGTACACTCCCCGCGGTTCGAGCTACGGACCGGGAGTTCGCGCATGTCCATGGAAGCGCTGAAAATTTTAGCGCTAAAAACGGATAAAAACGGTCAAAACGGACGGAAACGGTCGCGACCGATCGCGGCGCTATTGCGCCGCGACAGAATCGAACTTGCCGAATTCCCAGTTGCGGCCGGGCGCGGCGGCAAACAGGGACTTCGTGTATTCGTGCTTGGGCGCGCCGAAGACCTGCTCGGCGGCGCCGTATTCCACGACGCGGCCCTGGCTCATGACGGCGACGAAATCGCAGATCTGGGCCGCGACACGCAAATCGTGCGTGATGAACAGCACGGCGAGGTTCAGCCGCACGCGGATCTCGTCGAGCAACTCGAGCACCTGCTTCTGCACGCTGACGTCGAGCGCGGAGACGGCCTCGTCGGCGATCAGCAGCTCGGGCTCCATGGCGAGCGCGCGGGCGATGCAGATGCGCTGGCGCTGGCCGCCGGAGAACTGGTGCGGGTAGCGGTCGAGCGCGTTGGGATCGAGGCGCACGGTCTCCATCAGCTTGCGGGCGCGCGCGACGGCTTCGCTGCGGCCGAGGCCGAAGTTCATCGGGCCCTCGACGATCGAATCGCCCACGGTGATGCGCGGGTTGAGCGAGCGGTAGGGATCCTGGAAGACGATCTGCACCTTGCGGCGGTGCGGGCGCAGCTTGCCCGGCGAGATGGTGGCGATCTCGGTCTTGCCGAGGAACACGCGGCCCTCGGTCGGGTCGATCAGGCGGGCGATGCAGCGCGCGACGGTCGACTTGCCCGAGCCGGATTCGCCCACGATGCCGAGCGTCTCGCCGCGGCGGATGTCGAGATCGACGTCGACGGCGGCCTTCACCGTGCGCGCCTTCTGGAAGAACGACTTGCCGGCATAGGTCTTGCCGAGCTTCTCGGTGCGCAGCACGGTCTCGCCGTCCTTGCGCACGCCGCGATGGGCGGGATGGATCGACGGCACCGAGGAGATCAGCATCCTGGTGTAGCCCTGCTGCGGGCGCGACAGGATCTGCTCGGTCGGCCCCATCTCGACCAGCTCGCCCCAGCGCAGCACGGCGACGCGGTGCGCGATCTCGGCGACCACGCCGAAATCGTGGGTGATGAACAGCACACCCGTGCCCTGGCCTTCCTGCAGCTCGGCGATCAGCTTCAGGATCTCGGCCTGCGTGGTGACGTCGAGCGCGGTCGTGGGCTCGTCGGCGATCAGCAGCACCGGATCGAGCACCAGCGCCATGGCGATCATGATGCGCTGGCGCTGGCCGCCCGAGAGCTGGTGCGGGAAGGAGGCGTAGATGCGCTCGGGCTCGGGCAGCTTCACGCGCGCCAGGATGCCGATGATCTTGGCCTTGCGGGCGGCGGCATCGAGCTTGGTGTGGGTGCGCAGCACCTCGTCGATCTGGTCGCCGCAGGTCATGACCGGGTTGAGCGCGGTCATCGGCTCCTGGAAGATCATCGACATGCGCGTGCAGCGCAGTTCCCGGAGGCGCGCCTCGGTGGCCGTGAGCACGTTCTCGCCTTCCAGCCAGATCTCGCCCGAGGTCGGCTTCAGCGCCTTGGCGAGCAGGCCCATGATCGTGAAGGCGATCACCGACTTGCCCGAGCCCGACTCGCCCACCAGGCAGACGATCTCGCCCGGCTTGACGGTGAAGCTCACCTTCTCGACGGCATGGACGCGATCGGCGCCCAACGGCAGCGAGACGCTGAGGTTGCGGACTTCGAGGACGGGAGGCTTGTCGGTCATCTTCCCGTCGTCCCGACCCGAGTGCCTGTTGCAAGTCCAGGTGTCATCCCGAGCGCAGCGAGGGATCCTTGGAAGCGCCGACTAAGGATCCCTCGCTGCGCTCGGGATGACACGGAGTTCGATAGCGTATGCATCAGACCTTCTTCGACATCTTCGGATCGAGCGTGTCGCGCAGACCGTCGCCCATGATGTTGATCGCGAGCACCGTCAAAGCAAGGAAGATGCCGGGATAGAGGATGTTGTGCGGGAAGACACGGAACAGCGTGCGGCCCTCGGCCATGATGTTGCCCCAGCTGGGCGTCTCCGGCGGGATTCCGATGCCGAGGAAGGAGAGGATCGCCTCGGCCAGGATCGCGGCGGCGGCGGTGAAGGTCGCCTGCACGATCAGCGGCGCGATGGTGTTGGGCAGGATGTGACGGAACATCACCAGCCAGGTCGGCGTGCCGACCGAGATGGCGCCCTCGACATAGGGCTCCTCGCGCACGGTGAGCACGATGGAGCGCACGAGCCGCACGACTCTCGGCGTGTCGGGCACGGCGATGGCGAAGATCACGGTGATGAGGCCGGCGCGCCAGATCGAGACCAGGGCGATGGCGAGCAGGATGCCCGGGATCGCCATCAGGCCGTCCATGATGCGCATGATGATGCCGTCGAGCCATCTTATGTAGCCGGAGACCAGGCCGATCACGAGGCCGAGCGAGACGGCGACGACGGAGCAGAAGAGGCCGACGATCAGCGACACGCGCGTGCCGTAGATCACGCGGCTGTAGACGTCGCGGCCCAGGCTGTCGGTGCCCATGATGGCCGTGCGCGTGGCCTGCGTGCCGTCGTCGAGGCGGTAGGTGATGACCGTGTCGGGCTTCTTGTTGCGCGAGGCGGGATCGATGCGCGTCGGATCGACCGTGCCGAGGAACGGCGCCAGGATCGCGATCACGACCATGATCAGCAGGATCGTGCCGCCGAAGATGACGCTCGGGTTGCGGATGGCGAGCTGCCACAGCGGCCGCCGCTTGGTCGAGGCCGCCGCGATCGAGGCGGAGTCGACGATGTCGTCAGGAGTAGTCGCGCTCAATAGCGGATCCTCGGGTCGAAGATGGTGTAGCCGATGTCGATCAGGAGGTTGATCAGCACGTACACGACGGAGAAGAGCAGGATGACGGCCTGGATGGTCGGGAAGTCGCGGGACAGCACGGCCTCGACGGTGAGGCGGCCGAGGCCCGGCAGGCCGAACACGCTTTCGGTCACCACGGCGCCGCCGATCAGCAGCGCCACGCCGACGCCGATGACCGTGAGGATCGGCACGGCGGCGTTGCGCAGCGCATGACGCATCAGCACGACGCGGTTGGAGAGGCCCTTGGCGCGCGCGGTGCGGATGTAATCCTCGTTCAGCACCTCGAGCACCGAGGCGCGCGTGATGCGGGCGATCAGGGCCACGTAGATGATGCCGAGCGTGATCGAGGGCAGCACCATGCGCTCGGCGAAGGCGCCGAAGTCGGTGCCGATGCGGACATAGCCCTGCACCGGCAGCCAGCCGAGATCGATGGCGAAGACGTAGATCAGGCAGTAGCCGATCACGAAGGAGGGCACCGAGAAGCCCATCACCGACAGTCCCATGACCGCGCGGTCGAGCAGCGAGCCCTGCTTGTAGGCGGCGAGCACGCCGAGCGGCACGGCGGTCAGGATGGCGAAGATCAGCGTGCAGGTCGCGAGCGCCACCGTGGGCTCGAGGCGCTGCTCGATCAGCTCGACGACGGTCTTCTTGAAGAAGAAGCTCTCGCCGAAATTGCCGCGCAAGATGTCGCCGATCCAGATCGCGAATTGCTGCCAGATCGGCAGGTCCAGCCCGAGCTTCTCGCGGATGGCCGCGATCTGCTCGGAGGTGGCGTTATCGCCCGCGATCACCGCCGCCGGGTCGCCCGGCGTGAGCCGCAGCATCAGGAAGACGAAGATCGCCACCACCGCGAGAACCGGGATGATGGCGACCAGACGACGGGCGATGAAGTCGAGCATGGTGCTCCCTGGTCAGGCCTTCTCGACGTTCCACATCACCGCGCAGGCCGCCTTGAGCCAGCCGCTGATGTTGGAGCGCGTGGCGCCGGGACCGTACCACTGGCCGAGCCAGCCATACTGGCCGGTCTCGATGGCGCGGTTCTGGATCGCCGCCGCGAGCGCCTTGCCCTTGGCGGGGTCGGTCTCGCGGGCATACTGGTCGCGCAGCTTCTCCATCTCCGGATCGGTCGGCCAGCCGAACCAGGCCTTGTCGCCGTTGGCCAGGAAGTAGTTGTTGGAGATCGGATTGAGCGCGTCGGCCGACACCGAATAGGTGTGGAACACGTTCCAGCCGCCCTTGTCCGGCGGGTCCTTCTTGGTGCGGCGCGTGACCAGCGTCTGCCAGTCCATCGACTGCATGTCGACCTTGAAGCCGCCCTGCTCGAGCAGCGCCTTGGTGACCGGCGCCATGTTGGTCAGCACCGGCAAGGTCGTCGACTGCATCAGCACGACCGGCTTGCCGTCGTAGCCCGCTTCCTTGAGGAGCGCCTTCGACTTCTCGAAGTCGGGCTTGACGAGCAGGCCGTTCGGCGCCTCGACGGCGTTGGGCGTGCCGCAGATGAAGGCCGCGCTGCACACCTTATAGTACTTGGGATCGCCCACCGTGGCCTTGAGGTAATCTTCCTGGCGCATGCAATAGAGCGCGGCCCGGCGGATCTTCGGGTTGTCGAACGGCGGCTGCAGGTGGTTGAAGCGGATGACGAACTGCTGGCCGAGCGGGTTCCAGTCGACCAGCTTGACGTTCTTGTCCTTGTCCAGCATCGGGATGAGGTCGTGCGGCAGCTGCTCGACGACGTCGATCTCGCCCGCCATCAGGGCGTTCACCTGCTGCTGCGGGTCGGGCATCTCGAGGCATTCGATGCGGTCGATCTTGGCGATCTTGGCGCCGGCGAAGCCCGAGGAGGGCTCGGCGCGCGGCTTGTACTTCGGGTTCTTGATGTAGACGTGCTTCTCGCCGGGCTTGGACTCGGCGTTGACGTAGATGAACGGGCCCGAGCCGATCTGGCTGTCGATCTGCTTGAACGGATCGGTCTCGGCGATCGCCTTGGGCATCATGAACGGCGTGTTCGACGACGGCTTGCCGATCGAATCGAGCACCAGGCCGTACGGCTCCTTGAGCTTCAGGGTGAAGGTCTTGTCGTTGACCACGGCGAGCTCGGCCACGAAGTCCGAGAGCTTCTGGCCCATCGGGTCGCGCGCCATCCAGCGCTTGAGCGAGGGCACGCAGTCGGCCGAGGTGACGGGCTTGCCGTCGTGCCATTCCAGGCCGTCGCGCAGGGTGAAGGTCCACAGCAACTTGTCGGCCGAGACCTCGTACTTGTCGACCATCTGCGGCTTCACTTCGAGCTTGTCGTCGACCGCGAACAGCGTGTCGTAGATCATGTAGCCGTGGTCGCGCGTGACGTAGGCCGTCGTCCAGATCGGATCGAGGATGGTCAAGTTGCCGTTGCGCACGTACTTCAGCACCTTCGATGCCGCCTTGGCCGGCTGCACCGTCGCCGCCACCGCCGCACTCGCTGCCAAGGCGCCAAATCCGCGCCGGTTGATCTTGGTCGTCTTCATTGAAGTTTCCTTCCCTGTCCCTGTCCTTGATCGGTGAGGGAGGATGGCGCCCGCCATCCTCCCCGGTTCGCTATTTCTTGGTGATGTTCCAGAACACCGGCACCGGGGCGACGAGCGCGCCGTCGATGTTGGTGCGCATGGCGCTCGGCTGGTACCACTGGCCGACGTTGATGTGCGTGGGCGCTTCGACCCAGCGCTTCTGCAGCTCGATCACGATCTGCTTCTGCTTGGCGGGATCGGTCTCCTTGGAGAAGGCGTCGCGCAGCTTCTCGATCGTCTCGTCGCACGGCCAGCCGAACATCGCCTTGTCGCAGGAGGCGTTGAAGAAGCCGGCCATCACCGGATTGAGGATGTCGGCGGCGACCCACGAGGTGAGGAAGGCGTTCCAGCCGCCCTTGTCCGGCGGGTCCTTCTTGGCGCGCCGTCCCACGAGGGTCTGCCAGTCCATCGACTGCATCTCGACCTTCATGCCGGCGGCTTCCATCTGCGCCTTGGCGACCGGCGCGAGGTTGGTCAGCACCGGCAGGTCGGTCGACTGCATCAGCACGACCGGCGTGCCGTCATAGCCCGCCTCCTTGAGCAGCTCCTTGGCCTTGGCCGCGTCCTGGTTGAGCACGTCCTTCATGCCCTCTTCGCTGGCGAGCGGCGTGCCGCAGATGAACGGCGACTTGCACACCTTGTAGTATTTCGGATCGCCGATCGTGGCCTTGAGGAACTCCTCCTGGCCGAACGCCACCATCACCGCGTGACGGATCTTGGGGTTGTCGAACGGCTTGAACAGCGTGTTGAAGCGGAAGGCATACTGGTTGCCGAGCGGATTGCCGTCGAACAGCTTGATGTTCTTGTCCTTGGCGAGCAGCGGCAGCAGGTCGAGGGCGGGCGACTCGAGATAGTCGATCTCGCCGTTCTGCAGCGCCGCCACCTGGGTCTGCGCCTCGGGCATGGCGAGCCATTCGACGCGGTCGAGATGGACCACCTTGCCGCCGGCCAGGCCCGAAGCGGGCTCGGACCGCGGCTTGTACTTGGGATTCTTGAGGAACACGATCTTCTCGCCCGGCTTCCATTCCTTGGCGACGAAGATGAACGGTCCCGAGCCGATCACGTCCTCGACCTTGATCTGCACGTCGGGCGGCGTCTCGGCGGTCTTCTTCGGCATCATGAAGGGCACGTTCGACGACGGCTTGCCGAGCGACTGGAGCACCAGGCCGTAGGGCTCCTTCATCTTCATCTTGAAGGTCTTGGCGTCGACCGCCTCGAAGCCCGCGACCGAGCCCATCATCTTCTGGCCCATCGAATCGCGCGCCGCCCAGCGCTTGATCGAGGCGATGCAGTCGTCGGCGGTGACGGGCGTGCCGTTGGTCCACTCGAGCCCGTCGCGCAGCGTGAAGGTCCAGGTGAGCTTGTCGTCAGACACGCTCCACTTGTCGACCATCTGGGGCTTCACCTCGAACTTGTCGTCCATGGCGAAGAGCGTGTCCCAGACCATGTAACCGAAATTTCGCTGGATGTAGGCCGTGGTCCAGATCGGATCGAGAATCTTCACATCCGAATGCATCACGGCCTTAAGGGTCTGGGCCTCGGCCGGCAGGGCGCCGAACAGACCCGAAACGCTGGTGGCCGCCAGCAACGCAAGCGCCGGCTTCCTGAAATCAAACATCAATCACCCCTCCCGATGACGCTGGCTTCTTTGCAAGAATCGAGCCTAGCGGACCGACAGTAGCAGTCACCGGCCCCCCTCTGACAAGCCGATTCAAGGTTACTTGGGCCGAGCCGCCAGTGCCTTCTCGAGCAGTTCCAGAATGCCGTCGACGGCGGCGGCTGCGACAATGTCGCCGAAGCCCGCCCACGAGCCGCGGGTGGCGGCGGCCGGCACGGGGTTGGACTGCTCGACCTTGCCGACTTCCTTGCCGGCGGGGTCCTTCAGGATCCAGGTGAGTGACAGTTGCGTGGTGCTCTCGTTGACGGGCTCCAGCTTGACCGATGCCTGCACCGTGAAGGTATCGGCGCCGCCCTTGTCCATCACCACGACCTTGTTGGAGCCGAGCGCGCGGCGCATGCCGGAGAAGAGCTGGCGGTTGCCGTCGGACGGCGCGCCCGTGATCTCGGCCACCATCACCTTGACCTGGCGCGGCGGCGGCTGGCCGGGCGTCGCCGCGGCAGGTGTGGCGCCGGGCGCGGCGGCATCGGGCGGCGGCGTCGGGCGGATCGTGCCGCCGGTGGCGACCTGGCCGAGCGAGCGCGCCTCGTAGTTGGGCGGCTTGCCCATCAGGGTCGCGATCTGCGGCGCCGCGCGCTGGGCGATGCGCGAGACGAGCCCATCGCTCGCCGCCGCGTAGTCCTCGCCCGTGGCGCGCGTGGTGCTGACGGCCGGCCCCGCCATCCTGCGGCCGTCGAACAGGAACCACTCCATCTCGATCTCGATGCCGGGGCCGCTCTCGGCGTCGTGCGTGCTCATGGCGCCCGCGACCTTGAGCGGCGCCTTGGCCGGCTGCACCGCGGCGACGATGCCGTAGGCCTGCAGCTCGACGGCGAGCGCGGCGGCGACGCGATCGGCCATCTCGCTCGGCATGTTGGCGGGCGGGCCGATCGCGACGTCGACCTTGTCGTCCTTGGGGCGAAAGGCCTGGTCGTCCGAGATGTCGTGCTCGAACGGACGCGGCGTGCTCACGCAGCCGGCGAGCACGAGGCCCGCCAGCAGGATCACAACATGGCGCATGTCGCGATCAGCCCGATCAGGCAGAAGAACACCAGCATCACGAAGTAGGGCATCAGGCCTCGAGCGCGATCGCCGAAAGACCCCGCCCGTAGTCGCGCACGCCTTGCAGCGTGTTGCGGCGGTAGCTGAAGAAATCGTCGGCGCCGGTGAGCGTGTCGTGGCGCGTCGCCGTCGCGGCGACGCCCGCGCGGGCGATGCGGCGCAACAGGTAGCCCGCGAGATCGAAGATGAAATGGCCCGCGCGCGGCGACGGCTTGAAGAACTCGGCGTTGGCCGCGTCCTGCGCGAGGAACGGCGCGGGGAACTCAGGCCCCACCTCGTAGGAATCGCGGCCGATGCAGGGGCCGACGACGATCCTGAGACGCTCGCGCCTGGCGCCGATCTTCTCCATCGCCGCGATGGTCGCCTCGACGACGCCGCCCAGCGCGCCCTTCCAGCCGGCATGCGCGGCGCCGATCACCTGCGCTTCGCCGTCGGCCAGCAGCACCGGCGCGCAGTCGGCCGCCATGACGCCGAGCACGACGCCGGGGCGATCGGTCACGAGACCGTCGGCCTTGGGCGCGCCGGGCGAGACCCAGCGGTCCTGCGCCACGGTCAGCACCTCGGTCGAATGGATCTGATAGAGCGTCAGCAGGTCGGGCTCGGCGAGGCCGAAGGTCCCGGCGACGCGGCGGCGGTTCTCGCGCACATTGTCCGGACTGTCGCCCGAGCCGTAGCCGCAGTTCAGCGACGAATAGAGACCGGCGCTGACGCCGCCCTTGCGGGTGAAGAAGCGGTGCTGCACGCCCGCGAGGGAGGCGAGCGGCGGGGCCTGGAGAGCGGCGTCGATCATGGCCTGTCCGAAAAGCCGGCCGGCACGGCGCTTCTGTCGTCGCCCACGGCCAAGACGCGGAACAAATTGCCCATTTGATCCGGAGCGATCAAGCGAGAGAGTGCTGTGTCGATCGCATGACGCTGTTCGCCCGATGCACGCCTCTTCAGGGTTTCCGCACGCGCCGCGATTCCCAGCCGTTGCAGGAAGTCCCCCTGGGAGACCGGGCCGAAGATCGGCGCGCCCGACGCGGCGGCCAGCGCGGCGAAGTCGACATGGGCGCTGAGGTCGGTCTCGCCGGGATGGTCGAGCAGACCGGCACCGCGATGGGCGCGCACCGCCTGCAGCGAGGCGCCATGGCCGCTGTCGTAGCCATAGTCGACGATCAGGGCCCAGCCGCCGTCGCGCCTGAGACGCGTCCCGATGTCGGCGGCAAGCGAGCGGCCCGCTTCACATATCTCCGCCTGCGCGCCCGGCAGGGCGTCGGGCAGGAACGGGGCGAAGGGCGTGACGCCGGGAGCAAGCGCGATCGCCAGCGACTCGCCGTCGGGTGCCAGGCCCACCATGCGCTCGACCCAGCCGCGCGCCGTCTTCTCGAACTGGCGCACCGGCAAGGCGTCGAAGAATTCGTTGGCGACCAGCAGCGTCGGTCCCGCCGGCACGTCGTCGAAACGCGCGTGCCATGTCGGCTTGCAGGCGGCGAGAGCGTTCGCTTGCAGAGCACGCAGCGGCTCGTTGATCTCCACCAGATGCAGGTCGATCGCGTCGGGGAAGCCCGGCACGCCTTTGGTCGCGCGCAGCGCATCGGCCATCAGGGTGCCGCGGCCGGGGCCGAGCTCGATGAGGCGCACTTGCGTGGGGCTGCCCATCGTCCGCCAGCGCTCGGCGAGCCAGGCGCCGACAAGCTCGCCGAACATCTGCGAGATTTCGGGCGCCGTGGTGAAGTCGCCGCCGGCGCCGAGGGGCAGGGCGCGGCGGTAGTAGCCCAGCCGCGGATGGCCGAGCGCCTCGGCCATGAACTCCGCCATCGTGATCGGCCCGCCGAGCGCGATGCGTCGCGCGATCAGCCGGCCGAGCTCATTGCTCACGGCGTCCGGGGCTCACGGCGTCGCGGGCAGCGGCGGCTTCGACATCGCGCGCACGACCAGCGCGAGGCCGAACAGCAGCACCGGCACCGAGAGCAGCATGCCCATGGTGATCGGTCCCCACAGGAAGCCGAGGAAGGAATCGGGCTCGCGGAACAGCTCGCCCACGATGCGCGCCACGCCGTAGCCCATGCAGAACACGCCGGTCAGCAGGCCGGGGCGGCGGCGGCCGTCGGTCAGCTTCCAGACCAGCCAGATCACGCTGAACAGCAGGATGCCTTCGAAGAAGGCCTGATAGAGCTGGCTGGGATGGCGCGGGACGGGATCGGCGCGCGGGAAGATCATCGCCCAGGGCACATCCGTCGGCCGGCCCCACAGCTCGCCGTTGATGAAGTTGGCGATGCGGCCGAAGAACAGGCCGATCGGCGCCACGAGCGCCACCAGGTCCGAGAGCATGAACGGGCTGATCTTGTTCACCCAGGCGAAGGCGATGATCGCGGTGATCACGCCCAGCAGCCCGCCATGGAAGGACATGCCGCCTTCCCACAGCGTCAGGATCGCGAGCGGGTTCGCGAGGAAGAAGCTCGGCTTGTAGAAGAGCACGTAGCCGATGCGGCCGCCCAGGATGACGCCGAGCGCGGCCCACAGGAGGAAGTCGTCGATGCGCGTCGCGCCCAGCACCTTGGGCGGCTGCTCGCAGACGTTTCGGATGATGCGCCAGCCCAGCACCAGCCCGGCGATATAGGCGAGCGCGTACCAGCGGATGGCGAAGGGCCCGAGCTGGACGAGCACCGGATCGATGGCGGGGTAGGGGATGAGCAGAGGGGTCATGGGCGGCGCCGGTTATAGCGGGGCAATCATGACCCTTCGAGGGCTCCAGAATCGTCGCGGCGCCGGGCTGGGGGGCCGGCGCCGCTGGGGACAAACCAACTTGAGAGGTTCTTCTTCTTGGAGAGGGGGCGTCGGAGTGTCCTTTTCGCTCAGGCTTCGCCGACCGTCTCGAGGATCGAGGCGGTCAACGCGTCGGAGGGCGTCTTGCCGGCCCATACGACGTACTGAAAGGCGGGATAGAAGCGTTCGCTCTCGCCGATCGCGACTTCGACCAGGTCGTTGAGCTGCTCGGGCCGCAGGCCCTCGGTGCCGCGGAGCGGGATGGCGTGCCGGAACATCGGCAGGCCTTCCTCGGTCCAGAGGTCGAAGTGGCCGAGCCACATCTTCTCGTTGATCAGCGCCAGCAGGCCGTGGATGTCGCTGTGGCGCTCGTTGGGGATGCGCACGTCGAAGGCGCAGGTGAAGTGGAGCGCCTCCACATCCTCGCGCCAGGAGAAGAACATGCGGTAGTCGCACCAGCGGCCCGCGACCTCGACGGCGATCTCTCTGTCGGATGTCCGGTCGAAGGGCCAATCGTTGGCCGATACGACCTTCTCGATCATCTCGAGCGGGTTCAGATCGGCTTTCTGACGGATCCGCTCATGTCGCGATAACGCCATCGACCCACTCCCCAACCATTCCGCCTTGCGGCTCCTCGCGAGCCAATCTTGAGGCGGTGGCCGACATATCGTGGTGGGCACCCAAGAACACCCACAAGCGCTAGCCTAAACTAGAGGTGAGTCCTCCTGCAAATAAAAAGTTGGTTTCAAAAAGGGGAAAAGAGTCAGCGATTCCAAAAATTTAATCCCCAACCTTCAGATTCGAATCGCAGAATTCCGCAGACCGAATCGCGCGGAAATATCTATTAGTAGTATTCAGTTATCCGCCACATCCTCAATATGTTGATCCGCGGACCGAAATGGTGGGCGGAACGGCCCGGAACCGTCGCTTGAGGGAAAGATCAGCACGGTGCGGGTTGCTGTTGACAGGCCCTCGTTGCACATTGTCGACAATCGACGATCGGAGGCGAGCATGGCGCTGACCGAGAGCTTTGACGATGCGGCCGACCGCGTGCCGCGGCGGACTTTGCGGGCGCATGTCGCCGAACGGCTGCGGGCGGCGATCCTGGGCGGCGACATCCCACCCGGCGCGCCGCTCGTGGAGACGGCGCTGTCGCAGCGCTTCGATGTGAGCCGCGGGCCCCTGCGCGAGGCGCTGCGCCAGCTGATCGAGGAAGGGCTGGTCGTGACCGTGCCCTATACCGGCACGCACGTGGCCTCGCTCTCGGTCGAGGATGTGCGCGAGATCTATTCGCTGCGCACCGTGCTGGAGGGCTTCGCCTTCGAGCAGCTGTGGCCGCGGCGCGACGAGCGCTTCCGCGATGAGCTCGTCGCGCGCAATGAGGCGCTGATCGCCACCATCGATGCCGGCGACGACCGCGCCAGCATCTCGGCGGAGATGCATTTCCATTCCCTGGTCTACGAGATGTGCGGCCATCGCCAGCTCGAGCGCGCCTGGCACGGCTTGCGCGGCCGCCTGCAGCTCTATTGGGCGGCCCATCACCGGGCGCACGGCCGCCGGGGCCCTCGGCGCGACAGCCACGACAGCTACATCAACGCCGCCCTGGGCGAGGACCTCGCGGTCCTGAAGGCCGAGGTCGCCGATCACATGCGGCGCGGCGCCGAGACGACCGAGCGCTTCCTGCGCTCGCTGCCGCAGAACGAGAAGGGGAAGAAGGGAGACAGATCATGAGCATCACACGACGTTCGCTGGTGACGGGCATCGGAGGCGGCCTGCTGGTCCTGCCGTTCGCGGCCCGCGCCGAGGGCACGCTGGACGAGGTGAAGAAGCGCGGCACGTTCCGCGTGGGCGTCACGCAGGCGCCGCCCTGGTTCTCGAAGGACCCGAAGACAGGCCAGTGGAACTCCGGCCTCGGCATCTTCATGGGCAAGGCGATGGCCGACGCGCTGGGCGCCAAGATGGAGACCGTCGAGGTGAGCTGGGGCAATTCGATCGCCGCGCTCCAGGCCGACAAGATCGACATCATGTTCACCATCGACGCCACGCCCGAGCGCAAGCAGGCGGTCGATTTCCCGACGGCGCCGCTGCTCTACTATTCGCTCGCCGTGCTGGCGAAGGACGACCTGCCGGTGAAGGCGTGGGACGATCTCAACAAGCCCGGCATCCGCATCGCCGTGCCGCAGGCCTCGTCGATGGACCGGTTCGTGACCGAGCACACGCCCAAGGCCGACATCCAGCGCTTCCCCGACAATGCCGCGGCGATCGCCGCCTTCCAGTCGGGCCGCGTCGATGCCGTGTGCCTCTTCCATCCGCCGCTGCTGGCCGCCCGCCAGAAGCTCGGCAAGGGCAAGCTCGTGGTGCCGACGCCCGCGCAGTCGCAGGCCTCGAGCGCGGCGCTGCGCAAGGGCGACACGGCCTTCGTGGCCTGGGTCGACAAGAAATTGACCGAGTACTACCAGAGCGGCCAGACGCAGAAATGGTACGAGCAGGCGCTCACCGACTTCGGCCTCGATCCCAAGCTCGCCCCGCCGATCATGAAAGAGATGCTGAAGTAGGTCGGTGATGCTCTTGCCGGACCGCGGGCCTCCAGGTCCGCTCATGACCCATGATGCGGGCCTGGAGGCCCGCGGTCCCGGAAGATCATGAGCTACCGCTGGGACTTCGGCCCCGTCGTCGCCAACGCGCCCCTGCTGCTGCAGGGGCTCGAGAACACGCTGAAGGTGACGGCGGTGGCGCTGGCATGCGGGCTGGCGCTGGGGCTGGGCTTCGCGCTGCTGCGCCTCTCGCCGCGACGATGGCTGTCGTGGCCGGCGGGCTTCGTCATAGAAGTCTTCCGCACCACGCCGCCGCTGGTCCAGCTCTTCTGGTTCTTCTTCGCGCTGCCCCTGATCGCGGGCATCGAGATGACGCCGTTCCTGGCGGCGGCCGTCACCTTCTCGATCCAGTCCTCGGCCTTCTTCGCCGAGGTCTTCCGGGGCGGCATCGTCTCCATCGAGCGCGGCCAGTGGGAGGCGGCCTATGCCATCGGCATGTCGCGCCGCCAGACATTGAACCGCATCGTGCTGCCGCAGGCCGTCAAGCGCATGATCCCGGCCTTCCTCGAGCGCGCCATCGAGCTCATGAAGACCACGACGCTGGTCGCCACCATCGCCTACGCCGACCTGCTGTTCGAGGCCAACGACATCGCACAGAAGACCTTCCGCCCGCTCGAGACCTTCACCGTGGCGGCGCTGATCTACTTCGTCGTCATCACGGCCTTCAGCCTGATCGCGCGCGCGATGGAGCGAAGGCTCGCCGTCTCGGGCGAATCGACGGTGCACTGATGAAGTGGGACTTCGCCTCCGTCTTCTCCAACAGCGATGCGCTGCTGGCGGGCCTGATCGGCACGGTCCGCATCTTCGCGATCTGCCTGGTGCTGGGCATGAGCCTCGGCCTGGTGGTCGGCCTCGGCCGCTACGCCCGCGCGCGCTGGCTCAACTGGCCATCGACGGCGTTCGTCGAGTTCTTCCGCAACACGCCCGTGCTGGTGCAGATCCTGTGGTTCTACTTCGCGCTGCCGATCCTGGCGCCCTTCGAGATCAGCCCGCTGGCGGCGGCGACGCTCGGCAT
>Ga0335083_10006456_pt1 | contig 14630 bp, 7 predicted proteins | sample Lox_Sample_42_FD_206716 | JGI IMG/M metagenome (GOLD analysis project Ga0335083, IMG submission 206716) | Soil microbial communities from Loxahatchee National Wildlife Refuge, Florida, United States - Lox_Sample_4.2 | ecosystem: Environmental > Terrestrial > Soil > Wetlands | place: USA: Florida...
GCCCGGAAGAAGCAGGTTGCCTTCTGTGCCGTTGCCGACCGAGAAGTTCACGTGCTTGCCCGAGCCATTGATCCCGGCGAACGGCTTCTCGTGGAACAGGCATTCCATGCCGTGCCGGTTGGCGACCTTCTTCATAGTCGTCATCAGCAGCTGTTGGTGGTCGGCGGCGACGTTCGACCGCTCGAACACCGGGGCGATCTCGAACTGCCCGGGCGCGACCTCGTTGTGGCGGGTCTTGGCCGGGATGCCGAGCTTGAACAGCTCCCGCTCGGCGTCGAACATGCACGCCAGGACACGGTCGGGGATCGCGCCGAAGTAGTGGTCGTCGAACTCCTGACCCTTCGGCGGCTTGGCGCCGAACAGCGTCCGACCCGAGTTGAGCAGGTCAGGGCGGGCCAGGAAGAAGCTGCGGTCGATCAGGAAGTACTCCTGCTCGGCGCCGGCGAACGACACGACCGCGTCGGGATCGTCATGGCCGAACAGCTTCAGGATCCGCTCGGCGTGGCGCGCCATTGCCTGCTGGGAGCGCAGCAGCGGTGTCTTGTGGTCCAGCGCCTCACCGGTCATCGAGATGAAGACGGTGGGGATGCACAGCGTGTTGCCGTTCGGGTTCTCCAGGATGTACGCCGGGCTGGTCACGTCCCACCCGGTGTAGCCGCGGGCCTCGAAGGTGGACCGCAGACCGCCGTTGGGGAAACTCGACGCGTCGGGCTCGCCCTGGATGAGCGCCTTGCCGGCGAACTCGGCGAGTGCCGTGCCGTCCCCGACGGGGTCGAGGAAGCTGTCGTGCTTTTCCGCCGTGAGGCCGGTCAGCGGGTAGAACACGTGCGCGTAATGCGTGGCCCCCTTCTTCATCGCCCAGTCCTTCATCGCGATCGCTACCGCGTCCGCGACCGTCGGGTCGAGAGGCTTGGAATGCTCGATCGTTGCCATCACCGACTTGTAGATGGCCTTGGGCAGGACCTTCTGCATGACGGTCGGGCTGAAGACGTTCTCGGCGAAGATCTCGCCGGGCTCCTCGTCGAGGGAGAAGGTGGAGGTGGGTGGCTCATGCATCCGAACGGTGCTGATGGCCTGGACGCGTGCGCTGTTTCCACCCATGCGGGGCTCCTTGGCGTGAGGGGTTCACGGCAGACGGTAGGAGGCGTTTGTTTCAGCCAGATCAATCCGCCGCGGTGGCAGTCGGGATTTGCGAAACGTGCCTGACATCTGGTGCCGATATGCCAGGGGGATGAGTGGTGACCCCGCAATGAGCGGGCGGCAACGATGACCGGCACGCACGACGGGATCGATCCGTCGCGCGACACCTTGCAGAAGGCGCTTCGGATCAATCTGGATCCGCGCTGGTACGGCACGGTCGCCGAGATCGGTGCCGGGCAGGAGGTCGCGCGCTGGTTCTTCCGGGCGGGTGGCGCGGCCGGCACGGTGGCGAAGACGATGTCGGCGTACGACATGGAGGTCAGCGACGCCGTCTACGGCAAGTCCGAGCGCTACGTGTCCCTCGGACGCCTTCAGGCGATGCTGTCTCACGAGTTCGACCTGAACACTGCCCGACTTGGCGTCAGTCGGGGCGACAGCACGGCATTCTTTGCCTTCGCCGACACCGTGGTCGCGCGCAGCTACTCGGGGGGCAACGAGTGCCACGGCTGGATGGGGGTCCGCTTTCAGGCCCACCCCTTGGATGAGCCGAGCCAGATCGTGCTGCACGTGCGGATGCTCGACGACGACGCCAAGCTTCAGCAGGAGGCCCTCGGTATCGTCGGGATCAACCTCTTGCACGCCGCCTTCTTCGAGCACCACGAGCCCGAGCAGGCGATCGCCAGCCTGCTCGACCAGCTCGGCACCGGCCGGATCGAGATCGACATGATCGACTTCGAGGGGATCGAGTTCCGTCGGGTCGACAACCGGCTGATGGCCCTGCGCCTGGTGCAACTTGGGCTGTCCGGGGTTGCGATGTTCGGTTCGGACGGCGGAGTTCTGCAGCCGAGCGAGACGCTTCGCAAGCGACCGATCCTGGTCGAGCGCGGCAGCTTCCGGCCGCCGACCGTGGTCAACATCGACATGCTCGAGTGCGCGGTAGAGAAGTTCAGCCGGGATCCGGCCGTCGAGGGCAAAGAGATCCTGACCCTGACCGAGCTGACGATGCGCAACCTGCTGGCCGGCGGCAACGACGTCGACCGGCGCGATTTCCTCGCCCGGGCGGACCTGCTGTCCGCCTGCGGGATGACGGTGATGATCTCCGACTACGTGGACTACCACCGGCTCGCGGCGTATCTCGGCGAACGAACGACGGAGCGGATCGGCATGGTCATGGGGGTCCCGAGCCTCGTCGACCTGTTCGACGAGTCCAAGCATCTCCATCTCCCGGGCGGAATTCTGGAAGGTTTCGGGCGCCTGTTCAAAAATGACCTGCGGTTGTTCGTCTACCCGATGCGCCGGAGCGAGGACGGCACGGTCGTGACCGCGGGAGACCTGTCAGTGACCGACGAGCTCCAGCCGCTGTATGACTACCTGAGCCGTCGCGGGAGTTTCGTCCCGCTCGATAACTACACGCCCGCGTTCCTTCCGATCCTTAGCCGTGACGTCCTCCGGCGGATCGCGGAGGGTGACGAGGAGTGGAAGTCGATGGTGCCGCCCGAGGTCGCCGAAGTGATTATGCGCCGGTCGTTCTTCGGCTACCGCGAGCTCGTCAGTCAGTAGCGACGGCGGCGCCGCCACGCTGCTTGGCGCGGACGAGCGCGGCGTCGGCCGTGACGAACGCCTCACGCAACGCGTGTTGTCCTTCACCGATCCGGCTGATCCCGACCGAGACGTCGGCGTCGTAGGGGTGCAGGACCTTGGCGGCGCGCTCCCGGATGGCGGTGACTCGAAGCCGGGCGCGTTCCTCGGACATCGGCGGGAGGAGCAAGGCGAACTGGTCGCCGCCGGTACGGAACACCGCCTCCCACCCGAGTGGAGGTGCCGACAGCTCGGCGGCGACCGCTTGAAGGGCTCGGTCGCCGCCGACGTGGCCGTACGCATCGTTGATGCACTTGAATCGGTCGATGTCCACCGCTGCCACCCAGCCGATCGGGCGGTCGGCCCCGCGCCGGTCGTCGAGCAGCTCGTCCCAGCGCATCCGGTTGGCGACCGTCGTGAGCGCGTCGCGGTAGACCATCTCCTGGAGCTGACCGAGACGGTCGAGCGCGGCCAGGCGGCTGCCCGCATGCAGGCACAACAGCTCGACGGCCTCGACCGTGTCGCTTTCGACGTTCGCGGCGACCCGACTGACCGCGCATAGCAGTCCGATCAACCGGTCCCCGTCGCGCAGGGGAGCGAGGAGCATCGCGAATGCACCGCGCTCCCGCAACATCTGGGTCGGGCCGAAGCCGAGGTCGAGCGCGCCGCCTCCCGAGTAGCAGGAGGTGAAGTCGGCGGACAGGTCGTGCAGCGAGCGCACCTCGTTGGCCTGCAGCGTGGTGAGCCACGACGCGTCCGGGCCGATGTCGGCCAGCAACTCAAGCCGGTCGCCGTCGAGGATCCACACGGCCGCGGACTCCAGATGTGTGACGGCCACGGTTGACTCGACCGTGCGCTCCGCGACTTGGTTCGACGAGGCTCCCGAGGCAACCCACGGTGCGCGCCGCCCCAGCTCGTACAACGCCGAGTTGTGTCGATCGGTGTGGCCGATCTGCCCAAGCCGGGCGGACAGGATCGCAGCCGCCCCTCGAACGTTCGCGATGTCGACCTCGGTCATCGCGACGACCGTGTCGACGTTCAACACCCCGGTGACGTCCCCGTCGGTGCGGAGCGGGATCGCCAGTTCGCTCACGACGCCAGGCAACGCGGCCCGGTACCGCGGGTCCACCGTCACATTGGGCACGAGGATCTCTGCCTGCGCCTGGTAGCACGCGCCGGTGATTCCGACGCCGGGTGGCATCCCGTCCTGGACGAGCCATTGGCCGCGGCGGGACAGGCAGCGCAGGACGCCGCTGCGTTCGATGTAGATCGACGGCAGCATGCGGCCGTCCCGGGCGAGATAGCGGGTGATGATGTCCGCCGCGTCCTGCGGGTGGGTGGTGCGATCGACCGCGATGCGCAGGTCAGCGAGGTCGGTGTCGACCTCGTGCCGCGGGTGGCGCGCCGGGCTGGCCGGGATCGCCCACGGTGAGTCGGGTCGGCTGAGGAGGTATCCCTGCACGATGTCGATGCCGAGATTGCGCAGTACGTCGAGTTCCGCCCCGGTCTCGACTCCCTCAGCGATCGTCGTGGCATGCAGGCCGCGCGAGAACGCCACGAGGGCGTCGACCAGGGAGCGTTGCTGCCGGCTGTAGTGGATCCCGGCGATCAGCGACCGATCGATCTTGACGAACGCGGGGGAGAGTCGCAGAACGTGAGCCATGCTCGCGTACCCCGCGCCGACGTCGTCGATCGCGAGCAGGGTTCCGGCGGCGAGCCACGGCTGCAGTCGGGCCAGCAACCGGGTGTAGTCACCGACCGGCTCGTGCTCGGTGAGCTCGAGCACGTGGGGTGGCAAGGCGGATCGAATCGCATCGAAGCGGGCATCCTGCAGGACGGTGTGGCCGACGTTGAGGAAGAGGAGTGCGCCGTCGGGCGGTGACCCGTGGGCGGCGGCGGCGGCGAGGCAGGCAAGTTCCACGTCGACCCGCAGACCCAGGTGGTCGGCTTCGGCCAGCCAGCGGTCGGGACTGCGCCGTGGGTCTGCGGTCGCGCGGGACAGTGCCTCGTAGCCGACGACGCGGCCATCGGTAACCCGGACGAGCGGTTGGAAGACCGGAGTAATGCCACCGGGTTCAAGAAGTGATCGGATGAACGACGGATCCACGGCGGCGTCGTGGGCGGCGGCCGTAGTCGTCACTGTGATCCGATCGGCAGGCCGGGGCACGTGGTGAAGTCAACGGGCCGCTCAATTCGAAGTCGGTTCACCGCCCGGCGAGGTCGCGGTCCGCCGGTGGGCTCGGTTCGGACCGCTCCGCCGCTGACCGCAGCGGAGCGGTCCGGGACCAGCGGACCCCGCTCAGGTCGGTGAACGCACGACTCGCGGTCGCCGTCTCCATGGCCGCGATGAACCGGGCTCCGTCGATGCGTTGGATCACGGCGTCCGAGACCGCCGTCACCGTCGCGGTCCGCGGCACCTGGTGGATCAGGCCGAGCTCACCGACGTACCCGGGGGCGGTGACCGGCGGCAGCTCGCGGGAGACGCCACGCTCGTCGGTGACATGCACCGCGAGCGTGCCCTCCGCCAGGATGTAAAGCGTCTCGGCCGGATCGCCCTGTCGGATGATGACGGCGCCGGCTTCGACGACCTCACGCTGAGCATCGGCCGCCAACCCCTCCAGAGTGGTCCGGCTGGCGCTGGTGAACAGGTCCAGCTCGGCCAGCAGGTCGACGATGGGGGCGAGTTCGCGCACGCGAGCGGCGGTTTCGCGGTCGCTGCGCAGCAGCATCGGCAATCCGATCAGGGCCGCTACCGGGAAGAACACCCCGATCGCGATCAGCGTGGCGTCGAGGCCGGCCGCCGCGAACACTGCAGCGGTCAGGAAGCTCGCGGCCGCCGTCGCCGCGAGCACGGCGGCGTCGAACACGCCGAGGACACGGCTCAACACGCCACGGTCCAAATCGCGCTGAAGCGCCGTGATCGCGAGCACATCGACGATGATCATGCCGATCCCGGAAACCGCCTGGAGAGCGAAGGCGACCGCCGGATCGTGGGTGAGAATCGTGAGCGGGAACGGGATCGCCTGCAAGGTGATGCTGGCCACGATGATCGGGGCCAGTCGCGTGGACTCGCTGAGTTTGTTGGCGATCCCGGCGGCGATGACGCCGCCGAGGGCGGCACCGGCGAGCAGGTAGCTATAGCCGCCGGCGCCGGTGCCGAGGTGGATCGACAGCGGCGCGTAGATGACCGTGGCCGCGCCGTACACCGCGGAGTCGAGGGCACAGAAGATCACCAGCACGAAGGCGACATGCGCTGCTCGCAGTGCGCGGACCCCGTCGATCCACTGAGCCAGCATCCGGCCACCGGGCTCTGCCGAACCCGTCGAGCGCACCTTCAGACGCGAAACCAGCACCGCCGCGACGAGGAAGCTCGCGGCGTTGATCGCGACCCCGAGAACGTGCGCGCCGAGGAGCAACAGCAGCCCGCCGAACGCCGGACCGAGAACGATCGTGATGCTCTCCAGCGTCGTGTACACCCCGTTGGCCGCAGCAAGTTCGGACTCCCGCACGATCTCGGGCGTGAGCGCTCCCGAGGCCGGCCGGTACGGCGCGGTGGTGACCGCGGTGGCGATACTGAGACCGATCAGCAGCCAGATCGGTCCATCCAGGCCGACCACCACGGCAATCCCGATCATGACGACCGCGGAGGCCAACGCGGAGACGATCATCACTCGGGTGCGTTCGACCCGATCGGCGATGACGCCCGCGTAGCCGCTGACCAGGAGGCCGGTGATCCATCGGGTGGCGGCGAGGGCTGCGATGGCGAACGTGGATCCCGTCCGCTGGAAGATCACGACCAGGATCACGACGCTGTAGGACCACGATCCGATCTGGTCGATCAGGAACGAAACCACCAAGAGTCGGAAGTCGCGGTGCTTGAGCACGCTGCGAAAGCGATCGGTGCTCGAGCCGGCCATCTGCGGAAGAGTAGGGCTTGCGTCCCGACCCTGTCGGTCGGGTCCGGGCCAACGGACTGACCATTCGTCATGGTTTGGGGATATTTGGTGGGTTTTGTAGGGTGAAAGATCGGTGAAGCACCCCGGAAGAGTTGGGGACGGCTGGCCAGCGACAGTGCACGGTCATTAGGGTGCAGCCACGAGCAGCACTGCGCCGTGTTCGCCCAGACCGGTGTACCTGCTCCTCGGGGAGGACTCTTCCGATGGCGCGTCGTGCCTGGATTGCGATCGGCTCAACTCTGTGTGGTGTGGTCCTGGTGGGTGGTTTCGCCGCCCCCGCGAGCGCGTCGACCTCGACCCTCGTCAACGAGTCGTTCACCGGGGCAACGACGTCCTCGCCGAACTGGACCTTGCCGACCGCGTCATCGTCGGGCACCAACGATGCCTGTCTGACCGCGTCGTCGAACACCAGTGGCACCCCGGTGCCGGGTTGCTCGGGACCGATCGGCGCTGAGAGCGGCTTGCAGCTGACGACGGCGGACACCTTCCAAGAGGGCGGCGTCTCTTACACCTCGAGCGTGCCCTCCTCGCTCGGCCTCGACGCGACCTTCACGACCTACCAGTACGCCGGAACCCCGACCGGTGCCGACGGAATCGTGTTCTACCTCGCGGCCTCGAGTCCGACCGACGCGTCCTCGTCGCCCGTCACGCTAGGTGGCAACGGCGGCGCCCTCGGCTACGCACCGCGCCCGGATGGCGCGGACGGACTGACCCACGGGTACCTCGGCGTCGGCCTTGACGTCTACGGCAACTACGTCAACGCCGATTACTCGGGCAGCGGATGCTCCGACATGGGCTCGCTCGTGCCGGAGAACGTGACCGTGCGCGGCCCCGGCAACGGATCCGCCGGCTACTGCATCCAGAGCACCCAGACCGTCACCCAGGGTGCGCTCGACTCCGACAGCCCGGTGGCCGTCCCGGTCGAGGTGGCAGTGAACCCGACCGGTGGCGACCTGACAACCGCGAGCGGGGTGACGGTGCCGGCCCACGACTACGTGGTCGTCGTCACCCCGACCGGCGACTCCTCGCCGATCGTCGAGACGGGTGCGCTGCCGAGCGCCGCCGGATTCGTGCCGGACTCCAGTTGGGTGGACTCCAACGGCGTCCCGCTCCAGCTGAGCTTCGGCTGGTCGGCGGCGACCGGCGCGTCGACGGACTACCACACCGTGTCGAACGCCAACGTCACCACGTTGAACGGCAACCCGCCGGCGCTCGGGGTCACGCTGAGCGACAACAGCGGCGGATCCGCGCACGTCGGCCAGACCGTGACCTATGCGGCGACGACGTCCGTGTCCAACGCCGACGAGACCCGGCCGATCACCCTGACCGACACCTTCCCGAGCCAGCTCACCCCGCTGTCCGCAGGCCTGGGCGGCACGGGGTCGGGCACGACCTGGTCATGCGGAGTGAGCGGCCAGACGGTCACCTGCACTCACCCGGCGGCCCCGCAGGGCACCCTCGATCCGGTCAACATGCCGGTCACGGTGGCGGCTGCCGGCGCGAACGTGGCCGACACGGTGGTCGTCGGCTCCCCAGACGCGACCCAGGGCAGCGCGACCGACACCCAGACCTACACGCCGCGGCCGACCGCGACCGCGCTCGCCTTCACCGGTCAGCCGGTGAACACCCAGGTCAACACCACCATGAAGAACGCCGATAACACGACCACGCATGTGCAGGTGTCGGCCGAGGTGGGTTCCGGCGGTGCGGTCGATCCGTACTACACCGGCGCTGTGACGTTGGCGTTCTCGCCGGGTACGGCGGGAAACCCGCAGTTTGTGGTCAACGGCAGCCCGACGTCGTCGATCACGGTCAACGCGGTCAATGGGGTGGCGGACTTCTCGCCGATCATCGTCAACACCGTCGGCTTCCAGTACACCCTCCAGGCGACGGCGTCCGGACTCACCAGTGCCACCAGTAACCCGTTCGACGTCAACAGCGTTCAGACGGCGTGCCCGTCCGGGCAGAGTTGCACGACGCCACCGGTAACCGACTCCAGCGGTGACACGGCCGTCATCCAGGCCCAGGCGGGTTCCGGATCGACGACGATCACCGCATCGTTCGGCGGCAACGTCGCGCCGGTCCACCCTTGCACCGGAAGCGCCTCGAGCGTGCTGACGTTCAGTGGCGACCGGCAGAAGCTGATTACCGAGACGTTCCCGACGAACCTCCCGGTGCTGCTGTTCTGCTACGGCCAACCGACACCATTCACCGACATCACGCTGCACAAGACGACTTACTACAACTCGACGAACAAGGAGTACGAGGGTCTGCTGCCGCCGTGCCTACTGGTCCCGAGCGGCCAGCCGTGCTTCAAGGTGCCGACGTTCCCCGTCTTTGTGCCGGGCACGCTGCGGCCCGTGATCGACCCCACCACGAAGAAGCTCGAGGAGACGGTCGTGATCTACAGCGGTGCGGCCGATCCGAAGACTATGCACTGACGTGCACGGCTCCCCGCGCGGTGCGCGGGGACGGCACGTGGTCGGCCGGCGCCGTCAGGTCGATGACGATGCCGAGCCGGCGCTGCAAGGGCATGATCTCCTCGATGAGCGCGAGGTCGATCGGGCGGCGTTGCGGGTGGGTGCGGGCCGCCATCGCGGCGACCGTGAACGCTAGCTCGTGCCCGGCGTGGAGATGGCGGGCGACCGCGAGGGCCTCGTCGAAGGCGAGGTCGGCCTCGTCGTGATGTCCCAATGCGTCCTCGGAGCCCCCGATCACCCGGAGCAGCAACGGGGTCTGGACCGGCTGGTCCGACAGCCGCCGGGCGGCAGTCAGGGTCTCGCGCGCGAGTTCGGCCGCGGCCGCTGGCCGGCCGCGAAGTAGCAGGCTCTCAGCGCGGTAGGCGTCCGCATCGATGACCTCGCTCTTCGCGCCGTGAGCGACGAAGCTGGCACGAGCCAGCTCCAGTTGGGTGTCGGCCTCCTCGAAGCGACCCTGCTTGGCGAGCGCGCGACCGAGTAGCGCGCGCCCGAACGCGACGTCGTTGTCCGATCCCGAGGCCCGCCATACCCGGATGGCCTGCTCCAGGGCCGATTCCGCCTCTGCCACCCTGCCTTGGTCGAGCCGGATCTCGGCGATGTTGGCGTTGGTGAGCGCGACGTTGGGCAGGTCGCCGAGCCGCGCGACGAGCTCCCGCGCCTTGACGTAGGAGTCGACGGCGTCGTCCCAGGCGCCGGCGCGGTAGTCGCGGTAGCCGATCTGGGTGAGCACCCGCGCTTGTCCCGCAAGGTCGCCGGCGATCTGCTGGAGACGCAGCGCTCGCTTCGACCGGGAACCGTCGACCTCGACGCCGAGGTCGGTGTCGATGACGTCGAGGTAGACGAGCGCGTCGGCGATCGCGCGGCCATCGCGTCGCTCGTCGCCGCCGTCAGCGACCGTGGCATAGGTCGTGCGCGACGCCGCGAGCCGCCCTTGGCGGAACTGGGTGATCGCGACCCCGAGCCCGACCTCGAGTCGAAGTGACGCGGCCTCCTCGCCCGGGACTCCGGTGAGCACGGAGGTGACCCGGCGCAACCGACGCAGCGCGAGCGCATATGCGGCTCGCTGGGTTGCCGTTCGGGCCCGCTTGAGACCGATCCGCGCCACCAGCAGCGGTTTGTCGGGGAGCAGCCGGCAAGCGGCGACATAGGACTTGTCGCTGTCGAGGTACTCGCCCAGCCGCATCTGCGCGTCCCCGAGCCCGGTGAGCAGATCGGCGCGCTTGCTGGGGTCGACGTTCGGCAGTCGGGCGGCCGCGGCGAGGGCGCGGTCGTAGAGCAGGATGGCCTCGGCATTGGCGAAGGCGTCGCGCGCGCGGTTCGCGGCCGCTGTCGCGAGCGGGAGGGCCCGGGCGTAATCCCCGGCTCGCGAATAGTGAAGGGACAGGACCGTGGCGCGCTCGTGGTCCTCGGCGGGGTAGCGCTCGGTCAGCAACTCGGCCATCCGGGCATGCAGGGCCGCCCGGCGGCGGAACGGGAGTCCCTCGTAGGCGGTGTCCCGGATGACCGCCTGGCGGAACTTCAGCTCGATCCCGTCCACCGCGAGGAACTCTGCGAGCCCGTCGATCACCGGGTCGACGTCCGCGTCCGGGTTGTCGAGCAGCCGGCGCAGCAACGGTCGTTCGATGCCGAGACCGGCGACCGAGGCCGCTCGCAGCACGTCACGTGCGCGAGGGGTCAAGCTGTCGATGCGGGCGGCGACCACTGTCTCGATCGAATCCGGAAGGTCGGCGCTGTCGGCCACGCCGTGCGCGGTGGCTGCGAGCTGTCGCAGGAACAGCGGGTTACCACCGCTTCGCGCGACAACAGCCTCGGCCAGGTGCGGGGACAGAGGGTGGTCGTCGGTGTCGCTGTGCACCAGGACGAGCGCGGCGTCGGGCCCGAGCGGACCGACGTCGATCTGGCGCGAGGTCGGCGGTTGCGGCTCGGTCCAGGCGGTGCGGTCGGCGAGTACGACGATCCACGGGAGGCCGGCGACGTTGTGCGCGAGATAGCGCAGCAGCGCCGCCGACGCCTCGTCGGCGAACTGCATGTCGTCGACCGCGATGACGGTCGGCTGCCCGTGCGCGTTGCGAAGGACGTCGAGGACGAGCTGCTGGGTGCGATCTGCCCGGAACTCGGGCGCGATGTCGCCCGTGAGTGCGGTGTCTTCGATCGTCGCGCCGAAGATGGGTGCGAGCAGCGGAACCCAGTCGAGAAGATCGGGCGCCAGGCGGTGGCACCAGGCGGTGAGGCCGGCCTCAACCGACACCGCGTCCGTGTCGTCCAGGTCGAGCGCAGCGCGCAGCACCGGACGGAACAACGCGTACGGCGACGATGCGCGGTAGAGCTCGGCGGTCGTCTGGAGCACCGCCATCCCCGTGGCGCGAGAGATCAGTTCGGTGAGCAGACGGGTCTTGCCGATCCCGACCGGCCCGACCAGATCGATGTGCGTGCCGTGTCCGGTGAGCGCGCGCTCGATGGCGGCGTCGAGAAGGTCGAGCTCGTCGGTTCGTCCGGCCAGAGGCAGGTCGCGGCCGGCCTCCCGATGCGCGAGCGGTTGCCCGACCGACCGGACGACGACCGGCGCGGTCTTGCCCTTCACCATGAAGGGGGGAATCTCGCCGAGCTCGAACTGGGTCCGAGAGCCTTCGACGACTGTCGGCAACGCCCAGATCTCTCCGGGCGGGGTCTTGCCCATGATCCGAGCGGCGAGGTTGACCACGTCACCCTTGACCGAGTACGACCGACGGCGGGGCGGGCCAACCGCGCCGCTGAACACCCGACCCGCGGTCACCCCGGCCCGCAACGACAGCGGCCCGGGGTCGTCAAGCACCTGGCGCAGCGTGCACAGCATCGCCTCGTCCGGATCCTCGAGCCCCCGGGGCGCGCCGGCGACGAGCATGAACTTGCCGCCGTCGGGGGAGATGTCCGTCTCGTGGAACGAGACGCCGTTGCGGTGGCAGGCTTCCTGAGCCACCTCGACCAGGTGCTTGAGCGCCTGATCGACGACTTCTGCCCCGTGGGCGGACTCCAACTCCTGCATACCGGAGAACTCGAGAAAGGCAACGGCCACCTGGCGGTGCTCGCCGCTACCGCCGCCGCTGGTGAGGTGGGCGGCGACGAGCTCGGGGATCAGGCCGGTGACCTCACCGCTCGGAGGCGGGGCCTGCTGGCTGGGAAGCGCGACCTGCGGCGCCTGAACGAGCAGGATTCCGTCACCTTTGCGCTCGCCGCGGCACTCGGGTGCCAGTAGGGCCGCGGTTTGCGGGCTGAGGAGGATCTCGCCCGCCTCGGCGGTCGCCTCGAGCCGGGCGGTGACGGTGGCGGCAGCCCCGGTGATCAGCAGCTCGCGGTGCCGGTGGCCCAGGAAATGGAACCCGAACCGGCCGGTGTGCACGCCGACCGACATGCGCAGCCGAACGCGACCGACCGAGGTGTCGAGGACTCCGACGTGCCGCATCCTTGACCGCATGGCCGCGCTGGCGGCGCACGCGAGTGCGGCGTGGTCGGGGGCGTTGAACCCGAGGAGCAGGGCGTCGCCGCCCCACTTCACCAGCCATCCGCCGTGGTCGTAGGCCGCGTTCAGCAGCTCGCTGAGCACCAGGTCGAGGTGGTCGGACATCTCCTCGGCGCCGCTGCGGCCGCGCCGGGCGAGCCGCTCGGTCAGGCGGGTGAAACCGGAGATATCGGCGAAGACCAGCGTCCCCTGCAGCTCGCGCGCCAGTTCCGCCGGGCGGTCCCGGTGCCAGGCGCGGGCGAGTTCGGACACGTACGGGCCGAGATCGACCTCGCCGGCAGGGCGGTCGTCGAGGGTGGGCAGGGTCACGGCGTGGAGTCCTTGGGCGGGGAGGGGAATCCTCCCATGGGGGGACGACGCGCGCCGAATGAACGCGAACAGATGAACGTCAGGTGGACGGTCCGTGAACGCCTCCTGTGCCGTTCGCAGACCTCGCGGCCGCCGTGCAAGGCTCGCCGACATGACGCAGATCGACGCCGTGGACCTTGCCTCGGTCGAGCTGTTCGCGAACCTGGACGAGGAGGGCCGGGCGATCGTCGCGAACTGGCTCGAGACGATCGAGGTGCCGGTTGGCTGGGAGCTCACCCATCAGGGGCAGGCCGGGTACGTCTTCTACGTGCTGCGCGAGGGGACGGCCGAGGTCCGGGTCGACGGCGCCACGGTCCGGGTGCTCTCGCCCGGCGATTACTTCGGCGAGCTGTCGATGTTGGGGGACGGCACGCAGACGGCCACCGTGGTGGTCACCTCACCGTCGATCGTGTGGTCGATGTTCGGCACCCGGTTCCGGGAGCTTCAGCGCGACCATCCGGACATCGCCGCGGTGATCGAGCGGACCGCCGCGGAGCGCCAGGCCGGCTAGCTGAGCGCGATCTCCTCGGCCGCTGTGGCTGATCGCCAGCAGGCGGTCCGCGCGCCGAGATCGAGCAGGATGTGCGCCGGGACGTGCCCGGGTTGGTGGCCCGGATTGAAGATCCAGGTGTCGCCGAGATGCTGTGCCCAGCCGCCACCGTCGACGAACGGCGCCTGGTGGATGTGTCCGGCAAGGACGATCGCCGGGTTGAACACGGGAAGCCACTCGGTGAGCGCCTCATCGCCGTACTCACGCCGGCCGTCCCACGCGAGGGGTGACCCGGTCGGTGGAGCGTGGTAGATCCACACCCAGTCCCGCTTTGGCCGGGCCGCGTCGACGGCCAGTCGGTCGGCGAGTGAGGCTCGTCCCTGCGGGCCGTCCCACCAGGGGCAGACCGTGATCAGCGTGCCGTCGACCAGCACCGACTCGGCGTCGGTGTGGACGGTGGGCGAGGCCGTTCGCGACAGCCAACGGGCGGCTTTCTCCCCGGCACTGTCACGCGAGTCGAGGTCGTGATTGCCGGAGGCGACCAGGACCTCGGTGCGCGCGCCCAAGGCTGCCAGCTGGGCGGTGACGGCGTGGATCTGTGCACCGACCGGCACCGCGGACCTGATGTCGAGCAGGTCGCCGGCGATCACGACCGCGTCGATCGCGAGGTCGCGGTCGACCGCCGCCGCGAGCAGCCAATCGAACTGGGGCAGGCGATAGTGCAGGTCCGACACCACGAGGAGTTTCATCCGCAATCGCCGCTCAGTACGGCGCCTGGATTTCGCGGTCGGAGCCGGGGTCCGGCGGCGCATCCTGGTGATGGATCAGTGACTCGAGCACGACGTCGACCATGCCGAGATGGTCATCCCGGCCGGAGTACTGCTGGCGGACATCGACCAGGTAGCGCGTGAGGGCGTCGAGACGCTGGGCGAGGGTGGTGGCCACGGCCAGCGCCACCGCCGGTTGCGAGGTGAGGAACTCCTCCGGATGATCGGTAAACCGGAACCGGCAGTCGACCCGGGCGGTGACCGTGGCGGTGGCCGGCGCGTCGAGCAGGGCTTCGAGCTCGCCGAAGATGGCGCCGGCCTGGTCGATCGTGGCGACGGGAACCCCCGCCCGGGTCACCTCGACGGAGCCGCTGA
>Ga0335083_10006457_pt1 | contig 14630 bp, 15 predicted proteins | sample Lox_Sample_42_FD_206716 | JGI IMG/M metagenome (GOLD analysis project Ga0335083, IMG submission 206716) | Soil microbial communities from Loxahatchee National Wildlife Refuge, Florida, United States - Lox_Sample_4.2 | ecosystem: Environmental > Terrestrial > Soil > Wetlands | place: USA...
ACGAGGAGACGGTGGATCACCGCACGCTGCTGATTGACCGTCTCGAGGATCTGGTTGGAGTCGTTGATCAGCTGTGCCACCTGAAGGTCGTGGGCGGCGAGCGTCCCGGTGACCGTGTTCGCGCGCCCGAGGAGCCGGCGCAGCTTCGCGTCCCGCGATGCGACGGTCATCGACACCCGCTCGAGACCCACCAGCGAGCTTCGAACGTCCTTGGGCGTGCCCTCGAAATCCTTCGCCAGCACGTCGAAGGACCTCGCAAGCAGGTGCACGTTGATTCGCCCGGATCGCGCCCCCAAGCCGTTGAACGCCGTGATGATCGAGGTCGGCGTGGTCGTGCTGGTCAACGGAATGGTGTTGTCCACGAGCTTCGCTGTGCCGGTCGGGGTCAACGCGACGTAGACCTGACCGAGGAGCGTCTCGATCTTCAGATCGGCGGTCGAACCCGCGCCAAGGCGAGTGCCGTTCCCGACCTTCATCCCTACCTTGACCACGTCACCGTCCAGGCTGACCGACGTCACCTTCCCGACGAGCACACCCGCAACCCGGACGTTGTCCCCCTTCTGCAAACCGGCGGCATCGGCAAAATCGGCGTACACGGTGTGACCGCGGTTGACGAACGGCAGGTTTCCGGCATCCGCACCGACGATGAGCAGGGCGATCACCACGACCACACCGATGATCCCGATCGGCAGCGGGTTGCGCTCGCGAAACGGCTTCATCAGTGGCCTGCCGGACAGGACGGAGCAGTGCCGGGCAAGGGACCGAGAGTGACCGGCAGACCAGCGACGTCCAGTTCGCACAACCAGAAGTTGAAGTAGCCGCCATAACTGGCGGTGCGGATCAGGCGGTTCAGCTTCGCCGGCTCGCGCTCCAGGAAACCGGCGAGGGTGTTCTGGCCATCAGCGTCCTTCGTCGTGTTGAGCGTGTGCGCGATCTTTTCCAATGAGGCGAGATCGGACGGGAGGTACGGACGCGCTCCCTTGATCAAGGACGTGCCGCTCGTCGCGAGGGAGTCGATGTTCTTCAGCGAGGCAGCGATCGTCGTACGGTCACCCGCGAGACCGGTGACGAGGCGCTGGAGCTCGACGATCGTCTCGTTGAGCCCGGCGTCCCTGGCTTGGACAGTGCCGAGAACCTTCAGCAGGTTGTTCACGACTTGGCCGATCACCGCGTCCCGGTTCGCGACGGTGGTCGTCAACGAGGCCGTGTGCTTGAGGAGACTGTCGATCGTGCCCCCCTCGCCCTGCAGGGTTCGCACGATTTCGAGCGCGAAACTGTTGACATCCGCGGGCTTGATCGCCTGGAACAGGGGCCTGAATCCGTTGAACAGCGCGGTGAGGTCGAGCGCGGGAGTGGTGCGGCTGATCGGGCTCGCGACGCACGTCGTCGTCCCCTGGTTGATACAGCCGATGATCGAGTCGGTCGGCTGAACCAGGCCCGACCCCGAGGTCGGCACGAGCGCCAGGTAACGCTGCCCGACCAGGTTGAGATAGCGAACCTGAACCCGCGTCGATCGCGTCACCGGGACGTCGGAGTTGACCGAGAACGTCACCATCGCCTCGTCGTGGACGGCACCCCCCACTTGCCTGACGGGCATCACCTCGACCGACTTCACCGTTCCGACCCGGACCCCGGCCAGCCGCACGTCGTTGCCGGAGAGCAGGTCCGTGGCGTCGGTGAAGATCGCCCGGTACGTCCGGGTCGGTCCGAAGGTCTTGTTGCTGATCACGACGCCCAGCAGGACTGTCGCGAGCGCCGTAACCACTGCGAAGATGGTCAGCTTGATGAAGGCGCTGAGTGTTTTCCCCCTCATCTCGCGACCGCCATCCCGCGCACCAGCGGGCCCACGAGCAGGTCATCGAGTCCGCTCGCCGACGGGCGGGCGTCGGCGAGCGTACGCAGGAGAGACGCGATCTGGTGCTGCTCAGCGGGCGAGCCCACGCCCGCGGTCGAGCCGGGAACGGCGGGCGTGGTGAGGTGCGATCCTCCCGTTGCGCTCTCACCGTAGAAGCCGCCGGCCGCATAGTTGCCGCCCGGCGCGAACGGGTACTTCGAGTTCACCGGGTCGAGGGGGTGAGATCCGTAGGGCAGGCCGTAACAGCTCGCGGGTTGAACCTTGGAGGTGAGTTGGCGAAGCGTCGGCTTGTCGGACTTGGTGTAGCCGCCGCGGTCGTTCACCGGGATGAGCGAGACATGCAGTTCGCCCCCCTGAAACGCGTGCTTGAGACGCTCGCGATCGAAGATCGACAGACCCTTTGGAAGGCACTCCAGCACGATCGAGTAGTCACTCAGCAGATCGAGCGGTCCCACGCTGTTGCGCGTGAGCTCGACCCAGGTATGGCCGTTGGTGCGCACCACCCCGGTCGCCGTCGTCGCGAGACCTGCCGCGCCGGCGAGGAACCGCTCGTAGGTGTCCTTCTTTTGCGCGAACGTGCTCGCGGTCACCGAGAAGTTGCGCAGGATCCGCAAGAGGTCCGGCGCCGCGTCGGCATAGTTGCTCGTCAAATTGGCCAGACCGCCGATGTCGTGCCGGATGGTGGGCAAATCGGTATTGAGCGTCCGGAAGTAGCGGTCGATCAGGACGAGGTTCGTTCCGAGTTCGTTGCCCCGGCCCCGAAGCGCATCGGCCGTGTTGCTCAGGGCAACGGACAGATCAGCGGGCCTGACGGCGCGCAGCACGGGGATCAGCTTCTGGAAGACGGTTTGAAGCTCGACCGCGACGGTTGAGTCGTCCTGCGGAATCACCTGGCCGGGATGCATCGAGACCGGCGACGGCAGCCCGTCCGGCACGAAGTCGACGTACTTCTCGCCGAACAACGTCTTCGGCAGGATCCGGGCGACCACATTCTGCGGAATGTGAGAGATCTGCGACTTGGAGATGGCGAGGTTCAGCCTCGCGCGCGACCCGTTGCTCGACACCGAACTGACCCGCCCGACGAGAACGCCCTTGTACTCGACATCGGCCGGAAGGATCAACTGGTTGCCGATCCGTCCGGCCAGCACGGTGACGTGGTCGCTGGCCTGCCAGGGCAGCTTCTTGTCGTAGATCAGCACGGCGAACCCGAGCAGCATGGCGATCACCAGGATGAAGACCAGGCCCTGGAGGCGTCGCAAGGTGCGCAGGGGCATGCCGCCGGAGGACACCGCGCTAACCCGCGATTCGCACGGTCGTGTTGGCGCCCCAGATCGCCAGGCTGAGGAACAGGTCAATCACGTTGATCGCGACGATCGACGCACGCACCGCTCGACCGACGGCGACCCCCACACCCGCCGGCCCACCCTTTGCGTAGTAGCCGTAGTAGCAGTGGATCAGCATGATCACCACCGCGAAGATGATCACCTTCAGGAATGAGTAGAGGACGTCGGTGGGCACGAGGAACGTGTGGAAGTAGTGGTCGTAGGTGCCACCGGACTGGTGGAAGTACAGCGTCACGATCAGGCGGGTGGCGACGTAGGACGACACGAGCCCGACGACATACAGCGGGACGACCGCGATCAGCCCCGCAATGAGGCGGGTGGTGACGAGATAGGGCACTGAAGGGATCGCCATCACCTCGAGCGCATCGATCTCGTCACTGATCCGCATCGCGCCCAGTTGTGCGGTGAAACCGGCTCCGACCGTGGCGGTCAGCGCGAGGGCCGCAACGATCGGGGCGATCTCGCGGGTGTTGAAGTACGCCGAGATGAATCCGGAGAACGCGGAGATGCCGATCTGCTGGAGCCCTTGGTATCCCTCAAGCCCGACCTCGGTGCCGGTGAAGAACGTCAGGAAGGCGATCACACCGACGCTGCCGCCGATCACCGCCAAGCCTCCGGTGCCGAGGCTGACCTCGGCGACCAGTCGAACGACCTCCCGCTTGTAGGAGACGATCGTGCGCCACACTGAGGCGAGCGCCCGGAGGTAGAACGACAACTGCTCCCCGGCGATCTCCAGCCAGGACAGCATGCCCGCCACCGGCACAGTGACGATCCGTGTCGTGCTCCTGATGGCGCGAGCCGATCCGATTGCCATCAAACGGCCCGCTGCGGGTCGACCGCGAAGTAGATGCCGGTGATGACGAAATTGATGACGAACAGCAGCATGAACGACATGATCACGGTCTGGTTGACCGCGTCGCCGACGCCCTTGGGACCCGGCTTCGGGTTCAGCCCCTTGTACGACGCGACGAGCGCAGCCATCGCCCCGAAGATCAGGGCCTTGATCTCCCCGACGTAGAGGTCCGGAAGCCGAGCGAAGGCGGTGAACGACTGAATGTAGGCGCCGGGCGTTCCGTGTTGGAGCAGAACGTTGAAGATGTAGCCACCGATGACGCCCACGACCGAGACGAGTCCGTTCAGCAGGACCGCGACGATCATGCTCGCGATCACTCTTGGGACCACCAGGCGCTCGATCGGCGAAATCCCGAGCACCTCCATCGCATCGATCTCCTCGCGGATCTTCCGGCTCCCGAGGTCCGCGCAGATCGCCGACCCACCCGCCCCGGAAATGAGCAGCGCGCACACGATCGGGGCGGCCTCCCGCAGGATCGCGAGCACGGACGCGGATCCGGTGAAGGACTGGGCGCCCACTTGGCGGGCGAGGTTGCCGATCTGCAACGCGATCACAGCACCGAACGGAATCGCCACGAGTGCGGTGGGAAGGATCGTCACGCTGGCGATGAACCACGCCTGCTCGATCGTCTCCCGCCACTGGAAGCGCCCGTGGCGCACCGAGCGGAAGAACTGCACCACCGTGTCCAGGCAGAGCGCGAGGAAGCTGCCGCTGGCCCGGATCGGCGCGGACGCCGCGGACGAGCTCACGAGACAACCTGGCCGGCGGCCCCAGCGAATGACCCGGGTGGTGCCGCGATGTTGTGCTCCTTGAGCCACTGGCCCGGCACCCGCTGAGTGGGACGGGTCCCGCCGGCGCTGGGCGAGATCTGCAACGGGATCGGCGGCAGCGGCGGCATCGGCCCGTCGTGCTTCTCCGCTTCGAGCTCGGCGGCGTCCTTCTCCTCGGCCATGCCGATCGGGCCTTGGCGCCGGGCGTTGAGGAACTGGCGCACGACCGGTTCCTGGCTCGAGAGCAGCATCTCGCGCGGTCCGAACATCGACAGATGCCGGCGGTAGAGCAGACCGATGTTGTCGGGGACCGTCCGGGCCGTGTTGATGTCGTGCGTGACGATCAGCATCGTGGCTGCGATCTGGGCGTTGAGATCGACGATGAGCTGGTTGAGATAGGCGGTCCGGACCGGGTCGAGACCTGAATCGGGTTCGTCGAAGAGCAAGATCTGCGGGTCCAGCACGAGCGCCCGGGCGAGCCCTGCCCGCTTGCGCATCCCACCGGAGATCTCTGCCGGCAGCTTGCCCTCCGAACCCACCAGACCGGTGAGCTCGAGCTTTTCCATCGTGATGTCACGAATCTGGGACTCGGACTTCTTGGTGTGCTCGCGCAACGGGAACGCGACGTTGTCGTAGACGGTCATCGAGCCGAACAGCGCGCCGTCCTGAAACAGCACCCCGAACATCTTGCGGACTTCGTACAGGTGCCTTTCGGAAACGTTCGGAACGTCCTTGCCTTCGATGTAGACGTGCCCTCGATCGGGGCGCAGCAGGCCGACCAGGTGCTTGAGAAAGACCGACTTGCCGGTGCCGGAAGGACCGAGCAGGACCGAGATCTCACCCTTGGGCAGGGTCAGGCTGACGTCCTCCCAGATGACCTGGCCGCCAAAGGACTTGGTGAGCCCTTCGACGACGACCTCGACGCCCACTGCGGTCCTGCCTTCCAGGCCCGGGAACGCGGCCCGCCGGTGACGCCAGGCCCCCCAGGGCCGGACGAGCACAACATCACCCGCGACCCCACCCGCGTGAGCAGGATCACATCGGCAGACATTACTGCCAGGTAGTCGGTGCTGCCACGTACCCCGCCCGCCGTGTCTGGGTGACCCCAGACTGGGGCATATGGTAGCAATCGCCGCACATGCGAAGGGGCGGTACCGAAAAATCGGTACCGCCCCTCGGCGTGGGTAAACCTACTTGACGGTGACGGTCGCCCCCGCGCCCTCGAGCGCCTCCTTGGCCTTGTCCGCGGCCTCCTTCGGAGCCTTCTCCAGAACCGGCTTCGGCGCTCCGTCGACGAGGTCCTTGGCCTCCTTCAGGCCGAGGCTGGTGAGCTCACGCACCACCTTGATGACCTGGATCTTCTTGTCGCCGGCCGCCTCGAGGACGACGTCGAACTCCTCCTGCTCCGCACTGCCGCCATCGGCCGCAGCGGCGCCGCCACCCGCGGCAGCGGGAGCAGCCGCAACCGCGACCGGGGCCGCGGCGGAGACACCGAAGGTCTCCTCGAACTGCTTCACGAGCTCGGAGATCTCCAGCAGGCTCTTCTCCTTGAGCGCCTCGATGATCTCGTCGTTGGTCAGGGTTGCCATGATCCGTTCTCCTTCGGGTCAGCTGTCGGACGACGCGTCAGCGACGCCGTCGGTCGGGGTGTCATCGGTCGGGGTGTCATCTGTGGCGGCCTCGGGGGCCGGGGCCTCGTCAGTCGCAGCCTCGTCAGTCGCAGCCTGGTCAGTCGCAGCCTCGTCAGTCGGGGCCTGGACATCGGTGGCGGCCTCGGGGGCCGGGGCCTCGTCAGTCGCAGCCTCGTCAGTCGGGGCCTGGACATCGGTGGCGGGGTTGGGGTCGACCGAACTCGCCCCGTCCCCGCCCGTTGCCGAGCTGGGGTCGGCCGCCACCTTCGCCTCGAATGCGCCGAGGACCTGCGCGAGCTGGCGAAGCGGTGCGGCGAGGACTGTGACGAGTTGCTGGGCGGGAGCGGCAAAGCCACCGGCGAGCTTGGCGAGAAGCACCTCGCGGGACTCAAGGTCGGCAAGGCGCCGGATCTCCTCGGCCGACAGTGGCTTGCCGTCGAGCACGCCGCCCTTGACCACGAGATTCGGGTGCTCGCGGCCGAAGCTGCGCAGGCCTTTGGCCACCTCAACGGGGTCGCCCGAGACGAAGGCGATCGCCGACGGACCTTCGAGCAAGGAGTCGAACGATTCGATGCCCGCTGCCTTGGCCGCGATCTTCGTCAACGTGTTCTTCACCACCGAGTAGGTGGCGTTACCGGCGAGCGAGCGGCGTAGCTCCTTGAGCTCGGCGACCGTCAGCCCGCGGTACTCGGTGAGCACCGCGGCAGATGAGTCCCGAAACGCGTCGGTGAGCTCAGCAACCGCGCCAGCCTTGTCAGACCTGGCCATCGTGCGTGTGTCCCTTCAGTGGTTCACTGACCCAAGACGCCGAAAACGCCCCGGCGCAGGGCGCGGGGCGTCGCGAGGACTCACCACATCACCTGCGTTGGACGCCCGCTCGCGCGGAACCTTCGGTCACGAATGACATCCGACGGTCTTCGGTGCCATCGAGGCTAGCAGAGTCCCATGAGCACAACGGCGTCACGCCGTACCGGCTGAGGCAGAACGGCGTCACGCCGTACCGGCTGAGGCAGAACGGCGTGACGCCGTACCGGCTGAGGCAGAACGGCGTGACGCCGTACCGGCTGAGGCAGAACGGCGTGACGCCGTTATGCGGGGTCGGCGCCTGAGGGTGTCGCCGCCGGCTCGGCTCCCTCGGTGTCCTCGGTGAGCGAGCGGGTGCGACCCGGGTCGACGTTGATGCCCGGGCCCATGGTCGTCGAGACGGCGATCTTCTTGATGTAGCGGCCCTTCGCCGCGGACGGCTTGGCGCGAAGGATCTCCTCGAGCGCGGCCGCATAGTTCTCAACCAGCTGGACCTCGGTGAAGGAGGTCTTTCCGATCACGAAGTGCAGGTTGGCCTGCCGGTCAACGCGGAACTCGATCTTGCCGCCCTTGATGTCACCGACGGCTTTCGCGACGTCCATGGTCACGGTCCCGGTCTTCGGGTTCGGCATCAGCCCGCGCGGACCGAGCACCCGCCCGAGCCGGCCAACCTTGCCCATGAGATCCGGTGTGGAGACCACCGCATCGAAGTCGAGCCGGCCCCCTTCAACCTCAGCGATCAACTCGTCACCGCCGACGACATCGGCGCCGGCTGCTTTGGCCTCCTCGGCCTTCTCGCCGGTGGCAAACACCGCCACCCGCGCGGTCTTGCCGGTGCCGTGGGGAAGCGACACGGTGCTCCGCACCATCTGGTCGGCTTTGCGGGGGTCGACGCCAAGGCTCATCGCGACCTCGACGGTCGAGTCGAATCGCTTCGTCGTCGACGTCTGCTTGGCGAGCCGGAGCGCGTCGAGCGGGGCGTAGAGCCGGTCGCGGTCAATGAGCGCAGCTGCGGCCTGGTAGGACTTACTGCGTTTCGGCATTTCGACACTGCTTTCTGGTAGTGGTTCGAGCGGAGCCGGGCGGCCCCTCCCACGGCGTACGGGTGATGCTGGGCTCAGTCGCTGACGGTGATGCCCATGGATCGTGCGGTGCCGGCGATGATTTTCGCAGCGGCATCGATGTCGTTGGCGTTGAGGTCCGCCATCTTGGTCTGGGCGATCTCCCGAACCTGGTCCTGGGTAATGCTCGCGACCTTCGTCTTGTGGGGCTCGCCGGAACCCTTCTCGACACCCGCCGCCTTCAAGATCATCCGGGCAGCCGGAGGGGTCTTGGTGATGAAGGTGAAGCTGCGGTCCTCATAGACGGTGATCTCGACCGGAATGACATTGCCGCGCTGCGACTCGGTCTCCGCGTTGTACTGCTTGCAGAAATCCATGATGTTGACGCCGTGCTGGCCCAACGCCGGACCAACCGGCGGAGCGGGGGTGGCGCCACCAGCCTGGATCTGCAGCTTGATCAGTCCGGCGATCTTCTTCTTGGCAGGCATTGTTGATTCCTTTTCGGGCCGAGATCAGATCTTGCTGACCTGGCTGAACGACAGCTCGACCGGAGTTTCCCGACCGAAGATGGACACGAGCACCTTGAGTCGCTGGGACTCGGCGTTGATCTCGTTGATCGTGGCGGGCAGGGTCGCGAACGGGCCGTCCATCACGGTGACCGACTCACCGACCGAGAAGTCCACGACCTTGGGCGCTTCGACTCGCTTCGCCTCGGCCGGCTTGGGCGCAAGGAACTTGAACACGTCCGCCGTCGACAACGGGGTGGGATGGGTGGTCCCGACGAAGCCGGTCACGCTCGGCGTGTTCTTGACGACCGACCAGGACTCGTCGGTGAGGTCCATGCGCACCAGCACGTAACCGGGGAAGACCTTCGAGTCGACAACCTGGCGCTTGCCCGCCTTGATGATGGTCTCGGGCTGTGTGGGCACCTGGATATCGAAGATGTAGTCCTCCATGTTGAGGGACGCGATCCGCGACTCCAGGTTGGCCTTGACCCGGTTCTCATAGCCCGCGTAGGTGTGGACGACGTACCAGTCGCCGGGAAGGGACACGAGCCGGGCGCGGAACTCCTCCACCTCATCGACCGGAGCGTCATCGGCCGGCGCCTCGTCGACCACATCGCCCTCGCCTGGGGCTTCGTCCTCGACCGCGGTCGGCGCCTCGCCAGCTAGTTCCTCAGCCGGTTCGTCGGCCGGCTCCGGCGCCGCGTCGTCCGCCGCGTCGGACTCGGACGGCGGATGCTCGGTCACGGCAGCGATGCCCTCGTCGACGGACCCGGGCTGCACGACGGCAGCGTCGGGAGCCGACTGGTCGTCGGCGTGGTCGGGCGCAAAGTCGGTCACGGACAGGACTTCCTTGAATCGGGGACGAGGTCAGCCGAACAGCGAGATGACGGCCTTCGTGAACAGATAGTCGAGGAACCCGACGAAGGCCACCATCGCCGTCACGAAGACGACCGAGACGACCGTGTAGGTCACGAGCTCGCTGCGGGTGGGCCAGATGACCTTGCGCAGCTCGCTGACCACCTGGCGGTTGTACAAAGCCACGCGCTGCGGATAGGACGGCCGCTTGGTGCCACGGCCGCGGCCAGACGAGGAAGGCTGGCCTTCGGACGCGATATCCCGCATCTGCGTCATGCCGTCACCACCTCTTCTCTGCGTTCTCCGCGGCCGTCGCCGGGTCGGGTCCTATCACGTCGCAGCGTGCTTCCGCAGGGCAGGAGGGACTCGAACCCCCAACCGCCGGTTTTGGAGACCGGAACTCTGCCAGTTGAGCTACTGCCCTGTGAGTGCGCTTGCGAACAACGAAGTGTACGTCCGGTGCCGCTGGCGGGTCGAACGCGCCACCCGCCCGCTCGCTCCCGGACAACTGGTTGGACCGGGCGCGAGCGGTACGCAACCATGGGGGTATGGCGCAAGGAAACCGAATCTCCGCCCGCATCGGTGCGATCGCCGAGTCCGCCACCCTGGCGGTCGACGCCAAGGCGAAGGCGCTGAAAGCGGCCGGACGCGACGTCATCGGGTTCGGGGCGGGCGAGCCCGACTTCGCCACGCCGGACCCGATCGTGTCCGCGGCGATCGCCGCCTGTTCCGACCCTTCGATGCACCGATACACCCCTGCCGCAGGCCAGCCCGCGCTTCGCCAGGCGGTCGCCGACAAGACCCTCCGCGACTCCGGCTACCAGGTCGACCCGGGGCAGGTCCTGATCACCAACGGGGGCAAGCAGGCGGTCTACCAGGCGTTCGCCACGCTGATCGACCCCGGCGACGAGGTCATCCTGCCCGCCCCCTACTGGACGACCTATCCGGAGGCGATCGCGCTGGCCGGCGGCGTACCTGTGGTGGTCGACACCGACACCGACAGCGGCTACCTCGTGACCGTGGACCAGCTCGAGTCGGCCCGCTCCGAGCGCACCAAAGCGCTGCTGTTCTGCTCACCGTCGAATCCCACCGGGGCGGTCTACCCGCCGGATCAGGTGGAGGCGATCGGCCGCTGGGCCGTGGAGCACGGCGTGTGGGTGATCACCGACGAGATCTACGAACACCTGCTGTACGACGGCGCGCAGGCGCCCTCGATGCCGGTGGTCGTCCCCGAACTCGCCGACACGTGCGTGGTCATCAACGGAGTCGCGAAGACCTACGCGATGACGGGTTGGCGGGTGGGCTGGCTGATCGGGCCGACCGACGTCGTGAGCGCCGCGACCAACCTCCAGTCGCACGCCACGTCCAACGTGTGCAACGTGGCCCAACGGGCGGCGCTGGCCGCCGTCAGCGGGGATCTGTCGGCAGTCGCCATCATGCGAGCCGCCTTCGACGCGCGCCGCAAGACGATGACACGGATGCTGAACGAGATTCCGGGCGTCACCTGTCCGACGCCGCACGGCGCGTTCTACTGCTACCCGTCGGTTCAGACCCTGCTCGGTAAGGAGCTCCGTGGCCGTGCCCCCCAAACCTCGAGCGAGCTCGCGGAGCTCATCTTGGACGAGGCGGAGGTCGCGGTCGTTCCCGGCGAGGCGTTCGGGGCGCCGGGAAGCTTCCGGCTGTCCTACGCACTCGGCGACGACGACCTCGTCGAGGGTGTCAGCCGACTCGCCAAGCTGCTCGGCGAGATCAGCTGGTAGCCGGCACCGCCGGGGTCACGGGCTGCGCGTCACCCAACTCGGAGGCACGCGGCGGGTGCGGGCGCAGGGCGTCCATGACCATTGCCCGGCCGGCCTCGCGACCGGCGGCGATCAGTTGCGGAGTCTTGGAGAAGTCGCGCAGGTCGTGACGGCCGACCGGCAGCCGAGGCAGGCTGATGACCTGTTGGCGGGCGTCGGCAGCCGGCGCGATCCGGCCCAGGTGCGACCGGGAGATCGCGAAGCTCTCCAGCAGGACATCGACCGCGGACATCCGGGCATCCGCCCAGCCGTGGAAGTCCCGGGAGACGTTGAGGACCCACACCCGGATTGCGCCGAGATCGAGAGCCCGCTGGGTCGGCACGGGGCAGGACACCCCGCCATCGACATAGAGCCGGCCGTCGAGCTCGACCGGGGGAAACAAACCCGGCAGGCAAGAGCTCGCGGCGAGGATGTCCACGGCGTTGCCCGCCGTCCACCAGGTCGCTGTGCCCGCGATCAGGTCGGTCGTCACGATGTGGCACGGGATCGCCGTCTCCGACAGGTCGGTCACGGACAGCGTCCGCGTGAAGATCTCGCGCAGCCCGTCCGGGCGGTAGAGGTACTGGGCGCGGGCGGCGAGGCGACGCGCGACCGCAAATCGCCCGTCCGCGAACACCTGATCGCGCGTGATCCCCCGCCAGACCTTCTCCAGCGCGATCGCCCGCTGCGCGCTCGGGTCGATCGCGATGTACGCCGCGTTGATCGCGCCGACGGAGCATCCGACGACCGCGTCCGGAACGATGCCGGCCTCAAAGAGGGCCTGCACAGCGCCGACCTGAGCGGCCCCCAGGCTGCCACCGCCGGAGAAGACCACGACCTCGGCCGGCGGCTTCGGCGTACCGGTGGGCCCGCGGCGGCCGCGGCGCAGGAGGGTTCTGCCGCCCATCGCGTCCCCCCTCGCCGGATCGGTCCCTGAAGGAGTCATCGGCGCCGGGTGCACCAATGATGAGTACTGTCTACCCCGCGATCGGCGTACCCACCAACGACCTCAGGCCGACACACCCGCGAGGTCTGCCGGCTCCGCGAGCGCCGCAGCGTCCTCGGATGGAACCGCGAGCGACTGCGCCCGGCCCCGCGGAACCGCCAGAAGTACCAGAGCCGCGAATCCCACGACGACCCCCCCGACCGCCACCGCCGGGCGGAGCCCTTGCGCGAAGGTTTCGGGCGTCGCGTACCCGCCGTGACCGGCGAACACCGAGGCGAGGACCGCGACCCCCAGGACGCCGCCGAGCTCGCGAAGCGCGTTCGCGGCGCCGGAGGCGATGCCCTCCTCACTGCGCCGGACGGTGCCCAGCACCAGCGCGGCGGTCGGCGCGAAGAACATCGCCATCCCGACGCCACTGATTGCAAACGGGAGCACGAGGTCGGCGTACGGGGTCGTCGGCGAGATGATGGCAGCGAGCCACAACAGCCCGATCGACTGCAGGACGAGGCCCACGAAGACCACCGACCGCGCACCGATCCGGTCGGCCAGCACCCCGGCGATCGGGGCCACGATGATCGGCATGCCGGTCCACGGCAACATCCGGAGCCCGGCCTCCAACGGGCTGTAGCCCTGCATCGTCTGGAGGGCCTGGGCGAGCAGGAAGATCGCCCCGAACATCCCGAAGAACATGAGCACGCTCGCACCGTTGGCCGCGGAGAAGCCACGGGAGCGGAACAGGCGCATCGGGAGCATCGGGACCCGCGCCCGCAGCTCCCAACCGACGAACGCCGCCACCAGCACCGTTCCGATCGCGAGCGAGGCGACGACGGGCAACGACGTCCAGCCCAGCGAGTCTGCGCGGACCAGACCGAGCACGATCCCGAAGAGTCCGGCGCTCGCGAGAGCCACCCCGGGGACGTCGAGGCGAGTCGCGGTGCCGCGGCTCTCGCCGAGACGCCACCACGTGATGGGGATGAGAACGAGGCCGATCGGCACGTTGATCCAGAAGATCGTCTGCCACGACCAGCCTTGTACGACCGCGCCACCGACCAGCGGGCCGCAGGCGATCGCGAGACCCGAGACGGCGCCCCATGCGCCGAGAGCGGCCCCCCGCCGCTCGACCGGAACTGCGGCCGAGAGCAATGTGAGCGTCAAGGGGGTGACGACGGCCGCTCCGAGGCCCTGTACCGCGCGGGCGGCGATCAGCCACTCCGCGGAGGGGGCAAGCGCGGCTGCCGCGGACCCCGCGGTGAACACCGTGAGCCCGAGGAGAAGCATCCGGCGCCGGCCGAAGCGTTCCCCGAGGCTCGCCCCGGTCAGGAGAAAGACCGCAAAGGTCAGTGTGTAGGCGTTGACGGTCCACTCCAGCGAGGACAGCGAGGCATGCAGGTCGACCCGGATCACCGGCAGCGCGGTGGTGACGACCAGGTTGTCCAGGCCGACCATGAAAACGGCGACGCTGGTGACGATGAAGGTCCAGATCGTGCGGGTCCTGGCGCTCATGGTGGTGTGCCCTTCAAGAAAGTAGTGATTGATCAATCACAACTGGGGTGAAAAAAAATTAGCCGGAAGCTCGCGCGGAAGCGGGATGGGATGCGACGGGACCGACGGGGGCCAGCCACTCCGGTGGTACGCAAGCCTTGACCCAGTCCGAACCGTGGCTTGCGGCGTCCATGGATGCGATCACGTTCATCAACATTCCCATCGCGAAAAACGCCTGGAGCTGCTCGTTGTCCGCTCCGGACAAGCGCTGCACCTCGCGCCACAGTCCTCCGAACTCCCGCCGGGTGGCCTCGGCGATCTCCGGGTCATCGCAGGCGCCGTAGCACTGCATCTGGAGCATGAGCTCGTTGCGATCGCGGAGCAGTTCGCCGTACGCCTCGCCGATCGCTTCGAGGGCCTCCTCGCCGGTCCGTTCGCCGACCGCCTCGACAAACGCCTGCCGAACCCGCCCGAATCCCTGCTCGACCAAGGCGAGGAACAGGGCCTTTTTGGTGGGGAAGAGCCGGAAAAGGTACGGCTGGCTGATCCCGGCCGCCCGCGCGACCTCCTCGGTCGAGGTGCCGTGGTATCCGCCGCGGGCAAACGCCGGCACCGCTGCCCTCAACACGTCGGCGCGGCGCTCGACGGCGCTCATCCGGGTTGCGGCGGGGGTCATGAGCGTTAAGTTAAGTGATCAATCACTACCTGTCAAGGGGCCGCCGAGGTTCCTGGGCTCAGGGCGGGTC
>Ga0335083_10006460_pt1 | contig 14625 bp, 13 predicted proteins | sample Lox_Sample_42_FD_206716 | JGI IMG/M metagenome (GOLD analysis project Ga0335083, IMG submission 206716) | Soil microbial communities from Loxahatchee National Wildlife Refuge, Florida, United States - Lox_Sample_4.2 | ecosystem: Environmental > Terrestrial > Soil > Wetlands | place: USA...
CCGATCGCGCTCGTGGTCGGAGAACCTCGTCGAGCGGGTCCGTGTGCTCGCCGGCGTCTTCGGCAGCGCGCTCGCGCACCGTCGCGCGCAGCGCGACCTGGGCGCCGCCTTGCGCTTCGAGCGGCTCATTTCGCAGGCGCTCGCGGCGCTCATGGTGGCCGAGCGCGCCAAGCTCGACGCGGTCATCACGGACTCCTTGCAGCGGGCCGCCCAGGTGCTCGCTGCCGAGCGCGCGACGTTGTGGCAACGTGCGGCCGACGGCGTCGCGCTGCGCAAAACGCACCGCTGGTTGGCCGAGGGCATGCCGGCGTTGCCCGAGCATTCGGAAAGCTCGGGGCTGCCGTGGATGACGTCGCGCATCTTCGCGGGGCACGCGATCTCGGGCGCGCTCGCCGACCTTCCCCCCGAAGCCGACTCCGATATCCCGGTCCTTCGTGCGCTGAAGGCGCGCTCGATCGTAGCCGTGCCTCTGTCGATCGGCGGCGCGGTCGCGGGTGCGCTGTCGTTCGCGAGCGCCCGCGACGACCGCGACTGGCCCGAATCGCTGGTGCCGCGCGTGCAGCTCTTCGGCGAGGTGCTCGCCAGCGCGCTCGCTCGCGCTCGCGCCGAGCAGCGCGAGGGGGAGGCGCGCGCCGAGGCCGTGCATGCGACGCGCGTCGGGACGATGGGCGTGGTTGCGGCATCGCTGGCTCACGAGCTGTCGCAGCCCGTTGCCGCGATCATGTCGAACGCCGAAACCGCGATGGCGCTCCTGGACGAAGCCGAGATCGACCGCGAGGAGCTGCGATCGACTCTGGCGGACATCCTCGCCGACGACCAGCGCGCCGGCAACCTCATCGGCCAGTTGCGCCGCTTCCTTCGCCGCAGCGAAGTCGACCGCGGCGCCGTCGCGGTTCACGCGATGCTCGCGGAGGTGCTCGGGCTCGTTCGCGGCGAGGCGACCGCCAAGGGCGTGCGCGTTTCGCTTGCTGCGCCCGGCGAGCTGCCGCGCCTGATGTGCAACCAGGCCCAGGTGCAGCAGGTGCTGCTCAACCTGCTCCTCAATGCGTTCGATGCCGTGGCCGATAACCCCGCACCGTCGCGAGCGGTCGCCGTCGGCGCTACCGTGACGGCCCATGGCGTCGCCATCGACGTCACCGACAACGGCTCGGGCATGGACGAGGCGACCCGCGCTCGCGCGTTCGCGCCGTTCTTCACGACGAAGGCGAACGGGATGGGCCTCGGCCTGTCGATCAGCCGCTCGATCGCCGAGGCGCACGGCGGTACGCTGTGGGTGCGCTCGCAGCCGGGTGAGGGTAGCGTGTTCAGGCTGGAGCTGCCCGCTGAACGCGCCTGACGCGAAATCCGTGTTCGTCGTCGACGACGACGACTCGGTTCGCCGCGCGTTCGCGCGAAGGCTGCGCGCCGCGGGCTATGCCGCGCAGGCGTTCGGCTCGGCAAAGGAATTGCTGGAGCAGGCGCCGGCCGACGGCGTGGCCTGCGTGGTGACCGATTTGCGCATGCCCGGCATGAGCGGTCTCGACCTGCAGGCTTCGCTTGTCGCGAGCGGCCGCGATTGGGCGATGGTGTTCGTCTCCGGACACGGCGACGTGGCCACGAGCGTCAACGCGATGCGCTCGGGCGCGGTGCACTTCTTGACCAAGCCCGTGAGCGAGCGCGACCTTCTGGCGGCCGTCGGGGAGGCGCTCGCCATCGGCGCCCACCGCGCCTCCGAGCGCAACGCCGTCGCGAAGGTGCGCGACGGCTATGCGGCGCTCACGGCGCGCGAGCGCGAAGTGTTCGCGCTGGTGGTCGAGGGGCTCATGAACAAGGTGATCGCCGAGCGCATCGGCGCGGCCGAGAAGACGGTCAAGATCCACCGCGCCCGCGTCATGGCGAAGATGGGTGCCAGGTCGCTCGCCGACCTCGTGCGCATGGCGGCGCGGCTGCGGCCGTCCGGCTTATAGGACCAAGGTCCGATTACGCGGCCGCCACGCCGCTTTCACACTTGCGCCCAAAAGTCAGAAAGGATGCGTCCGGACCCGCCGGCTCGCTCCGCGTGCGCGAAAGTGTGGAGGTCGATGGGGTCCCGATGGAAAGTTCTCGTGGTGGACGACGACGACTCGCTGCGGCGGGCGCTCGCTCGTACCCTCCGGCGCGCGGGCTACGACGTCGAGGCGTATCGCAGCGCCGACGAGCTGGCGGAGGCCGGCGCGTGCTGCGTGGATGCCTGCCTCGTGCTGGACGTGAACCTGCCGGGCACGAGCGGCATCGACTTCCGCCGAGCGCTCGAAGATGCCGGGCAGCATCCTCCGACCATCTTCATCACGGCGCTCGACCGCGAGGACACGACGGCGCTCGCCTCGTTCGCGCCGATAGCGGTCCTGCACAAGCCCTTTCGCAACGAGGACCTGCTGAGCGCGGTCGATCGCGTGTGCCGAAACTGAAACGCATCCGTACGAGAGAGGAGTCGATACCATGAATATGCTGAGATCGCTTGCTGCTTTGCTGAGTGCCATGGCTCTTGTTGCGCCCCCAGCCGCCGCGCAACAGATCTACGGCACGCCCGGCGCGCCGGGCGCAACCATGTCGATCAGCAACCAGCAGCTTCCGGCGCCCGATCCGAAGTTCGGCGGCGTGATCAAGGACGACGCATTGCAGTCGAAACCCTGGTGGGCGCCGCGCATCGTGCCGCCGAAGGGCGCGCCGAACGTGCTCCTGATCATCACCGACGACGCGGGCTTCGGCGTGCCTAGCACCTTCGGCGGAGTGATTCCCACGCCTACGATGGATCGGATCGCGAAGGATGGGCTGCGCTACAACCGAATGTTCTCCACGGCGCTCTGCTCGCCGACGCGCGCCGCGCTCATCACGGGCCGCAATCATCACTCCGCGGGCTTCGGCGTCATCTCGGAGCAGTCCACGGGCTTCCCGGGCTACAACAGCATCATCGGCAAGGACAAGGCGACGGTCGGGCGCATGCTTCTCGACAATGGCTATTCGACCGCGTGGTTCGGGAAGGACCACAACACGCCCGCGTTCGCGGCGAGCCAGGTTGGCCCGTTCGACCAGTGGCCGACGGGGATGGGCTTCGAGTATTTCTACGGCTTCGTCGGCGGCGACGCCAACCAGTGGGAGCCCAATCTCTTCCGCAACACGACGCAGATCTACCCGTTCAAGGGCCAGGAAGGCCAATGGAACCTGGTCACGGCCATGGCCGACGACGCCATCGATTACATGACCCGGATCCACCAGATCGACCCGTCGAAGCCGATCTTCATCAAGTACGCGCCCGGCGCCACGCACGCGCCGCACCACCCCACCAAGGAGTGGGTGGACAAGATCCACGACATGCACCTCTTCGAGGACGGTTACGAGAAGCTGCGCGATCGCATCTTCGAGAACCAGAAGAAGATGGGTATCGTGCCCAAGGACGCGACGCTCACGCCGTGGCCCAAGGACGTGCTGAAGCCCTGGGACTCGCTGACCGACGTGGAGAAGAAGCTCTTCATCCGGCAAGTCGAGGTATTCGCCGCCTATGCCGCGTACAGCGACTACGAGATCGGCCGCGTGGTCCAGCACTTCGAAGACCTGGGCCAGCTCGACAACACGCTCATCATCTACATCAACGGCGACAATGGCACCAGCGCCGAGGGCGGCCCGCTCGGCACGCCCAACGAGGTGGCCTTCTTCAACGGCCTCAACATGCTGCCCGCGGAAGTGCAGATGAAGTTCTACGACGTGTGGGGCACGCAGTACACGTATAACCACATGTCCGCCGGCTGGTCCTGGGCGTTCGACACGCCGTTCGACTGGTTCAAGCAGAACGCGTCCAGGCTTGGCGGCATCAACCAGAACATGGCCGTATCGTGGCCCGCGCGCATCAAGGACAAGGGTGGCGTGCGCGAGCAGTTCGTGCACGTGATCGACGTGCTGCCGACGATCCTCGAGGCCGCTGGCATCAAGGCCCCGCAGTACGTGGACGGCATCAAGCAGGCGCCGATCGAAGGGACCAGCTTCCTCTATACGTTCGACGAGAAGAACGCGAAGGTCGCGTCGCGGCACAAGACGCAGTACTTCGAGATGATGGGGCAGTGGGCGCTCTACGACGACGGCTGGCTGCTGTCCACCAAGGTCAATCGCGCGCCTTGGGAAGCTTTCGGCCCGGCCAACCCCGATCCGCTCAACAACCAGGTGTTCCAGCTCTACAACCTGAACGACAACTGGAACCAGACCGACGACGTCGCCGGCAAGTACCCGCAGAAGGTGAAGGCGATGCGCACGAAGTTCGTCGCCGAGGCGAAGAAATACCAGGTATTTCCCATGGACGCCTCCGTGGCCGCGCGCATCGTGGCGCCGCGACCCAATATCACCGCCGGCCGCACGGAGTTCGTCTACACGCGGCCGATGACCGGGCTGCCGCAGGGCGACTCGCCGTTCATCCTCGATGCGTCCTATACGTTCACCGCGGACATCGACGTGCCGCAGGCAGGCGCGGAAGGCATGATCGTGACCTCCGGAGGCCGCTTCGGCGGCTACGGCTTCTACCTGCTCCAGGGCAAGCCGGTGTGGCTATGGAACATGGTCGACCTCGAGCGCGTCAAGTGGGAGGGCGCGGAGGCGCTGTCGCCGGGCCGGCACGTCGTCGAGTTCGATTTCAAGTACGATGGCGTGGGCGTCGGTACGCTCGCGTTCAACAACTTCAGCGGCGTGGGCAGGCCCGGCGTGGGGACGCTCAAGGTGGACGGCAAGGTGGTGGACACGAAGCAGATGCCGAAGACGCTGCCGATGATCCTGCAGTGGGACGAGAGCTTCGACGTTGGCTCCGACACGCTCACCGGCGTGAACGACGCCGACTACAAGCCGCCTTTTCCGCTAACGGCGAAGCTGAACAAGCTCACGATCAAGGTGGACCGGCCGCAGCTGTCGCCCGCGGACGTCGCGAAGTTCGAGGCCGCGATGAAAGAGAAGGCCAAGGCGGATTGAGTTGCGTGACATTGTGAATTCTCAAGGAGAAGATCATGCATAAGACGGGTTCCCTGATTGCAATCGCCGCCGCAGCCGCGTTCGCCCTCGCTGCCTACGCCCAGATGCCGATCGTCGACGCGGTCGCGGGCAAGGTCGTGCAGAAGTACCAGTCCTCCACCTGCGAACAACTGTGGCAGAGCCGCGGCAAGCCGGCGGGGCCGGAAGAGCAGCGCGTCCTCAACTTCCTCAAGAACGACCAGGCGGCCAGGCAGGAGTTCTTCAACAAGATTGCCGGACCGGTCATGAACAAGATGTTCGAATGCGGGATGATTCCGTGATGAGGGGCATCCTGACCGCCGTGCTCGCGATCGCGCTCGCCAGTGCGGGCAGCGCGTTCGCGCAGGACGCGAAACCCGCCGCGGCGCCCGCGAAGGCAGCGCCCGCCAGATCGGCCAAGCCGGCCGCGAAGAAGCCCGCGGCGCCCGCGGTGAAGCTGGTCGTCGAGCCGCGCGCGATGGAACTGCTCAAGGCGACCGCCGACAAGCTCGCCGCCGCCAAGACGATGCAGTTCACCGCCGTGGCGGGCTTCGAGTTCCCGAGCCGGTACGGGCCGCCGCTCGTGTACACGTCGCGCTACGACGTCGCCATGCAGCGTCCCGACAAGCTGCGCATCCTGATGCCCGGCGACGGCCCGGCGTCGGAGTACTACTACGACGGCAAGACGGCGATGGCGTATGCGCCGGCGGTAAACCTGGTCGCCGTCAATGCCGACGCGCCCCCGACGATCGATGCGATGCTCAAGAAGGCGTTCGAGAACGCGGCGATCTTCTTCCCGTTCACCGACCTCCTCGTGGCCGATCCGTACGCGGCGCTCACCGACGGCACGATCCTCGCCTTTTACATAGGTCCGTCGGGCGTGGTAGGAGGCGTGAAGACAGAGATGGTGGCGTGGGCGAACGACGACATCTTCCTGCAGATCTGGATCGGCAGCGAGGACAAGCTGCCGCGGCGCGTGCGTGCGGTGTATCACGACGACCCACAGCGGCTGCGGCACGAGCTCGAGCTCTCGAACTGGCAGCTCGACGCACCCATTGCGCCGGAAACGTTCACGTCGGCGAAGGCGCTGGCCGCGCCGCGCATGGCCTTCGCGAATCCGATGAAGACATTCACCGCCGGCATCAGGCCGATCACGGAACGCAAGTCCGCTAAGCCGGCGCCCGCGAAGGCGGCGACCAAGTCACAGTGAAAGGGAACACGCCATGAAGACCTTGGTGACAGGCATGGCCGTCGCGCTGGCCGCGCTCTACGCAGGCGCAGCGCTCGGCTGGGCTTCCGCGAATCGCATGGGCGGCAGCACGCAGCACAGCTACGGCCAGACGAGCCACGAGAACCGCTGGGGCGGCAGCAGCGAGCACGAGGCGGGTGAAGGCACCGAGCACACCAACGCCTATGGCGGCAGCACCGAACATGCGGAGGGTGGCGGCACGGAGCACACCAACGTGTACGGCGGCACTACGGCCGGCGAAGCGGGCTACGGCGCCGTGCACACGTACCCGGGCGGCGGTTCCGTGTACAAGCCGCCGGGGTACCCGGCCGGGGCGCCCGCAGCTTATGCGTATCACCCGCCGGTCGCGGTGCCGTACTACGCGTCGGGGTGCTACGGCTGCGCGGCCGCAGCCGGCGCGGTCGTGGGCGCCGCGACCACTGCGGCCGTCGTGTCTGCCAACACCGCAGCAGCGACGTCGACTGCCTACGCCGCGGGTGTTGCCACGGGCAGCGCCAATACCGCAGCGGTGGCCGGCACCGCGTACAACGCCGGCGTTGTCGCGGGCGCGGCGGGTGCAGCGCCGCCGCCAGCATCGGCACCGCCGGGTAACTATGTCGTGGGTGTCAACTACGCAAGCGTCCCGGGCGGATGCGCCACGCCCAACGTGCAGGGCACGACGTATTACCTGTGCGGCAACACGTGGTTCAAGCCCGCATACGGCGCGAACGGCGTCTTCTACACGGTCGTGCCGGCGCCGTAGCGTCGATCCCGCTTCACTCGCCGGGGCGCTATACCGAAGCGGTATGTCGTCCCGGCGCTGCCGGTTGGTAGAATCAATCCAACGCGTTGCGCACCGCAGGCGCGCCTTCGCTTCAGACAACCTTCCCTACGAGGATTCACATGGATATCCCAGGCATGGTGGAATCGGCACGGCCCATCCTGATCGCGTTCGGCCTGAAGCTCCTGGGCGCGATCGTTGCCTACATCGTCGGACGCATGCTGATCGGCTTCGCGTCGAGCCTTGTGGTCAAGCTGCTCGAGCGGCAGAAGGTCGAGCCGACGGTGATCCGCTACATCGGCTCGATCATCACGGTCGCGCTCAATATCATCCTCGTCGTCGCGATCCTCGGCTACTTCGGCGTCGAGACGACCTCGTTTGCCGCGCTCGTAGCGGGTCTGGGCATTGCGGTCGGCGCGGCGTGGGGCGGCCTCCTGTCCAACTTTGCCGCGGGCGCGTTCATCCTCGTGCTTCGCCCGTTCAAGGTCGGCGACTACGTCGTGGCGGGCGAGGTCGAAGGCACGGTGCGGATGATCGGCCTCTTCAGCACGACGATCGACACGCCCGACAACGTGCAGACGCTCGTCGGCAACGCCAAGATCATGAACGGCACGATCAAGAACTTCAGCAACAATCCGTACCGGCGCGTCGAGCTCCTCGCGCAGCTCGACCACAGCGTGGACCCGGCCGATGCCATGCGCCGCCTGCGCGAATCCCTGCCGACGATCCCCAACGTCCTGGCCGAGCCCAAGCCGGACGTCGAGATCCTGACCTTCAACGAGCGCGGCGCGGTGCTCGCGGTGCGGCCCTATTGCAACACGGCGCACTACTGGCAGGTGTACTTCGACACCAACCGCGTCATTCGCGAGACGTTCGCGGGCGCCGGCTACCCGGCGGCGGAGTCGCACGTGCAGATGCGCCAGCTCGCGGCCTAGCTGCGCTACTGCGCGCGCAGCGACTGCACGAGGTTTTCCAGGTTCTGCGGCTTGACGAGGATCACGCCGCGCCGCGGGGCGTCGATGTCGGCGATGAGGAAGAAGGCGAGGGCGACGACGAACGGCAGCACCAGGAACAACGCCGATCGCCGCTTCGTCTTCTTCGCGCCGACACCGACGAGCATGTTGGCGCATACGCTGATCGCCGCCATCAGCGCCCAGGCCGACGCGGGAATGCGGTTCCACCAGGCGGCCTGGGTGTAGCCTTGCGTGTTGACGACGTCGTTCATGCCGGAGACCGCGAGCGCGGCCACGGGCGACGGCTGCGCCAGGGCAGGGGTCTTGACCGCAGTCCAAAGCTCGGCCTGCAGCTTCGCCGTCAGCGCGTCGGATTGCCGGAGCTGATCGTCGTCGCGCAAGGTATAGAAGCGGATGCGCTCGTCGAGGTATTGCAGGAGGAGGGCGCGCACCTTGGCCGCATCCGCCGGGGGCAGGAGGTCGGCGCGCAGGAACTCGGTGCCGATCGCGTTGGCTTCCTCCTCTTCGTAGTTCTTGCGCTGATCGTAGCGGTTGAGCGCCATGGAAAACGTGAACCCGATGATGAGGCCGAGCAGGGTGAGTGTCGCGCCCTGGACGATGTCGAACTCGCTGCGGTCCTCGTCGGCGGCCGGCGTGCGGCGGGCGCCGAGACGCTCGCCGGTCCATGCGGCTACCGCGAAGACGGCGAAAGCGCCGAGGAAGAAGATCACCGGACGGTCGAGGAGATTTATCATGTAAGGCTCCTGGGGAGGCGCTGCGAACGCCGGGCGCATCATACCTCGCTGAATCAAGGTGCCACTCGCGGTCCTGCCGGCGGTGGGACACAATGGTGGGTCGATGCTTGGCATGCAATGCAGCAGGGAGGCGATTCGATGAAGGTGAGGCGCGCGTTGGCAGGAGCGACATTCGCGATCGGGGCGGCCGCGCTGCCCGCGTCTGCGCTCGCGCAGACGATGCCGGCGAGCGACGAGTGGCGCTTCCACGCCGTCCTTTACGGCTGGCTGCCGGACATCGGCGGCAAGACCGACTTCCCCGTTCCCGGCGGCGGGCCGAGCATCAACGTCGACGTGAGCCAGATCCTCAAGAACCTGAACTTCACGTTCATGGGGACGCTCGAGGCGCAGAAGGGTCCCTGGGGCGTCATCACCGACCTCATCTATCTCGACGTGAGCGGCTCGAAGTCAAAGACGCGCAACGTCTCGCTCGGCAACTACGAGCTTCCCGCGAACGCGACCCTCGACGCCCATCTCAAGGTCACCGGCACGATCTGGACGCTGTCGGGCGAGTACACGACGTACAAGGACCCGAACGCACAGGTCGACGTGATGGTCGGCACGCGCCTGCTCGACTTGAAGCAGACGCTCGACTACAACTTCAGCACGGACCTCGGGCCGTTCGTCGGCCCCGACCGCTCCGGCGGCAGCAGTGTCGATCTCTCGTACTGGGACGCCATCGTGGCGGCGAGAGGGCGCTTCCTGTTCGGCGCGGACAAGGAATGGTTCGTGCCGGTGTACGCCGACGCCGGTACGGGCCAGTCCCGGGTGACTTGGCAACTCCTGGGCGGCGCCGGCTACCAGTTCAAGTGGGGCCAGGTAATCGCCGCGTGGCGCTACCTCGAATACGACTTCAAGTCGAGCTCGAAGGTCGAGAACATCAACTTCAACGGCCCGATGATCGGCGTCGGGTTCAACTGGTAGTTACCGCGGTTACGACGACGGCGTAACCGGCCGCCCCCACTCCGCGCGCGGCATCCTCCCCGCCGCGGGGGGCGCCCACTCCCTCCTCCCGCGAGACCATGCGGGCTCCCGAACACGGAGTCCGGCATGGCTACGGAACCGCAAGGCCTCATCCAGAGCGTCAAGACCGCGGCGTCGCGCTCGCGCTTCCTCGTCGCCCTCGCCGGCGTGTTCGCTGCGCTGCTCGCGGCGCTCTGCCTATGGCAGGCACCGGGCTCGAAGCTGTCCGCCGGCGAGGTCGAGCGCTACCTGTCCGTCATCGACAAGACGCTCCCGCTCGCCGGCGAGGAGCGCGCGCGGATGCTCGCGCGCATGCGGGCCTTCGCCGAGAGCGACGACGGCCAGCCCTTCTACATGCTGAACCTCATGCGCTACTACGAGCGCGTTCGCGAGCTTCCCGGCGCACCCGCCTTCGCCGGCACGCCGCGCGAAGCCAACGCCCGCTACGAGGATCGCGCCATTCCCATGCTGGTCGAGCAGGGTGGCTACCCGTCGCTTGCCGCGCGAGCTTCGGCTCGAGACCTGTTCGGGCACGACGCGCCGCTCGACGACTGGAGCCGGGTGCTCGTCGTGCGCTATCCGGACCGCCGGGCGTTCTTCGACCTCGTGACCGATCCGCGCTACGGGCCGATCGCGCCGTACAAGCTGATGGCGCAGGACATCGTGCTGGTCCCGATGGCCGCCGAGCTCGCCATTCCCGATGTTCGGATCGTGGCCGGCGGCGCGCTCGTCGGCCTGTTCCTGCTCATCGGGTGGTGGCGCACCGCGCGCCGGCGGGCGCCGGAAGCGCCGCGAAACGCGCCTTGCCCCCCTGCCGGTGGGGGGGCGCGGGACGCCCGCGGGCCCTAGAGTCCGAACCTCAGCAAGACTCAAAAACGCGACTTCCAAAGAGGAATGAAGATGAGGCTCGATACCCGCTTCGCCGCACTCCGACTGCCGCGCGCGATGCGCCGCGCCGCGGTCGGCGCCGCGCTTGCCGCGATGTTCGCGACGCCCGCGCTCGCCTTCGACATCGACGTCGGCAATCCGGACATCGAGATGCGGTGGGATAACACCTTCCGCTACAACCTGGGCATGCGCGCGCAGAAGCAGGACCCGGCGATCCTGGGGGCGGTGAACAACGACGACGGGGACCGCAATTTCAACAATGGCTCGCTGGTCACCAACCGGCTCGACATTCTGTCGGAGTTCGACTTCATCTGGCAGAAGAGCTACGGGGCGCGCTTCTCGGCGGCGCTGTGGTACGACAACGCCTACGCGCACCTGGACGACACGAACAACACGACCGCCAACACGCTGGTCAACGGACTGCCGGTGGCCGGGGCGCTGTCGCCGTACACCCAGCGCTACGCCAAGGGGCCTTCGGCGGAGTGGCTGGACGCCTTCGGCTTTGCGAACTTCGACATTGCCGGCATCCCGGTGAACATCAAGGCCGGGCAGCACACGGTGTTCTGGGGCGACAGCCTGCTTTTGGGCGGTGCGGTGCACAGCGTGTCCTACGCGCAGAACCCGCTGGACATCTGGAAGGGGTTCGCCACGCCGGGGGCGGAGGCGAAGGAATTGTTCCGGCCGCGCGGCGGGCTGACGCTGCAGGCGCAGCCGACGACCGATCTGTCGGTGGCGGCGCAGTGGTTCTACAACTGGCAGGCCTCGCGCATCCCGGAATCGGGCAGCTACCTCACGGTGGTGGACGGCTATAACTTCGGCGGCGACTCGCTCATCCTGGGGGCCAATCCGTTTGCCGGGGCAGTCCCCGGTACGCCGGCGCTGCTGCGCGCCTGGAACGCGCAGACGGTGGCCTCTTCGCGCTACAACTGGGGCATCGGCGACTGGGGCCTCTCGGCGCGCTGGAGCCCCGACTGGCTCGACGGCACGCTGGGCTTCTACTACCGCAACGCCACCGACACGCTGCCGCAGGTCTACCTCGTGCAGGGCTTTGCCGCGCTGCCGGCGGGGACCTGCAACGCGATCCACGGCATCGTCGTGGCGCCGGGCGCGTGCATCATCAATCCGAATGCCACCTCGGTGGCCGACCTCACGCAGAAGGGGAAGGTGGGCTACTACGGCACGGCGTACGGCAACAACATCCATATCATGGGTGTGACGATGGCCAAGAACATCGCCGGGGTGTCGGTGGGGGCGGAAGTGTCGTATCGGCAGAACATGCCGCTTCTGAGCGACCCGGTGCCGGTGCTGCCGGCGCCGCTGGTGGCCAGCACGCCGGGGGCCATCTCCACCACCTCGATCCCGACCAGCGGCACGCCCGGCGCGCTGGGCAACACCTACCACGGGCTGGTGAACGCGCTGTGGACGTCGGCCAAGACGCCGTTCTACGACAGCGCCTCGTTCCAGGCCGAGCTCACCTGGATGCACTGGGCCTCGGTGACGCAGAACGAGGCGGTGTTCAAGGGCCGCGACAGCTACACCGCCATCGACAAGGTGTCGCGCGACTACCTGGGCATTGCCTTCAACGTCACGCCGACCTGGTTCCAGGTGCTCCCCGGGATGGATCTGCTGGCGCCGATGTCGTACTCGCGCGGCATCAGCGGCAACGCGGCGGTGCTGCTCGGCGGCAACCAGGACGCGGGCAGCTATGCGCTGGGCATCGCGGCGGACATCTACTCGAAGTACCGGATCGATCTGAAGTACACCGGCTACTTCGGCAACTACTCGACCAACCCGGTGACCGGGGCGGCGACGGCATTCAACGGCACCTACGCCTCGCTGTCCGATCACGGCTGGGTGTCGCTCACGTTCAAGACCACTTTCTAAGGAGGAATGAAAATGTTCCGCAAGACCCTGATGGCCCTGGCCATCGCATCATTGACTGGAAGCGCGTTCGCGGCGGTGTCCGCCGAGGAGGCGAAGCAGCTCGGCACCACGCTCACCGCGGTCGGCGCCGAGAAGGCCGGCAACAAGGAAGGCACCATTCCCGAATATACGGGCGGGCTCAAGGAAGCCCCGGCCGCGTACAAGAAGGGCAGCGGCATCCGGCCGTCGCCGTTCGAGGGCGAGAAGCCCCGCCTCGTCATCGACAGCAAGAACGCGGCGCAGTACGCCGACAAGCTGTCGGAGGGCACGAAGGAGCTGCTCAAGCGCTATCCCACGATGCGCCTCGACGTGTATCCCACGCGGCGCGTGGTCGCATTGCCCTCGAAGGTGCTCGCCAACACCGCGAAGAATGCGACGGGCGCGAAGAGCGTCAACGGCGGGCTTGGCGTGGAAGGCGCGCTGCCCGGCTATCCGTTCCCGATCCCGAAGAGCGGTACCGAAGCGATGTGGAACCACCTCATGCGCTTTCCCGGCAACGCCTACGTCGTGAAGTACGAGAACTGGAACGTCGATTCCGCGGGCGTGGCCACACTGGCCACCGCGGGCACGTTGACCAACGAGTTCCCGCTGTTCGACCCCAAGCGAGCCGATGTCGCAGCCAAGGAGAGCGACCCGTTCTGGAAGATCAAGGTCTATTACACCGGCCCCGCGCGCCGTGCGGGCGAGGCCCTCATGGTCTGGGACTCCGTGAACCCGATCGTGCAAGGCCGCCGCGCCTGGCAGTACCTGCCGGGACAGCGCCGCGTAAAGCTCGCGCCCGACCTGTCGTACGACACGCCGAACGCGGGCACCGCGGGCACGTCGACGTACTCCGACGCCTTCGTGTTCAACGGCGCCATGGACCGCTTCGACTGGAAGCTCGTGGGCAAGAAGGAGATGATCGTTCCGTACAACGGCTACAAGCTCATGTACTCGAAGGATCTCAAGCCTGCGCTCACGCCCAACCACATCAACCCCGACTTCATGCGTTGGGAGCTGCACCGCGTATGGGTGGTCGAAGGCACGCTCAAGCCGGGCCAGCGCGACCTCTACAACAAGCGCGTGTTCTATCTCGACGAGGATAGCTGGGTGGCGCTCATGGCCGACCAGTACGACGCGAAGGGCCAGCTTTACCGGTCCACGTTCGACAACATGACGTTCAGCTACGACGTCAACGCGGTCAACGTCGACTGCTACGTGTTCTACGATTTCTCCTCGGGTTCGTACTCGCTCGTGGGGACCGCCGGGGTCTCGGACGGCATGCGCTACGTGGACCCGCTGCCCGAGCTGCAATGGGCGTCGGAATCGCTCGCGGGGTCCGGCATCCGCTGATCCCACCCTCATACCCCCCGCTGTGGGGGAGGGCGCCCGCACCCTCGCAGGTGACACTCCGGGCTTCGCGCGATGCCGCGCGAGGTCCGGGGTCCGCGCCGGGCCGGGACCCTACTCGACCGACATGACGACCATGATCATTCGCGCCGTTCTACTCTCCCTCGCCGCGGCAGTCCTGCCGGCACAGGCTGCCGGCTTCACCGACGTGCTCGCGCAGCCCGCGCAGATGTCGCCGCTCGCGAGCAGGAGCCCGCTCCTGTCCGTGGCGCGCGCCGGAACGAGCCTGGTCGCCGTCGGGCAGCGCGGCCACATCGTGGTCTCGAAAGACAACGGTGCCACTTGGCAGCAGTCGCCCGTGCCCGTGAGCTCCGACCTCACCGCCGTGTTCTTCGTCAACGAGAGGACGGGCTGGGCGGTCGGCCACGAGGGCGTCATCCTCGCCACCAAGGACGGCGGCGCCACGTGGGCGCTGCAATTCGACGGCAAGCGCGCCAACGCGGCGCTCGCCGCCGACCTGGAGCGCAAGGCGGCCTCGCAGCCGTCCTCCGAGACGCTCAAGGCACATCTCGCCGAAGCAAAGCGCTACGTCGAACAAGGACCCGACAAGCCGTTCCTCGACGTGTGGTTCGCCGACGAAAAGAACGGCTTCGTCGTCGGTGCCTACAACCTCATCTTCAGGACGGAAGACGGCGGCGCGACGTGGACGCCGTGGTTCGACCGCACCGACAACCCGAAGTACCTGAACCTCTACGCGATCCGTCCGGCCGCGGGCGGGCTGTT
>Ga0335083_10006461_pt1 | contig 14623 bp, 20 predicted proteins | sample Lox_Sample_42_FD_206716 | JGI IMG/M metagenome (GOLD analysis project Ga0335083, IMG submission 206716) | Soil microbial communities from Loxahatchee National Wildlife Refuge, Florida, United States - Lox_Sample_4.2 | ecosystem: Environmental > Terrestrial > Soil > Wetlands | place: USA...
GCTTTCTTGGGTGTGCTACTAGGTGGATGTGGCAATTGTGTTGAAGCTTAAAATCTCTGAGCATCTCAGTTAGTTCTTTTTGACCATTGTAATCGTCTTCTGCAATATTGAGCGTTGTAAGTGAGTCCACGATAAATACATCAACACCGTATCGTCTTCTGGCGTAGAGAAAGACTTCTAGTAATCGTTTTATTTTACCAGTTCCGACAAGGTTGAATATGTAGAGCCTTCCATCGAGTGCGTTATTAATCGCATTGATAAAACCTCTTGATGGTTCGGTTTGTGCTGTGGCTTGGATGTAAGTTCGTGCCATAAGCTCTTCGGGGTATAGTTCCATGCTGGCAATACAAACCGTTCCTCCTTGAGCTATCATATTTAGCATGACTTGACCTAGAAACAATGTCTTACCATGTCCGTTATATCCAGTCCACATACTAAGTCCTGATGGTCTGAATAGGATATGGTCACTGCATTTATCTATTCCCAATGTATAGCCTAAGAACTTACCAGGTGTTGGGTGTAGAATCTCATACGCTAAATCTGTGAAGTCATCATGGCGTCTTAGCTCTTCTGGGTCTATGGTCTTTGCTTGCTCAAGAAAGTATGTAATATCATCCTTGCTGATGCCATTAACAAGGCACTCATTGGCGTCTTTCATAGGCAACGTGGCAATGCGACATCGATGCGCTCCAAGCCTTTCTACAATTTCTTTAGCTCCTGCTTTTCCTGCTTCATCATTGTCCATACAGATGACAATATCATCGAAGCGGTTTAGGTTGTCATATTCATACTCTATCCAGCGTTGCTTATCGCCTTTACCACCACCAAATGGCACAGACAATGCCGGCACTCCATACTGATAAAAGCTCATCGCATCAATTTCACCTTCGCATATCACTACCTCCCTGGAATTAGCTGGAATGGTTTGCCATCCAAAAAGGCACGGCTCAGAGTTAGCGGACACGAACATCTGCTTGTCTCCATTCTTTCGCTCAAGCTTCAGATTCTTTGTGAATATGAGCTCAGTACCACGAAAATAATGGAAAATAATCTCAGACTCGCTGTGAGGTATCTTAAAGGCATCAATGACTGGCTGCTCTATTCCTCTGGTCACTGACAAGTACTGATGTACTGGAGACATAGGCTTTAGTGCCGGCAATGGTTTGGGTGTTGGTCTTGTGAATTTCTTCTTGCTTTCTGCGTAATGGGTTGGGGTAGATAGATTAAAAAACTGCGATACTTGCTTCATAGCCTCAGAGATAGACAGCCCATGCTTCAATGCCCACAAATCCAGTAAGTCACCACTGTCACCACTTTGAAAGTCACTCCACACACCGGACTTTGAGCCAGCAAGATGAATCTTCATTGATTTGCCTTTCTCACCATCCATAGAGCCCACACACCACTCATTGCCTTCTTTCTTTCCGTTCGGGAATAGCATCTGTGCAATTTCTGATGCTCTATCGGCAAGCATCTTCGATAAATCCTTGGCTAACATACAACCCCTCAAATGTAGTGGACGTCTTTAGATTGTGTTCCTTTTGTTTTTACGTCTTCTCGAAAATATTTCACCTCAAGAGACTGCCAGCTATTAGCAACCATGGTCTCAAATGCTTTGATGGGGTCTATTCGTAGTTCAGTGTGAATTTCTGTAAGGGTTTTGTTTAATTTATCCCAAGTTGTTTTGGTTATTTTTGCTTTTTTCTGTTTTCTTATGACTATCCAATCTTCCAGCATTTGCTCAGGTATTTTATGAGGATTGTTGTTGTTTAAGGTTTCTACAGATTCAAAAGATTTTGGTTTTTCACTAGATATATCTTTAGATATATCTTTAGGTTGGTAATAGGTTGGTATAGGTGTCACATTTTCGTGATCTCCATTTCTCATTTTCGTGAAATGGTTTTCCATAATTGTGTTCCCACCAAAATCTGGTGTTTCCATTTCACATTTTTGTGAAATGAGTCCCAGCATGGCGTCTAGGAACTCTGGCTTCATTAATTCGGGGAAGAAATTTAACGCCTTATACGATAATGCGTACCAGCACGTTCTATCGTACTTATGTTTGTTATAGTTTCCTTTGAGGATTAAACCGTCTTTTACGAGGTTGTTTATGAGGGTTTCAAGTTGCCGGCGATTCCAGAAAGGAAATATCTTCTCGTAGGCTTCCAGTGTATTAAATGACCAAACGTGACCATCGTGTATATGGTGATTGTTTGCTAGATTTCTAAAAGTCCATTGAGAAAGTTGTTGAAGGAAAATTGCTGCGTTGATACTATGTGCTACTGCTATGTTTGAATTGATGTTGATAATCATGTTATAATTCATCCGTAGTTAAAGTTGTGAGCTTTAGGGATTTAAAAAGCCACAAAAAGATAAGTAGGTTTTTCAAGATACCAAAATACTTATCTTGTAGTTTTGTTGTAATAGGTATGAATATCGCTTTGGTAGGGGACATTCAAACCGCTCGTTTTATAGGATTAAAAGGCAGGATGCCTTTAAAATCTTCCACTTATCCTATCATTATTTCACATAAAAATGAAAGTCCATTTACAATCAAATGTCTTTTTTATTGATAAAATAGTCAATAGACTCAATTATTTGTTTAGTGAGTTCGTTTAATAACACTTGTGTGATATTCTTGCCCATATAGCAAGATAGATTGGAGCGTAGGAGTGTCGTTAGGGAGTCGTTATCTAGTTTTATGCGTAGTTCTTCAGTCATTTAGTTCCCTCTAAAAATAAAATATACTCACAGAGTTTTTCTACTTCCCGTGTAGACCGCCATAAATTGGAGTCGCGGTGTTCTCTGTATTGTTGTAACACATAAATGTCCAACTGGCCACCACCTTCGAGTTGCCGGCGCCATTCGTTACGCTCATCCGTAAGTCCTGTGTAGTTCATGAAGCTATGCGCCTTCTTTTTCTGCTTTCAATTTACCGTTACTCATGACCTCTAATACACACTGCATCTTGAATGGTATCTTGTCATTTTCCTTCCATGCTTTCACGGTATCACGTGCCACATGGAGCGCCTTGCAGATGTTAATCATCTTGTAATCATAGTACGCCATTACATCACTAAACTTCATAAATCACCATATTTTTGACTAATCTTATTGACAAACTATAACGAACTTGGCATCATATGTCAATGCCATTGGATGGCGGAGATTGCAAATGAATAGGAACTTCACTTTTTTACACAGATTACTAGGAGTTGAACATGATTACTGAACAACAACGTGCAGAGCGCAAGCTTGGTATTGGTGGCTCTGATATGCCTATTATTATGGGATTGTCTACCTATAAGACTCCATACCAGCTTTACTTAGAAAAGATTGGTGAGCTCACAAAGCCTGATGAGATGACTGAGCTACAATATTGGGGTCATCAGCTAGAGGGGATTGTACGCAATGAATTTGCTAAACGAAATAACGTCACGGTGGAAACGCCAGATACCCTCGTCCATCCGTTTCATACTTTTTTACGTGCTAATATCGATGGTTTTGTCCCTGAGCTTAACGCTATTCTTGAGGTCAAATGCTCCTCTTCTTTCATGGCTCATGAATGGGGAGAAGACGGCAGTGACGTCATCCCACTCCAATACTTAGTCCAAGTAGCCCACTATTGCGCGGTCACCAATGCAGATTGTGCCTACATCGCTGTACTCATTGGCGGCAATGACTACCGAGAGTTCAAATATGTTCGCGATATGGCTATCGAAAATAAGGTCATTGAAGAAGCCAGAAAGTTCTGGAAGTGTGTTCAAGATAGGACTCCTCCAGAACCAATTAACCAAATTGATTTGCGCCTGATGTACCCCAAACACGACCCAGAGAAAATCAAAACAATTGACACACCGGTCGCTGAACAATTAACAACTCTGTCTGAAACTCGATTTAAAATCAAACAACTTAGTGAGATAGAAGAGAAGTACAAATTTAACATCATGCAGTTTATGCAAGATGCAGAGTGCTTGGTTGATGGTGAAGGTAAGCCCATTGTCTCTTGGAAAGCGAATAAGAGAGGCAGCAGGACGTTTTTATTAAAAGGAGGTTTGCAATGAAAGTCGTTGAGTTTCCTAAGAAGGAAAAGTGTAAATGCAATTACGTTTATCGGTTAGCGTACAAAGAAGAAAATGATACATACGGTGTTATGGTTGGCAAGAATCTAGGCAGAAATCAAGTGCTAGAGCTGTCCTTTTTGTCTGGTTTCCAGAATGAAGAGGACGCAGAAGCAGCAGCATGGGGCTTTATGGAAGCCCTGCATTATATACGAAATGGTGGTGATTTATGATTAATTATTGGTGGGAAATAGAGCCAGAAAATGGGCTATTTACAGTCTACATTAAGGCGAACTCCGATACGATTAATATCGAGGAAGGGTTCACGACAGCCGACAATGCAGAATTTTACGCAGAAAGTTACATCAGAGGCTTTAAAGACGGCCGAGGAGAATTAGAATCATGAGCACGACACTTGCAGCAGTCAATGAACAAACCAATGAGCTCTTAATGTGGGATGATGAAAAGAAGCTTGGCGAGATTAGAAAACTGTTCGCACCAAAGCTTAGTGACATGGAGTTTAAGTTCTTCGTAGGTCTTGGTAAGGCATCAAGACTTAATCCTTTTACTCGTGAAATCTGGGCTGTGAAGTACCAAGATAGCGCGCCAGCACAGGTGTTTATCGGTCGTGATGGCTACAGAAAAGCAGCTCAAGCGCACAGTGATTATGACTTTCACCAATGCGATGCGGTCTATGAGAACGATGAGTTTGAAGTTGTTAATGGGGAAGTAAACCATAAGTACAAGCTCGTTAATCGGGGAGCTCTGGTTGGTGCTTATTGTATAGCCAAGCGTCATAAATCATCAAGACCGATGTATGTTTTTGCTGACATCAAGGAATATTCTACAGGTAAAAGTTTATGGAACTCCCAAACTGGAAAGCCCGCAACCATGATTAAGAAAGTCGCTGAGAGCCAATGTCTTCGTGCTTGCTTTCAGGATTTGTTGGGTGGCACTTATGGTGAGGAAGAGTTCAACAATCAAGAAGAACAGCGTACCATGCGCCTTGTTGGAAATACGAACACGCAAAAGCTTAAGAATGTGCTTGGTATAGGAGAGCCGCATGAAGCGGAGAATCATAATCATGTGGCTACTGATGATTATATCGAATATGTTGATTATGAACCTGTTGACGTACCAGCGTCACAAGATGATGGAACTGTATCACACCTATCTCCTAAGCAGATTTCTTCTATTGCAGAGCTATTCACTCGAAAGAACTTCAGTCAAGAACGAATCAAGAAAGCATTGGCCTATTATGGGGTTAGTGCAGTAGAAGAGTTGGATAATAACAAAGCAGAGCAACTTATTTCTCAATTGGAGCGAGCATAATGATAAACCAGGCGATATTACTAGGACGTGTTGGGAAGAAAGACAACAAGGTGCTAAGAAACGGTGGTGAAATAACCACCCTTTCGATTGCTACCAGCAAGAAATGGAAAGACCAGTCCGGTACTGCGCAAGAGCAGACGACTTGGCACAATGTGAGCTGCTTTAGCAAGCTTGCGGAAGTGGCTAATAAGTACGTTCATGTAGGTGATTTGGTCTATATTCAAGGCGACATTCAACACAAGAAAATAGAGTCTGGTGACAGAGCAGGTCAGTACGCTTACTCGGTACATGCCAATGACATTAAGTTTATACCATCATCCAAAAAATCGGACGGTCAGTCAAAACCCAGTCAAGAAAAAAAGAACCGTCAATACGATTTTGAGGACGATGACATCCCAGCGTTTTAATTGATTGCAGTGATTTCTATCTTGACGATGCCATTTAAGGGCGATTTTCTGATGATAGAGAGGCGATCGATTTGACAGTCATCAGCATATACCCCTGCGTGCTGAAGAGCGTCTAGCAAGCTTTTTAGCACGTTATCTAAGTCCCTTTTTCTTTTATCTGGTGGAAAGGCTTCTATAAATACAGAAAGTCTGTCCTCTTTTTTGAATGTTCCACGGTGTTTTGAGCTTTGATAAAACACAAGATGCCTATAATCCTTCCCTTCATTGCTGATGTAGTGACCATTTTTTGTGTGCCTCCAATAATGGTTAATACTTGGAGGCCATGGAAAAATTAAATCTAATTTATTCTTCGGCGCGTCTAAGCCATCCTTTGAGGAATTTGTAAAGCTTGGGATTTTCTTCTGTAAGGTGCTCATAATAACTTTTTGCCTCTTCCGTAAGTTCATTATGCAAGTCTTCTTCTCTGCCATGGAGACATACTTCATTAACTGCTGCGAGAGTTTTCTTTCCAATTACACCATCTGCCTCTATACCATACCCGCACCATTGTAGTGATTTTTGAAGTAACTCTGCTGCAGGTATTGCTCCAATATTGACTGCTAGGTTAAATATTTTTGCAGCGACATTTAAAGAATTAATAGCATTGTAATGATATTTATCCCACCATACATTTTTATAAAAAACAGCCGCATCATCTTTCGTCAAAGATTTGACATCAGAAGGCAAATGTAATTTATTAGCCCACAAAATTAAATCCTTTTGTGTTATTCCAAAATTAGTTTCTCCTCCAGGATCATCAAGGTCGTTGCTGTAACCCCCTTCATCTTGAAGAACAAAATCCAATGCATATTTGAACCGCTCATCATCAGTTAGGATCATCTAAAGCGCACTCCATTATAGACCATCCAAATGCTCTGAGCATCTTGGAATCTCCAATCACAACTTCGAGTGTCTAACTTAACTCCTTGACTGACATTGTCTAACATAACTCCGTTAAACGAATTATTGAGAGGAATGAAACAATCCACATTTAATAAATTAATGCCTCTAACCTTGTTTAAATAAATCTGAGATACTCGCGTTCCTGATATGGTTGTACTGACAATTTGAGTCATACGAATGCCTGGAGCAATTCCTTCATTATTATCTGGATTTAAAGAACCATCCAAATAAATTCCATGATCCCAACTAGTGTTAGCAGCAACTTCGCGTCCAATCAATAACCCACTTATAGTAAATGTATGGCGATTGTATGAATTTACCTGATTATTAGTATCTTTTTCTGCTTGGACATAAACCGCTATACCAGCATTAGTATCTTTTCCAGCCAACAAAGTTAAATCCTTTATTGAACCTCCAGAATGGTCTGTCCCTCTTTTCCAATGCAAGAATGCTCCACCTTGAAACTCTCTGATAAAAACAGTAGAGCCAATACCATCTCCTATAATATTTAAAGCGCATGGGAAAGGGTCTAATGGGGTTTTAAAGTGAAAATCCCCCTTCCCAACACGAATAGTACGAGAGGACGAAGATGCACACGCTTTTTTAGCCAATTCATTAAAGCTAATGCTGTAATCTGTATCGTCAGCATGTGTGCTATGCCCAACAAATAACAATAAAACAAAAAGTAATTTATTCAAGCAAACTCCCATACGATAATTATTCCTGCAGAACCGTTTCCACCCGCTCTAGCTGTTGTTGAAGTAAAAGATACAGCACCACTTCCTCCTCCACCGTAATTCGTTGCATTACCACCTACTGTAGATGTGGTTAGCGTATTATTAAAAATAGATGCCGCACCACCGCCATAAAACGAATTACCACCATTACCTGAGGCAGTATTGACCAATCCTGCTATACCCAAAGAACCACAAAATCCAGAAGTATTAAAATCGCCTCCTGTTGCAGCAGCGGCCACTCCTCCTATTGCAGCATTAGATGCTCCATTCACTGCCGTTGATCCTGCACCACCACCACCACCTGTTGCGGTCATCACATCAAATGTAGTTGAAGATCCCGTAGAACCATTGTTTGCGCCTGCTGTTCCGCCATTTCCTCCACCTCCAACAGTGTACGTATAAGATGCAGATGGAGAACTATAAAATTTTCTACAATAACTTCCTCCCGCTCCGCCTCCTCCAGCAGAAACAGATGATGAAGCAGCAGATACGCCTCCTCCACCACCTCCTCCGCCTACACATTCAACCAAAATGGATGAAATGCCTGCAGGAAGTGTATAGGTTGCAGCTGTGCCAGAGGTAAAAATTTGAAAACTTCTAAGCGCCTTATATCCTGAACAGTTAGTCAAAGTTCCAGATGCAGGAGTGCCTAAAGCAGGTGTCACCAAAGTCGGACTTGTAGAACCAACAAAACTTCCGGTACCAGTTTGTCCTGAGAGAGACGTATTTACGCTATTATTAGTTGCCATGTTTAATATCCTTATACAATAGTTAATCCAGAAGATTGAGGGGCTCCAAGAGCTACAAAAGTCGTATTTGCAACCGTACACAGCAATACTAGAGAATCGAATGTGTTAGTGGAAGAAACACTTCCTCCAACACCTGTAGTTGAAACCGAACTACCAATGTGAATTGCTTGTCCGCTATTTTGCGCGATACTCCATCCGCCTATACCACCACTTCCTTGACCTACAATGTAAAGTATAGTTCCAAATCCTGCTGTTGCAGGAAGAGTCAAGGTAACTGTACCTGCGTTAGCTGCCACATAACCACCATCAGCTACCATGGCTTGTGACGTACCTGAAACATTCGTCCAAGAAACACCAGGAATCGCAGTACCAGAAATTGTGATGTTATTGCCCGCTTGAGATATGGCAATGTTACTACCAGCAGTTAATTGTATTGATTTAGTCCAAACGGCAGTTGATGATGTGCCAGAGGTAGTACATACATACAAAATCATATTGGTTGTGTCCCAGCACAATTGATAAGTATTTCCAGCAACACTCCCGTTAGGATTTCCTGCATTAAATAAAATAATGTTTGATTGGAACAAATTGAACACTTGCTGCAAACTTTCTTGCACTGACAAACCAAGGCTTGATGGACTCACATAGCCTTGTACAGCGCAAATGATGTCCGACATTTGGGCGCTTGTTGTTGTAGGCAACGACGTAAACATCTCTTCTATAGCCATAATAATCCCTTATATCCTATTGTTAATTACGCTACCGTCAAATTACCGATAACTGAGGTTACAGCAAATGTTGTATTTGCTGTAACACACACTATTGATACGGAGTCCCATTGATTCGTTGAAGTCAAGCTACCTGCTGAACTTGAAGCAGAGCTACCTAAGTGACATACTTGCCCTGTGTTCATCTGTAAAATCCATCCGGCAGCTCCTTTGCCTTGTACTGCAAAAACTGAACCTTCGGCTGCTGTGGCTGGCAGTGTCACAGTCGTTTGTGAAGCATTGGATATGATATACCCATTATTCACAGCTGCAGCCTGTGTCGTTCCTGATACATCATTCCAAGTTAGCGACCCAACGCCTGAGGATGAAATGGTAATGGTTCCAGAACCATTCGATACAGAAATCCCTGTACCTGCCGTTATTGTTGCAGCTGTGTAATTTGTTCCATTTCCTATAGGAATTTGACCATTAGAAGGCGTTGTACCAATGCCTAATCCGCCTCTACCAACAGCTAAAGTTCCTGTCCATCCTGCTGTGACGGAAGCTGCTTGCAACAACGCAGTTGCAGGTGTGCCACCTAGTGTTAGAGTTACGTTAGTATCGTTTCCTGATGTCAAAGCTGCAGGTGTAGGAAGCTGAGAAGTGGTAGCTAAAGTTCCTGATGTAGGGAAAGTAACGTTCGTAGTATTGGTATAGGTCTGGGTTACTGCAAAGTTACCGGATGTAGTAAAGGCATTGGCAAAGTTTAGATTGCCTGCAAATGTTGCTGTATTTGCACCATTATTAACACCAGTTCCTCCTCTGGTTCCTGATAAAGTACCAGTCCATCCAGCTGTTATTGATGCAGCATTTACTAGTGCTGTTGTTGGACTTCCACCCAAAGTTAGTGTCACGTTTGTATCATTAACTTCTGTTAGGGCTGCACCCGATGGAATTTGACTTGTTGTAGCCAATGTTCCTGAAGTTGGGAAGGTTACACTAGTAGTGTTTGTCATGGTAAACGTACTTGCAAAAGCACCCGAAGTAGTAAGATTTCCACCCAGTGTTAATGTGCTTGTTCCATTGTTTACTCCAGTACCACCACGAGCAGGCGATAATTGTCCTGTCCAACCAGCAGTAATGGAAGCCGCATGAAGCAAAGCTGTTGTAGGAGTCCCTCCAAGTGTTAAAGTCACATTGGTATCATTTCCTGCGGTCAAAGCAGCTGCTGTATAAGGTGCGCCAAACTGCGCTGCAAAGTTGGCATAAGTCATACCAGCATCAGTTCCAGCAGTATAGGGAGACTGCATGAAATACATTAAATCCGTGCTCGCATTGGAGGTTATCGGATTGGTCATATAGACCTGATTAAGATTCTTAGACATTCTGAATATCCTTATTCATCTTATGAAAGTAAAAAGTCCGTACCATCCGACAATAAAAAATGCGTGCCATCAGATAATAGAAAAAATGACGCTATAGGCGGTGGCGTTGGACTATATTCGCCAGTCGGAATGTGGCCAAATATATTGTCATTAGAAATTCTAATAGGCTTATCAAGTCTAAACGCATGACTATATGATGAGTCTTCTTTCATTATGGAAGTCCTACTGGCCATGCCTCAACACCGATATCAGCAGTGGTGTTGTCCGTGATACAACTAATGCTTGTGCCTCCCAATACCGTTCTTTGTCCTGGGTTTAAGCTTGAGGTTGTAGTGGCAAATGTGGCACCAACAGGTATCGCAGCAGTAGCCCCAGACATATCAACCCAAACATCAGCGCCAGGCTGAGGAGAAAACGCTACAATCCAAACAGGATAGCTTGATGGGATGGTAAAACTCGAAGCAGAACCAACGGTTAAAGTGGCACTTTGTTTGAAAGGGGCATCTTGGGGAGCGTAGGCATTGTAACCTTGCATATCCCTGCCAAAATTAAGTAAATTGGTCATGACATATCCTTATGTTGAAATTTTTAATCCTTTTCGACATATCATCATGACGTGTCGATTACATCAATATATCTAAAGCTTAATGAACATGTTCATAAACACACCAGGCTGGGTCAAATTAAATGAAGTTTGACCGGTATATCCTGTGATATTACCTGTTGTTGCAGCGACTGGGAAAGCTGCTCCACCACTTGCGGCCAATGCCCCACTACCTTGCATATAATAGCCCGTATTTGGGCTTAGTGGGTCATGAGTATGTTGTGCCATTTCATTTAACAACAGAGTATGACTATATTCACCTTCTGTCGAGATATTAAAGGCCGTAACAAAGGTTCCTGAAGCATCTACAGACTGAGCAGATGTTTGTGATAAAGCATTAGCAAACGTGGTATATACTTTAAATGTACTACCACTGAGCGTTCCAATAAAATAAATATTATTTGGTGTAAGTGTAGAAGTTCCTGTGAAATACACAGGCATTCCTACAAAAAAGTTTATTGCATTTGCAGGGGTAACGGTGGTTCCAGCCCCAGTAAATGTTGTGGTGTAAGATGATGTTAAAGCGCTAACTGGAGCAGTTCCTATAATCACTCTCCCCATGTTCTGAGAAAGAGAAATTTGTTTTAATGCATTCCAATCTGCATAAGCCGATCCACCATAAGTAGTCGGTGTCCCAGTGCTATCATATATAGGAACCATAGGAGAACCATTTAACGTAAATGCGCTAAATTTATTCCAAATTAAATTATACAAACTCCAGGCTTGAACTCCTTGGAAAGCAATATTTAATCTAGTAGGAGGTGTTACTGAGCCTGAATTAACCAAAGTACCATCATTCATTGGCACCCATCCATAAGGATAGAAATCATTCATGCTTGTACGCACATCGCCTGTTCTTGCAGAACTTATAATTGAATCAATCTGGTCATAAGTTGAAAAATCATTATTTGGCGCATTAGCCGACAAATAAATCGATGGCTTTGTAAAATTAATTGAGCAGTTTTGATTCAATGGCATTTGAACTTGAAGATAAAGCGCATCATCGCCTGCAGTACTCAAAGATAACCCTGAGGTGCTAGGTGTTGTTCCTGTGAAGGTGTACTTTGTCCAACCAGTATTTAATGTAATGGTTGCAAACGGTAATGGCACGGGTGATGTGGTGCCAGTTCCCGTATCTTGCAACAAAAATAGGTTAATCACGTTTTGACCAGCGCCCGTTCCACCTACGTTTTGAGCTTGTATGGTACAGGTAAATTGAACACTACTTAATGTCTTTAAATGCAAGGACAAGGGGAATTGATAGCATTTTTGGGTTTCAGCGCTTGGTGTGTTACTGCATGTGTGATTAATATAAAACTCAGGCGTAATATCACCTGTTAGTATTGGGGTAGTACTTTCAGGGAATGTGGTGAAGGTTAATGTGTCTTGGCCTGATGTATTGGTTTTAAGAAATTGCAAATCAGGATATCTAAACCCATCGTGTTGGCTAGGAGCCACTATCTTTTGTGTGATATTTTGTAGGTTTATAGTGCCAAGATTGCGCCAAAACACATTATTGATAATGTAGTTTTGGACAGAGCCTTCCAAGTCCACATTACTTTCTTGAGGATTATAGGGAAAATTCGGGCGTGTAATTTGGTTTGTTTGCGCATAATTAACTATCGTTATGTAATAAGGCTGCGCTTGGGTTTGGTCTATTTCACTATAGGGATAGAAAAAAGGTATGGTATCAACACCATTGATGTCTGTTATGGTACCAGCAGCACTCAATGTCAAAGGATTTGGAAGGGGTGAAAAAGTGTACTTACCACTTGCATCAGCAAAGTTAGATGACTGATAATACCAGTTCTTTAATGTGGTTCTGCTGTTATCTTGATAGCAGGTTATGGTACCACCAGCCATGGGCGTGCCGTCTTTGTCTACAAAACTATCTTGTAGCATTGGGGCTGCTATCAGTAAATCTGGGTTAATTGCCATAGCTGTCCTTAGCTTAATTTTAATTATTATGCTATGAATTAATCATATAGCCAACAATACTCTTCATCATAATCATCATCTTTTGATTCTGTTTTTACGCTACTACATTCGCATGAATCATCAAAAAACCACAATACAGCAGTAATGAATATCCACGTACATAACCATGTGCCTAACATCTTATTCTCTCATAAATAATAGAATGGGCATAATATATCCAATTGTCCAATAAGTAAATACCACCTTAGTGACCGCCCAATAATTTCTGTATTTCATAAGGCAAATAGGAAGCAGCACCTACTGCACCCAGTTTTGTGACTGGATGTTTTAATATTTTCTTCGTCTTTTCTCTTTGCAATAATCCTGGATGTCTTTCGCCTGCTCTTGCTAAAAAAGATTCCTCTTTTAAAAGCTTGTCAGCAAATTCTTTTGGCCTTACGGTTTGTGCTCCAGATTTTCCTCTTCCTAAAAGTCCTTGTATAGCAGGGCTTTCTAGGTAAGGAACGGCTTCAGTTAAATATTCGCCACGAGCACTATGATAAGACTCTCCATGTTCTTTTGCCCCAGACTTCTCAAAAGCTTCTGAAATCTTCTGTAAGAGTCTGTTTTTTGTTTTTAATGCGGTTTTGTAAATATCTGTCTCAAGTTTATTGTCTTGGCTATTTTTGTACTTGCGTTCAATTTTAGCCAAGTCTCTTTGGGCTTCGTGCGCATTTTTCAATGTGGGGTTCTCATTGAACTTTTCTAGCGCATAAACATGTTTCGCATTACCTTCTTTCTTGAGTAATTGGAGATTGGTTTTTTCACCCTTCAAAAACTTATTGGCACCAGCTTCTTCTCCGCCTTGGAGAGCGCTTTCAAATCGATTGCTAAAATGTTGATTCATGCGTGCTACTTCATCAGATACGTGTTGGGCAATATTCTTAGAACGGATGTTTTTTGCAAGATTAATTCCTGATGCTACACCCTGTCCAGCACCACCTAATAACCCTCCGAGCTCAGCGCCTAGTGTTCTATTCTCTTCATTGCCTAAAGCACCTTCCGCAGCACCACCCATGCTACCTGCCAATAATTTGCCGATCAGTGGCAATTCTTTGCCGGCACGCAACGCTGAGTAACCTTTACCAGCTAATTGAGCGGCTTTTACACCAGCTCCTCCAGGAAGTGCAAAGCCTCCTGCAAGTTGTCCAAGTGTTTGACCAACAGATTCACCTAAGGAACCAGGATGTTCATTGATAAGATTAGGATGAGGCACGTGCGGGATTTTATGGCCAGAGAGATATTCAAGCCCTGAAATAGGCGCATTAAGAGTAGAGGCACCTAAATCACCTACAGCCTGACCCATTCCTCGTAAAGCACCGCCAGCATAATTTAAATAGCCTCTTCCAAGCTTTTTAAAAAACCCTGGTTCTTCCGGTTGCTGTTCTGATTGAGATAATAAATCTATCCCATGCTCTTCAAATAAATCTTTAGGCATTATCTAGCCTCCAATTTCTGTCTAACTTCATCGACAGTCAGTCCATGTTTTTTAGCTGTAAATTCTAAGTCTTCTTGACTAAAGTTAGTTTTCTTTGATGAAGCAGGATGTAAAATAGTTTTAATTTCTTTTTTAATCTCTTTGGGATCGATTTCTTTATTCGCAGCGACCCGAGCTTGCAGAGCTGACATGTTGTAATTACGCATTAAATCTGCTTCTAATTCAGAGCGTTTTGTTAACAATTGATTCATATAGGTTAAAGCTTCTGCTTTACCTTTCATAGT
>Ga0335083_10006462_pt1 | contig 14621 bp, 14 predicted proteins | sample Lox_Sample_42_FD_206716 | JGI IMG/M metagenome (GOLD analysis project Ga0335083, IMG submission 206716) | Soil microbial communities from Loxahatchee National Wildlife Refuge, Florida, United States - Lox_Sample_4.2 | ecosystem: Environmental > Terrestrial > Soil > Wetlands | place: USA...
GGGACTGTCAGTGGAGCGACGCGTGGTGGAGCGGCGAGCGAAGGTCGAAGGCCGGAGTGAGCTCGCCGGAGTCCTGAGCGTGAAGCCGGCCGGGTATCCCGGCCGGTAGCGAAGGCGACAAAGAGATATGGGGGAGACTTCGGGCTTCATGAAGCACGAGCGGGAGCTGCCGAAGCGGCGGCCGATCCCGGTGCGCATCGCCGACTGGCAGGAGGTCTACGAAGACTTCCCGGCCGAGAAGGCGCGTACGCAGGGCGCGCGTTGCATGGACTGCGGCATCCCGTTCTGCCACACGGGCTGCCCGCTCGGGAACCTCATTCCCGAGTGGAACGACCTCGTCTACCGTGACCGCTGGGAGGCCGCGGCCGATCGTCTGCACGCGACGAACAACTTCCCGGAGTTCACCGGCCGGTTGTGCCCGGCGCCGTGCGAGGCGGCGTGCGTCCTCGGCATCAACGAACCGCCGGTGACGATCAAACAGATCGAGGTCGAGATCGTCGACCGCGCGTGGGAGGACGGATTCGTCCGTCCGGTCCTCGTCGACCAGAAGACCGGAAAGCGCGTCGCGGTTGTCGGTAGCGGTCCGGCCGGGCTCGCGGCGGCACAGCAGCTGACGCGCGCCGGCCACGACGTCACCGTCTTCGAGCGCGCCGATCGCATCGGCGGTCTGCTGCGTTACGGCATCCCCGAGTTCAAGATGGAGAAACGCCATCTCGACCGCCGCATCGCGCAGATGGAAGCCGAAGGCACGCGGTTCCAGACCAAGGCGAACGTCGGTGAGAACGTACCCGTCACCGACCTCCAGCAGTTCGACGCGGTCGTCCTCGCGGGCGGGGCGACGGCTTGGCGCGACCTTCCCGTTCCCGGCCGCGAGCTCACCGGTGTGTACCAGGCGATGGAGTACCTGCCGTGGGGCAACCGCGTCCAGCAAGGTGACATCAACGAATCGCCCGTCTCGGCGGCGGGTAAGCGCGTCGTGATCATCGGTGGCGGTGATACCGGCGCCGACTGCCTCGGCACCGCGATCCGCCAGGGAGCGGCCGATATTCACCAGTTCGAGATCCTGCCCCGGCCGCCGGACGAGCGGGTCGACTCGATGCCCTGGCCGACCTACCCGATGATCTATCGCGTCTCGTCCGCGCACGAGGAAGGCGGCGAGCGCGTCTACGCGGTGAACACCGAGTGCTTCCTCGGCGACGACGACGGCAACCTCCGGGCGTTGCGCGCGCACCACGTCGAACAGAGGACGGTCGACGGCCGGATGACGTTCGACCGGATCGACGGCACCGATTTCGAGCTCCCGTGCGAACTGGTGTTGCTCGCCATGGGGTTCGTCGGACCGCAGAAGCCCGGCCTGATCGAACTGCTCGGCGTCGCGCTGAACGACCGCGGCAACGTCGCGCGCGACGAGACGTTCCGCACGAACCGGGCCAACGTCTTCGTGTGTGGCGACATGGGCCGCGGCCAGAGCCTGATCGTGTGGGCTATCGCCGAGGGCCGTTCGTGCGCGGCCGCGGTTGACGAGTTCCTGATGGGCGCCACGCTGCTTCCCGCGCCGATCACACCCGACGCCGTCCCGATGCGTTGAGCTGTCTCCGCCGGATTGGCCGGCCGGGTTGGTCCCCGGGTGCGCCCGTCTCGGGCCGTCCACCCCGGGGGGAGCGCGGCGGACGGCCCGAGCAGTGCACTGCCATCTTGTCGGAGGCGCGTTTCGGGCACCCGGCGTGTATGCGTCGGGAAGATGAACGACTTCCCTGTTTCAACTACCGTGCGTGAACCCTGCGCGCGTCGCGTACCACAGCAGCTCCTCGACCAGCTCGTCGAGCGCGGCGTTTGCGAGTACCTCCAGGTCGCGGCCGTTCTCACCCCAAATGGGGGAGACCGCGCCGGCCGCTTCCAGGCTCACGGCGACCTCGTCGTCGGCATGTGGTTGGGCACGAACCACCGCCGGGGTAACCGTGCGGCCGGTTCGGTGCCACAGCCGCGCCGTCGTCGTCCACACCGACGACTGCGACGTGAACGAGGCCGCGATCTCGATGGTGCCGCGGCCTCCCAACGTCCAGCGCAGGGCTGTAGCGCTCGCATCGCGGCGGAACCGGAGCAGGACGTCACCGAGGAGCGCGCCATCGATCGGCAGTGCGCGCGCAACGCGGATGCCTACGGCACTCATCCCTACCCCTCCCCGGACCCTTCCTCCGAGTGTCTCCCGACCCAAGGCATCGGCGCCTTCGCCGGGGGACTGAACCCCGATGCGGAGCGGAGGCGGGTCGGAGGCGGCGCGGAGGCCTTCATGCCCGCCTCGTCCCATACGATCCGGGCATGTTCGAATGGCCCGAAGAGCTCCAGATGGTGCGCGAGACGGTGCGCCAATTCGTCGACAGCGAGATCCGACCGCACCGGGAGGAGCTCGAGCACGGCGACCTCCCGCCCTACGACCTGCTGCGCAAGATGTACAAGACCTTCGGCATGGACGCGCTCGCGGCCGACGGCTTCGACAAGCGCATCGCGGCCGAGGAGGCCGCGGCCGCGGGGAACGGTTCGGCGTCGGCGCCGGATCGCGGGGAGTCCCGGGGCGGCGGGGGGTACACGCTGCTGCCGATCATCGAGCTCTGCAAGTGTTCGCCCGGCATGGTCACCGCGCTCGGGGTGTCGGTCGGCCTGACCTCGGCCGCGATCAATGCGAAGGGCACGATCGCGCAGCGAAAGCGCTGGGCGCGCGACCTCCTGACCCTCGACAAGATCGGCGCGTGGGCGATCACCGAGCCGAACTCCGGTTCCGACGCGTTCGGCCAGATGGCATCGACGGCGCGGCGCGACGGCGACGAATACCTGCTGAACGGCTCGAAGACGTTCATCACAAACGGCCCGTATGCCGACACGATCGTCTTCATCTGCAAGCTCGACGAGGGCAATCCGCCGGCCGACCGTACGGTGTTGCAGTTCGTCCTCGACAGAGGGATGCCCGGACTCGAGCAGTCGAAGCCGCTGCGGAAGATGGGGTTGCACTCGTCACCCACGGGAATGCTCTTCCTCGACGACGTGCGCGTCGGGCGCGATCGTCTCCTGGGCGAGAGCGAGGAGATCTTCCGCGGCCGGGGCGGGCGCGAGGCGAGCAAGGCGACCTTCGTCATCGAGCGGTCGGGCGTCGCGGCCATGGCCCTCGGCATGATCGAACGCTGTCTCGAGAAGTGCGTCGCGTACGCGAAGGAGCGCGAGCAGTTCGGCCGGCCGATCGGCGACTACCAGCTGATCCAACTGAAGCTGGCGAGGATGGAGGTCGCCCGCCTGAACGTCGAGAACCTCGTGTTCCGTGTCCTCGAGTCGTCGCAGGCGGGCAAGCCGATGTCGCTGTCCGAGGCCTCGGCGATGAAGCTCTACTCCGCAGGCGCAGCCGTCGAGGTCGCGCTCGAGGCCGTGCAGTTGTTCGGCGGTAACGGCTACATGGCCGAATACGAGGTCGAGCAGCTGGCGCGCGACGCGAAGGTGCTCCAGATCTATGCGGGCACCGACGAGATCCAGGTCGGCCAGATCGCGCGCGCGCTGCTCGCGTAGCGACCGACCGGAGACGCGCTCGCCGTGCCGGTCGAACCGCCGCCGTGTGCGTGGGACTTTCCTGATCCGTCCTCGCCGGACGTCATCGACGAGATCGTGGCCGTCGGTGCCGACCTGGAGCCGGGCACGCTGCTCGCGGCATACCGGCGCGGCCTCTTCCCGATGTACGCGGGTCGGATGCTCGCGTGGTGGTCGCCGGATCCGCGCGGGATCATCCCGCTCGACGGTTTCCGGTGCAGCCGTTCGCTACGTCGGTCGATCCCGCGGTTCGAGATCAGGGTCGATTCGGCATTCGTCGATGTGATGCTCGGATGCGCCGACCCGCGCCGGCCGCACGGATGGATCGATCGCCGTTTCGTCGACGCGTACACGCGCCTGTACGAGCTCGGCTGGGCGCACTCTGTCGAGGCGTGGCGCGATGGTGTCCTCGCCGGCGGTCTCTACGGCGTTCGCATCGGCGACCTGTTCGCCGGCGAATCGATGTTCCATCGGGTGACGGACGCGTCCAAGGTCGCGTGCTGGGCGACCGTGGAACTGTTGACGATGGATGGTGCGTCGCTCTTCGACGTGCAGTGGACCACGCCCCACCTCCGGTCGCTCGGCGCGGTAGACGTCGCGCGCGAGGTCTATCTCGGCTTGGTAGCGTCGACGGTCATGGAGCGCGTTCAGATCTTTCACAACCCCTCGTGCAGCAAGTCGCGCGGCGCGCTCGAGATCCTCGAGGCTCACGGCGTCGACGCGCAGGTCGTGCGCTACCTCGACGCGCCGCCCGATCGCGTCACACTCGAACGCATTCTCGACGCGATCACCGACGACCCGATCGCGCTCGTCCGTACCGGCGACCCGAAGTTCAAGGCGGCCGGTCTGTCGAAGGCCGACGTGCAGTCGCGCGACCAAGTGATCGACGTCCTGCTCCGACATCCCGAGATCATGCAGCGCCCGGTGGTGTTCGTCGGCGACCGCGCGGTGATCGCGCGCCCGTCGGAGAAGGTGCTGGAGCTGCTGGGCTGACCAACGTACCCAGGAGCTACAACGAGTCGGTCCTCCCCGAGATCGCGATCGTCTCCACCGGCGTCACCCGCACGAGGAGCTCCTCGGGGACCGCCTTGCGGCGCCCGAACTCCTGGGCCTGCTCGCCGTCGGACGGGTTGGTCGCCACAGGCCAACGGTAACCTCCGGTGCCATGACGATGCTCTCAGTCGAAGACGTGCGCGCCGAGGTGAAGGCGTGGCTCGAAGAGACCTGGAACCCCGACCTCACGGTAGGCGAGTGGTGGGACGTGCTCGCCCGTTCGGGTTACGCGGCGCCGACGTTTCCCACCGACACGTGGGGCAAGGGCTGGCCGCGCGATCTCGCGCTCGCGGTGAGCGAGACGATCTCCGAGCACGGCGCGATCGGGCCCCCCGCCGGCCTCGGCTACTTGCTCGCCGCGCCGACGATCGTCGCCCACGGCAGCGAGCGCCAAAAGCGCGAGGACCTACTGCGCATCCTCAACGGCCAGGACGCGTGGTGCCAGCTGTTCTCCGAGCCGGGCGCGGGTTCCGACCTCGCGAGCCTCGGAACGAAGGCGATCAACGACGGCGAGGAGTGGATCATCACCGGCCAGAAGGTGTGGACCTCCACCGCGCAGCTGTGCAACGTCGGCATGTTGATCGCGCGCACCGCGCCCGAGCTCCCGAAGCACAAGGGAATCACGTACTTCCGGTTCGACATGCAGCAACCCGGCGTGGAGATCCGCCCGCTCCGTGAGATGACCGGGCGCGCGCTGTTCAACGAAGTGTTCATCGACGGAGCGCGTGTGCGCGACCAAGACATCATCGGCGGCCTCAACAACGGCTGGGCGGCCGCGAACACCACGCTCATGGCCGAACGGGCCGGTCTCGGCACGGGTGGATCCGGCGCCGCCGGTAACGCGTTCCCCGGCCCGATCGCGAAGCAGCTCGACGACCGAGCGGGCGATCATGTCGGCCAAGTGCGCACGGGCGGAACGGGCGGCGGCGGGATCGCGGCCGCGCAACGCTTGATGAAGCTCGCGCGCGAGCTCGGAAAGAACGTCGATCCCAACATCCGTCAGAAGCTGGCGCGGCTTTACACGATGCAACAGCTCGGCCGGTACTCGGCGCTGCGCGCGAAGTCGCCGGGACAGCGCACCGGGGGCGAGCCCAACATCGCGAAGCTGATGATGAGCGACCTCTTGCGCCTGCAGCGCGAGGTGGGTCACGAGATCATCGGGCCCTACGGGATGGTGATGGGTAGCGATACCCCCGGCGGGGGGATCGTGCAGGAGGTGACACTCTTTTCGCCCGGACCGTCGATCTACGGCGGTACCGACCAGGTGCAGCGCAACATCCTCGGCGAACGGGTGCTCGGCCTGCCGAAGGAGCCCGGGCCGGCCCGGGACACGCCGTTCAAGGATCTGCTCGTCAACAGCTGAGCCGACGGGTGCGCGGGAGCACGCCGAGGTCGTAGCGTCACGGACGTGCTCGATGAGTTGCTCGCGACCGACGGCGTGGAGGAGCATTTCGTCGCGCGGTCGCGCATCGGATTGTGCGCCCTGCACGGGGGCCTCGAACAGGGCACCGCCGAGATCGCGGCGGACGCTGCGGCTGGGGCGGGCGCGACGTACTACGCAGTCGTGCAACCACCGGACCTACGATGGCACGTCCCGTCGCACCGGTACGACCCCGCGCTCTCGCCGGGGTTGCAGCGGTTCCTCGCGAGCATCGACACCGTGATCTCCGTGCACGGATTCGGTGGCGTCCGCACCGCCGACGACCGCTGGACGACGGCGCTGCTCGGGGGGACGAACCGCGCGCTGGCCGACGATCTCGGTGCCGAGCTCGTCCGCGTGCTCCCGCACTACCGCTGGATCGCCGACCTCGACGTCATCCCGATCCATCTGCGCGGCCTGCATCCCGCGAATCCCGTGAACCGGGCCGCGCACGGCGGTGTGCAGCTGGAGCTGCCGCCCCGGATCCGGCGTCGAGGCGACGACTACGACGCGCTCGTCACCGCGCTGACAAAAGTGGCTGCAGATGCGCGACGTCGTTGTACCGGCGGAGGATGATGCGGTCGCCGGTGGCGACGATCTCGCTGATCGACGCGTTGTCCGCGCCGGCGAACGCGAACCGGCGCGCGCCTGTCACCCGGTGGAGCAGCTGACCGATCACGCCGCCGTGCGACACGACGACGACGCGTTCGTCGGGGTGGCCGGCGATGATGCGTTCGAAGCTCCTCCAGACGCGCTCGTCGAACTCCTCGTGAGGCTCGGCGCCGGGGATCACGTCCCAGCGCTCCTGGATGAAGATCTGCTCGAAGATCGGGTCGCCTATCGCGGCCCGGCGCCGGAACTCGCCTTCTTCCCATTCTCCGAGGAAGACCTCGCGCAGCCCCGGTTCCTCCACGGGAGTGATCCCGAGATGGCCGGCGAGGGGCGCGGCCGTCTGATGAGTTCGTCGCAACGACGTGACGTAGATGGCCGAGATCGCATCGTGGCGCAGTCGCTCGCCGAGCAGCTCGGCCTGCTCGACGCCGACGGGATCGAGTGGCGGATCGCCGTGACCGTCGCGGGTCGCGAACGGCTTGGCGGGATGCGCGGGCGCGGACTCGCCGTGGCGCACGAGCAGCACCGTCGTCGCGCCCGGTGGCGGCGTGAACCGGTGCTGGCGGAAGCCTTCCGGCGGGATCTCGGGCTCGGTCGCGGTCACGGCGGCGAAGTTAGCGCCCGGTAGCTTGCGGCCCGTGAGCGAGCCGCGCGTCCCGACGATCCGGCGGTTCGTCGGGCTCGCCGACGTCGCGCCCGACGGCCGGGCGAGGCTCGACGCGCTCGCGCGGATCGTGCAGGACATCTCGGACTTCGACGCCGCGACCGCGATCATCGACGGCATGGGAGTGTGGATCCTGCGCCGGCTCGCGATGCGGGTCGAGCACATGCCGCGGTTTCGCGCGGAGGTGACCGCGCGCACATGGTGCAGCGGCATCGGCGCGCGCTGGGCGGAGCGAACCTCGCAATTGCACGTCGACGGTCGGCTGTGCGTGGAAGCGGTCGCGATCTGGGTGCACACCGATCCGGAGAGCGGCGCGCCCGCGCCGCTGCCGTCCGGGTTCGACGAGGTGTGGGGCGCGACTGCGGCGGGCCGGGAGGTGTCGGCCCGGCGGTCGCACGCGCGACCACCCGCGAACGCCGTTCGCCGATCGTGGCTGTTGCGCGTGACCGACCTCGACATCGTCGGGCACGTCAACAACGCGGCGTACTGGTACGCGATCGAAGACGAGCTGGTCCGGCGCGGCCGGCCCCGCGTCCGGCACGCCGAGATCGAGTTCCGCGCCGGACTCGACGTTCAGGACGCGGTCGAGCTCGCGGTAGCCGACGCCGAAGGTGGCTTCGCGGCGTGGCTGTGTGTCGGCAACGACGTGCGCGCATCCGTCCTCGTAGGCTGCGACCCATGCGGCACGACCTGAAGCTCGGATACATGATCGGCTACTGGGGCGCGCAGCCGCCGCGCGGTGTGCCGCAGGCACTGGCGGAAGCCGAAAGGCTCGGCTACGACTCGTGCTGGACAGCTGAAGCGTACGGATCAGACGCGCTCACGCCGCTCGCGTGGTGGGGTGCGAGTACGACGCGGCTCAAGCTCGGCACGTCGATCTGCCAGCTCTCGGCGCGCACGCCGACCGCGATGGCGATGGCGGCGTTGACCCTCGACCATCTCTGCGGTGGGCGTTTCGTGCTCGGCCTGGGCGCGTCGGGTCCGCAAGTCGCCGAGGGCTGGTACGGCGACGACTACAGCCGGCCGCTCGCGCGGACGCGTGAGTATGTAGACATCGTTCGCCAGGTTCTCGCGCGCGAGGCGCCGGTCACGCTGCAAGGCGAGCGCTACCGGCTCCCGCTCCCCGGGGGCAGCGGGCTCGGGAAGCCACTCAAGTCGATCACGCATCCGTTGCGCGCCGACCTGCCCGTCTACCTCGCGGCCGAAGGTCCGAAGAATGTCGCGCTGGCGGCCGAGATCGCCGACGGGTGGCTCCCGATGTTCTACGCGCCGCGGGCCGACGGCTTCTATCGCGACGCGCTTTCCGAGGGATTCGCGCGTGCCGGCGCACGCCGGTCGGTCGATTCCTTCGAAGTCGCGTGCCCCGTGCCCGTGCTCATCGCCGACGAGGTCGAGACCGCGGCCGACATGTACCGGCCCGTGCTCGCGCTGTACATCGGCGGGATGGGCGCGCGCGAGGTCAACTTCCACAACAACGTGTTCGGCCGCATGGGCTACGAGGCCGAGGCCAAGGTGATACAGGATCTCTACCTCGACGGCAGGAAGGCCGAAGCCGCCGCCGCGGTGCCCACTCGTCTGGTGGAAGACGTCGCGCTGGTCGGACCGCCCGCGAAGATCCGCGACGACCTCGAGGGGTGGCGGGAATCCGCGGTGACGACCATGGTCGTGTCGGGCGATGTCGACCAGATCCGGACGATCGCGGAGTTGGTGCTCGGATGATCGAGCTGAGTGCTGAGGAGGCGCGCGTCCTCGGGTGCTTGATGGAGAAGGCGGTGACGACGCCGGACAACTACCCACTGTCGGTCAACGCCTTGATCAACGCGTGTAACCAGAGTACGAATCGCGATCCGGTCGTCTCCTACGACGAGTCGACCGTTGAGCGTGCGCTCGAGGCGCTGCGCGAGAAGGGTGTCTCCCGGAGGGTACGGGCAACTGGGCAGCGGGTCGTCAAGCACCGCCATGTGGTGGACGAAGCTCTGCAGCTGTCGGTGCCCGAGTTCACGGTCCTCGGCATCTTGTTGCTCCGCGGCGACCAGACTCCGGGCGAGCTGAAACAACGTTCGGAGCGGTGGCACACGTTCCGCTCGCTGGACGACGTCGAGCAGACGTTGCAGCAGCTCGCGAGCCGCGAGTTCATCCGCCAGCTCGATCGGCGTCCGGGCCAAAAGGAGGCGCGCTGGACCCCGCTCGTGGTCGCGCCCGCCGAAGCGCTCCCGAGCTCTGCGGCCGGTCCGTCCGGCACCGCGGAGACGAACGCCCGCCCGGAGTCGCGAGAGCCCCCGGTTCGTGGCGAGATGGTCGCGGCCCCCGACCCCGAGCCGCGTTCGCTCGACATACGCAATCCGGCGACCGGCGAGTTGCTGCGTAGCGTCGCGATCACCGACGAGCGTGAGATCGAGCGGAAGGTCGAGCGGGCCCGGCGCGCCCAGCCCGGCTGGTCGGCGCTCGGCTACGCGGAACGCGCCGCCCGGATGCGCGCGTTTCGCGTCGCACTCGAAAGCGAGGCCGAGGAGTGCGCCCGCACTACGACGCGGGAGATGGGCAAGCCGATTCGTCAGGCTCGCAACGAAGTGCAGGCGGTGATCGAGCGAATCGATTGGAACATCGACCACGCCGGCTCGATCATCGCGGCGCGGCCGGTGACCGCGGCCGGCACCGGCGCGGTCGAGGAGCGCATCACCCACGAGCCCGTGGGGCTCGTCGCGCACGTGAGCGCCTGGAACTATCCCTATTTCGTCGGGCTGAACTCGATCGTGCCCGCGCTGCTGACCGGCAACGCCGTGCTCTACAAGCCCTCGGAGCTCGCCACCCTGACCGGCCTACGCCTCGTCGACCTGATGCACCGATCGGGCCTTCCGGTCGACGTGATCCAGTCGGTCGTCGGCGGGGGCGGTGCGGGCGCGGCGCTCGTGGCCGCCGACATCGACATGGTGTGCTTCACCGGCTCGTACGCCACCGGACGACAGGTCGCGCGCGCGGTCGCCGACCGGCTCGTCCGAGTGCAGCTCGAGCTCGGCGGGAAGGACGGCGCGTACGTCTGCGACGACGTCGATATCGAGTCGGCGGCGCTAGCCGTCGCCGAGGGAGCCTTCTACAACGGCGGGCAGTCGTGCTCGGCGATCGAGCGGTTGTACGTGCACGATTCGATCTTCGACCGATTCGTCACCTCGTTGGCCGAGGTCGTCTCGGCCTACCGCACGGGTGACCCCGAGGACGAGCAGACCGACATCGGTCCGCTCGCGCGCACCGCGCAGCTCGAGGTGCTCGACGCCCAAGTTGCCGACGCGGTCGCCAAGGGCGCACAACTTGTGTGCGGCGGGCGTCGCATCGAACGCCCGGGCTCGTGGTACGAGCCCACGGTCTTGATCGACGTCGATCCCGGCATGGGGCTCATGCGCGACGAGACGTTCGGTCCCGTGATCGGTGTGCAGCGTGTCCGCGACGACGACGACGCGCTGGTGCAGCTCGACGACACCGAGTTCGGTCTCGGTGCCGCGGTCTTCACACCCGATCGCGCACGCGCGGAGCGGATCCTCGCTCGCCTTGACGTCGGCAACGCGTATTGGAACCGCGCCGACCGCTCGTCGGTTCGGCTTCCGTGGGCGGGCCGGAGGCATTCGGGGCTCGGTGTGTCGATGTCGGAGTCGGGAGTGCGCGCGTTCGTGCGCGAGAAGGCGTGGCATCTCGGCTTGTGACCCGTCGCGAGGGTGAACGGCGACTCAGGGCGCGACCGTGGAATCCGCAGTACCGATGATGGTGATCGGCGTCTCGCCCGGCAGAATCGACACCGGCGTGTCGTCCGGGTCGGGCGTCGGCGGCGCGATCTCGGTGGGGACGTCGGCGGGGCGCTCGGCGTCCGGGACCGTGGCATCCGTCTGCGCGGCCTCCGTTGCCGGTGTCGTCGTGGTCGTCGAGGTCGACTCGACCGTCGTCGAGGTGGACTCGACGGTGGTGGACGTCGGCCGCGCCGCCCGCGCCGGACGCGCGCGCTTGCCCGCCGGTGCACTCGCCCGTGCACTCGCGACGACGGATTCGGTGCGGATCGTCGTACCGCTCGGCGCCGGGCCCGCGTGGGCGGCCCCCGCGAGCACCGCGACGCCGGCGGCGAGACCGGCGACCGGCAGGATCACCTTCCGCCGGAGGAGCTCGCCGTGGAGCCGGCGGGCCTCGGTCGCGGTGCAACCGAGCGCGTCTGCGATGCGTTCTTCGATCTCGTCGCGGTCGTGACCGAGCGCGCCGGCCAGGGCAATGATGTCGGCGGTGCGCAGGGCGAGCGGGTCACCGGCATCGGTGTCGCGCAGGCGGCGGACGATGTCGACGTAGCCCGCGATGACGTCGCCGGCGCCCGGTCCTACGTGCTGTTGCACGTCACCAACGCGCAGCTGGTTGTCGTCGATCCGCGGCGGCACGCGCACCGGCACGTGCGCGGTGAGGTCCTCGCCGTAGCACTCGGCGAGCCGCACGCACACCTCGGCGGGGAGAGACTTCTCGCCTCGTTCGAACGCCCGCAGCTTGCCTGCCGTCGTGGCGGCCGCGGCGGCCGCTTGTTTGCGGCTGAGGCCCCGGCGTTTGCGCGCCGATCGGAGCAGCGCGCCGAGGCGGTCGGCCGGCATGGCGTCGTCGAGCAGCAGCGCCACGACCTCACTCATCACGCACTCCGAGCTCCCATTCCGCCGGTCCGGGACTTTGATCGGCATCCGGGCGGGCCCGCTCAAGGAAGATCAGAGCTTTGCGGCGTCGAACGCCAACCGATCGGCCCGGCCCGGATCGTCGAGCAGCTCGCATCGGGTATCGAAGCGCATCGTGGCCCGTCGGTCGAGGTCGTAGCGGGGCCATTCCGGCAGACCGGGGTGATTCGGGTCGCCACCGCGGGCGAACGCGATCCACGCGCCGTGCATGGCGTCGGAGATGCCCCGGAGTCCGAGACCGCTCCCGGTCAACATCTCCGCGCCGCCGCGGTCGAGGGTGTCGAAGACGAACGGGATCTCGAGCGCGTGCGTGCTGCGCAGGATCCCGCCGAACACCGGCGTCTCGTAGGTGAACCAGTAGGACCACTCCGGCGCGTGCGCGGCCTGGGCCTCGAGCAGGCGCACCGCCGGGATCCGGAACACGCCGTCGGTCGCGACCTGCTGCCAGAGTTCCGCCGGCGAGATGCCGTCGCGTGACCCGCGGTAAGACGCGAGCAAACCGTCGGCTGCGTCGCCGTATGCGACGTGCAAGCGATCGCGTACTCCCGCGTCCGTGAGCGTTGCCATGTCGGGATCGGCAACGGTAAAGAGTGTCATCTCAGAGGCGTTCGTGCCCGTGAGCAGGTGAACCCCGGCCGCGTTGCCCGCCGCGATGGCCGCGAGCGGCGGCTGGTCGAGCAGCAGCCCGTCGATCACCGGTTGGAAGGGAAGCTGCGCGACGCCGTCCTCGCGCCACGGCGGGATCGCGGCGAGCACGGCGTCGGTCGGCGCCGCGAGCAGCGCGCCCGCATCGCCGGGCGCTACCCCGAGGCGCTCCACCACTCGCGCCGCGATGCGCGTCGCCCGTTCCGGGGAGGACACCCATGATGCGGCGCCGCTCTGCGGTATCGCACCGCGGAACAGGCCGCGCGCGCGGGGCGTGCCGAGCAAGGTGCCGACACTCCCTGCGCCGGCCGACTCCCCGAAGACGGTCACGCGCTCGGGATCGCCGCCGAAGACTCCGATGCAGTCGCGCACCCATTCGAGCGCCGCGATCTGGTCGAGGATGCCCGCGTTGCCCGAGCCCGCGAACCGGCCGTCGAACAGCTCATCGAGATGCAGGAATCCGAACGGGCCCAAGCGGTAGTTGAGCGTGACGACCACGACGTCGCCGTGGAGGGCGAATTTCGTGCCGTCGTACCACGGCGTGTCGCCCGCGCCCCAGAAGAACGCGCCGCCGTGGATCCACACCATGACCGGCCGCCGCGCGTCGTCGCACGCCGGCGTCCAGACGTTGAGATACAGACTGTCCTCGCTGCAGGGCGGCTGCGCGCCGCCCATCAGCTTCGTGAGGGCGAACTCGGTCTGTGCCGACTGCGCGGAGAACGCCGTCGCGTCGCGTGTGCCCGGCCAGGACGCTTCCCGCTGCGGCGCCTGCCAGCGCAGCCGGCCGACCGGGGGCGCCGCGTAGGGGATGCCCCGGAACACGAGAACTCCGTCGCGCTCGGTGCCTTCGACCTTGCCGCTACGGGTCTCGACGAGGGCCATGGGCGTCGAGGCTACCCGGCATCAGAGACGCGAGAAGTCGGGCTCTCGCTTCTCCAAGAACGCGGTGATCGCCTCCATATTCGCGGGCTGCCCGATCATTCCGGTGAACGCCCGGTCCTCCCGGACCCGCGCCGCGCGTATCGCGTCGATGCGGCCCGCGACCACCGTGCGCTTCGTCGCTCGCAGCGACGCGACGGGCATCTTCGCGATGCGCCCGGCCAGCTCCATCGTGACACTCATCAGTTTCTCGGGTGCCACTGTCTGCAAGGCGAGGCCGCACTCGACGGCTTCGTCGGCGGAGATCCAGTCGCCGGTGTAGAGCTTCAGGGCGGCGCGCTGATTGCCCATGACGGCCGGCATGAGCAAGCTGCCCGCCGCTTCGGGAACCACGCCGAGCGGGACGAACGGCGCGCGCAACCGCGCCGTGGCAGCCATGATCGCAATGTCGACGTGCAGGAGCATCGTCATCCCGATCCCGACGCCGATGCCGTTCACGGCCGCGATCACGGGCTTTTCGAGTGCGGCGAGCGTGTCGAGAAAGTGCGGGAAGCCCGGTCCGGCGTCGCCGAAGTCGGTGCGGGCGGCGCCGCTCAGGCGACCCATCTCGCCGAGGTCTTGCCCGGCAGAGAAGGCGCGGCCCGTGCCGGTGATGACGACGCACGCGACGTCGTCGCTCTTCGCCGCGTCTTCCAGGGCCGCGCCGGTCGTGTGGTACAGCTCGTCGTTGAACGAGTTCAGCGCCTCGGGCCGGTTGAGCGTCAGGACGCGCACTCGTCCGTCGTTGGTGACTTCGAGGATTCCCATCGTTCAGATCCCGTCCCAGACGATCTTGCTCTCGCCGTCTCCGAGCAGAAGTTGCTCGGGCGACTGTTTGTTGATGTGACCGATCAGCATGTTGTACACGCCGTAGCCGACCAGCTCCCGCAAGCGCGGCTCGAACGACCGCACCTTCTCGCGCGGCAGGCCGAGTTGCTGGTTCTCCTGCTGGCGGACATAGCCCGCGCAGTAGTTCATGGCGATACCGACCCGGGGCGCGTCGGTGGTGTTCGCGCCGCCGCCGTGCCACAGACTGCCGTGCCACACCAGC
>Ga0335083_10006463_pt1 | contig 14620 bp, 11 predicted proteins | sample Lox_Sample_42_FD_206716 | JGI IMG/M metagenome (GOLD analysis project Ga0335083, IMG submission 206716) | Soil microbial communities from Loxahatchee National Wildlife Refuge, Florida, United States - Lox_Sample_4.2 | ecosystem: Environmental > Terrestrial > Soil > Wetlands | place: USA...
GGTGCGCCGGGCCGGGGAGGCGGCATCAGGAGGCACCGGGGCACCGCCTGTCCCGCACCCGGGGTGCTGCCCGAAGGGACAGGAGCGGCCAGCCACGTCCCGCACCTCCACCGTTGAAGATCCCTAGATACAGATCGGCTATGCGCGCTTGGACCGTAGGCGTTCGGCGATGGATGTGACGGCCGTGCGTCAGGCGGTCGGCTGGGCTGCGGATGCAGGCTCGGCGCGGTCAGCCTCGCTGGGGTCCCAGGTTCGAACTCGGTGCCGACGAAGGTATGCACGAAGCCGCAGCGGTCGCTACCAGGCTCGGTGAGCGTGACATGCGGGGACTCCGTCTCATCCGGCTTCGTGACGACTGATGAACTATGCCGCGCCTGCGGCCCGGCTGGGCATCCGTCGGGGCCCGCGCGACCCCGCGCAGAACATCCCTTCCGGGCGAGCTTCTGATCGGACAGCTCGACATGCCATGCCGACCGCCTGGAAGCACAGATCCTCGGCTCACCGTCTTTGGAATATACCCCCCTAGGGTATATGTTCGGCGGCATGACGATGATGTCGCCGAGGGGATCGTGATGAACAGCGCAGACATGCTCGTCGTTGTGGCCGCGGTGGCGGCGCTGGCCGGGCTCGGCTGGTTCTTCTTCGGACCGCGCAAGGCCGTGGCCGCGGTGCTGGCCGGCGGGGTCCAGCGGCTGGAGGTCACGGTCAAGGGCGGGTACCGGCCCGAGGTGATCCGGGTGCGCCAGGGCATTCCTGTGGAGCTGACCTTCGACCGGCAGGAGACCGGGGACTGTACTTCCCGTGTCGTGTTCCCGGATTTCCGGGCCAGCGCCACGCTGCCCGCCGGCCAGCGGACCACCGTGCGGCTTGACCCCGCTGAGGCGGGCGAGTTCGGGTTCGCGTGCGGGATGAACATGATCCACGGCACGCTGATCGTCGAGCCCGCTACCGGTGGTGCGATCGTCGGCCCGGGCGTAACCGGCGGCCAGGGCCAGGCCGCTACGGCGGGCGAGGAGGCTGGCGTCCCCGCCGCCGGAGGCGGACAGGCCGGTACCCCGGTTCAGGATGCCGAGGAGGCCGAACGGGCTGCGGAGATCGCCGACCTGGCCCGCCGGGTGGTCGCCGGGGTGGTGCTGACGCTGCCGGTGCTGTACGCGGCGATGGCTCATGACGTGTTCGGCGCCTGGGTGCCGGGAGTACTGCTGAACCGCTGGGTGCAGCTGGCGCTGATCACCCCGGTGATGTTCTGGACCGGATGGCCGGTCCACCGGACCGGCTGGCTGGCGCTGGCGCACCGGTCGGCGGACATGAACAGCCTGATCACCATCGGGACAGTGGCCGCCTACGGCTACAGCCTGCTGGTCACCGTCGCGCCGGGCCTGCTCCCGGCCGGGGTCCGGGAGGTGTACTTCGAGACCACCGGGGTGATCCTGACGCTGATCGTGCTCGGCCGGCTGATCGAGACGCGGGCCAAGGCCGGCACCGGCCAGGCCATCCGCGAGCTGCTGGGCCTGCAGGCCCGCACCGCCCGGGTCGTCCGCGACGGCACCGAGGCCGAGGTTCCGGTGGAGCAGGTCGTGGCCGGGGACGAGCTGGTGATCCGGCCCGGTGAGAAGATCCCGGTCGACGCCGTCGTGCTGTCCGGGTCGTCGGCGGTGGACGAGTCGATGGTCACCGGCGAGCCGATCCCGGCGGTCAAGGGAGCTGGCGACACGGTGATCGGCGCGACGGTCAACACCACCGGGTCGCTGCGGGTCCGGGCGGACAAGGTCGGGGCCGATACGCTGCTGGCCCAGATCATCACGATGGTGCGGCAGGCGCAGGCGTCCCGGGCCCCGATCCAGCGGCTCGCCGATGCCATCTCGGGGTACTTCGTGCCCGCGGTCATCGGCGTGGCGATAGCGACGTTCGCGGTGTGGTTCACCGCCGGGCCCGAACCAGCGTTCACCATGGCGCTGGTCGCGGCGATCGCGGTGCTCATCATCGCCTGCCCGTGCGCGCTCGGGCTGGCCACCCCGCTGTCCATCCAGGTGGGCACCGGGAAAGGCGCCCAGGCCGGGATCCTGGTCCGGTCGGCGGAGGCCCTGGAGACCGCGAACAAGCTGGACACGGTAGTGCTGGACAAGACCGGCACGATCACCGCGGGCCGGCCCGCCCTCACCGACGTCCGGACGGCCGGGCGCTGGGGCACCGATGAGCTGCTGGCGCTGGTGGCGGCGGCCGAGTCCGACAGCGAGCACCCGCTGGCGGCCGCGATCACCGCCGGCGCCCGGGAGCGGGGCCTGTCGGTACCGGCCGCCACCGGGTTCGGATCGGTCACCGGCCAGGGCGTCCAGGCGACCGTGGCCGGACACCAGGTCCTGGTCGGCAGCGCCCGGCTGCTGGCCGGAGCGGGAGTCGGCACCAGCGCCCTGGACGCGGCCGTGGCCGAGCTGTCCGGGCAGGGCGAGACCCCGGTCCTGGCCGCCATCGATGGCGAGCCGGCCGGGATCCTCGCCGTCGCCGACACCGTCAAGCAGGACTCAGCCGCGGCGATCGCGGCGCTGCGCCACATGGGCATCGAAGTGGTCATGATGACCGGCGACAACGCCAGGACCGCGGCCGCGATCGCCCGGCAGACCGGGGTCAGCCGGGTGCTGGCCGAGGTGCTGCCCGGGCAGAAAGCGGGCGAGATCCGCCGCCTGCAGGCGGCGGGCCGCCAGGTCGGGATGGTCGGCGACGGGATCAACGACGCCCCCGCGCTGGCTGCCGCCGACGTCGGCCTGGCCATCGGCACCGGCACCGACGTGGCCATCGAGGCCGCCGACATCACGCTGGTCTCCGGGTCGCTGGCCGGGGCGGTCACCGCCATCTCGCTATCCCGGGCCACGATGCGCAACATCCGGCAGAACCTGTTCTTCGCGCTGACCTACAACGCCATCGGCATCCCGGTCGCCGCCGGGATCCTGTACCCGTTCTTCGGGATCCGGCTGTCTCCGGCCATCGCCGCCGCGGCGATGGCGCTGTCGTCGCTGTCGGTGGTCGGCAACGCCAACCGGCTGCGCCGCTACCGCCCGGCACCGCTGCCCGCCGCCGGTCCGGTTCCCGGCGACCCGCGCGTCGAAACGCCCGCCAGCGCCGGGACCGGCGAGCCGGAGGCCGCGCCGGCCACCGACCCGGTATGCGGGATGACCGTAGATCCGGCCACCGCTCCCGAGCGCCGCGGCACCGGAGCGGACGCCGTCTACTTCTGCTCGGCGGGATGCGCCGCCGCCTTCGACGCCGACCCCGGCCAGCACGCTGCGGCAGGCGCTAGCGTGTCTGGTGCGGCAGCCCGGTGATCACATGGCGGGTACGCGGAGGCACTGGTGGCCGCGGTCGACGGGCAGGTGCGGCCGGACCATTTCCTGATGTGAACGGTCACCTCAGCCTTTGATGACCTAAGTAACTTAGGTATATGCTGAGCCGTCCTCGTCCACGAGATACCGCTTCCCCTGCTACGAGCCGTCGGCGGCGCGCTGCTGCTGGCAAGCGGCCGCGAGCCGTCTCACTTGAGGTGATCCCGCCCCATGAGCATCCCTGACCGCCGAACCGTGCTGCGGTCCGGGCTGGCCGCCGCCGCGCTCGGGGCGGTGGGCGCCGCCACCGGGCGCACCGCCCGGTCGCCCTCCTCCGGCTCACTGCGGTCAGCCGGTACCGGGGTGGGTGACCCGGCCCGTTCGTCCTGAAGGTCTTCTGGGCCGGCGGTGGTACGGGCCTCAGCGGTGGCGGTCCGCCAGGCCACCGTCAGGTGCTCGCGGCGCCCGAACTTTTCCAGGCGGGTGGTGAGGAGGTCCTGGATCCGCCGCAGGTCGTCGTCGCCGACGGCCTCGGCGCGGAGCAGCAGCCGTCCTGGGAGGGCGTCCATGGTCCACTGGCCCCGGTCCAGGCTGACGGTTGCCCCGGTCCCTGATCGTTCCACCCTGCGGATCTCGGGCGGGCCGCCGTCGCGGTCGTGGGCGCGCGGGTGGTGGCCGGCGTCGCCCATCTTGGCGGCGTGGCCGCAGAGCCGCTCCAGGTAGCTGGCGGCATGGTCGGTCGGGATGTCGGCTTCGGCAGCTGGCATGGCGTTTCCTCCCGGTTATGCGTCGCGGCGCCCGATCAGGACGAACCCGGCGGCCAGGGCGGCCGCCGCGTACAGGCAGAACACGCCGAACCCGGGCCGTGTTCGCCGAGATCCGCCGGGTGCTGCGCCCCGGCGGGCGGCTCCAGTTCGCCGACATCGCCAACGGCCGCCCCGTACCCGTTGAGGCGATGCGTGACATCGACCTGTGGACTGGTTGAATAGCCGGCGGGCTGCCCCGTGCGGGCTGGCAGAAGATCCTCCAGGACAGCGGTTTCACCGACGTGGTGATCGGCGAGGCGGCCGACACCTTCGGCGGCGCCAAGGGCGAGGCCAACGCCCGCGCCTTCGACGTGTACGGCTACACGTTCATGGCCACCCGCCCGGCGGCCCAGGGCCGGTGATGAGCTGTCGCGTCGCTAGCTCGTTCCGATCAACTGTGGCCCCGCTTGCCTTTGGCACGTACGCGCCTGATCATTTCGGGCCCAGGCTGGCCGGACGGAGCCCGGCTGCGGTCCGCTCCGATGCGGGCAGCCGGCCGGTGACGGTGGTGCCCTGACCGGGCCGGGAACGGACGGTCAGGGTGCCGCCGTGCGCGGCCACCCGGTCCGACATGCCCTGCAGGCCGGAGCCGTGGCTGGTCCCGGCGGGGAAGCCCGCCCCGTCGTCGCTGACCGAGAACTCCACGGTGCCGTCCGAGCCGGACAGGCGGACCGCGGCCCGCGACGCCTGGGCGTGCTTGGCCACGTTCTGCAGCGCCTCCAGCGCGCAGAAGTAGACGGTGCTCTCGGTGTCCTGCGGGTAGCGCCCGATCTCGTCGGCCTCGAGGAGGACCGGCACCGGGCTGCGGGCGGCCTGCACGCGCAGCGCCATGACCAGGCCTTGTTCGGCCAGCAGCGGCGGGTAGATGCCGCGGGCCAGCGCCCGCAGGTCATCAAGCGCGGCGCTGAGCTGCGCCTTCAGGTCAGGGACGGCCTGCCGGATGAACTCGGGGTCGTCGGCCGATTCGGCCAGCAGGCCGAGCTGGATGGCCAGCGCGATGAGCTGCTGCTGGGCGCCGTCGTGCAAGTTCCGCTCGATCTTACGGCGCTCGGCGTCCTGGGCCTCGACCAGCCGGCGCCGGGACGCGCGCAGCTCGTCGATCGTGGCCCGCAGCTCGGCGGTGAGCTGGGCGTTGCGCATGACCAGGCTGGCCTGGGAGGCCAGGTGCTGCAGCAGGCTGTCCTCGGCGCTGGTCAGCGGCTCGCTGGCAGGCTTGCTCAGCGAGATCGCGCCGAGCAGGTCATCGCCGTGCCGGACCGGCACTATCCGGGCCGAGAGGTCGGGGACCGGCAGCTCGGCGGTGCCGTTCAGCCGCAGCGCGGCGGACGGCACCGAGCCGCCTGGCCAGACCGCGCCGGGCCGCAGCTCGGCGCCGACCCGGATCCACGCCTCGACCCGGCTGGCACCGGACGCGCCGCCCATGAGCGAGACCATCCGGTCCAGCGCGCCGCCCAGGTCGAGCTGCCCGGCCATGTCGGCCGCGAAGTCGGACAGGACCTGGTACGGCGTGGCGCGTTCGCCGTAGACCAGGCGGTTGGCCAGCCGACTGGCCCGCTGGCGCAGCGGCTGGAACACCAGCGCGACGGCGACGGCGGCGGCGATGGTCAGCAGCGGGTTCCGCCGGTGGCCGGCGAAGGTGCCGATGCCGAACACGATGGCCGCGTACACCGCGGTGACCCCGGCCGACAGCAGGGTGACCAGCAGCGCGCGGCTGATGATCACGTCGATGTCGAACAGCCGGCGCCGCAGAATCGCGATCGTCATGGCCACCGGGATCGCCAGGTACACCAGCCACGGCGTGATGGCGAACGGCACTTGCTGCAGCGGCTTGCTGGCCTGGCCGACCGGGATAGCCAGGCCTCCGACCACTATGGTGACCAGCACTCCAGCGATGGCCAGCCCTAGCCACTTCATCTGCTGGCGCAGCCGCTGGTCGCCGCGGCGGTACCGGAGCACCAGCGAGACCACCGCCGGGGCCAGCAGCAGTATGAACACAGGGGCCAGGCCGTTCAGGGTGCCGAGCCAGGTGACCGGCCGGAGGGCCCGGACCGCCAGCGGGTTGGGGTAGGACAGCGAGATGCCGCCGGGGGCAGTCAGCGCCACCTGCCGGGTGCTGACTACGAACGCGGCCAGGGTCAGGCCGGTCAGCCCCAGGCCGGCCAGGGCGGCCGGACGCCAGCGGGGCGAGGGCAGCCCCCCGGTCGGGAAGACCAGGAAGAGCGCGGCCAGGGCGGCGCACACGAGCACGAAGGCGGACTCGGCCAGCGCCCCGGCCGCGGCGGCCGCCGGCAGCGTTCCGGGGTACGCCTTCACGCCGAAGATCGCGTAGACCGAGCCGGTTGTCATGACGGCGGTGGCGGCCCCCTCGGCCAGCATGAACCAGCCCACGAGGTTGCGCGCCCGGCGCACGATCAGCGCGCCGAGCACGGCGTAGGCGATCGCCCCGGCCCCCGCGCCGACGTTGTCGATCGCGTCGGATGTGGCCAGGGAGCTCCACTCCAGGCTGGTGAGCACGAGCCCGGTCAGCGCCATCAGTACGGTCGCGGCCAGCCCGGCCGTGATGGGCAGCATCTCGTCGCCCTGGCCGCTGTCCATGCCCTAACTGTCGCGTCCCCGGGCCGGAAAGGATTCACCCCGCGGCAGAAATTTCCCGGCCTGCCACCGGCACCCGCCGGTCCGGGTAGGCCGGACATAACGGACGCCAGCTCTCGGTTGTACCCTTCGCGAGCATCCGGTGGCCGACGGGACCCTGACTCAGGAAGCTGACATGACTGGCAACTATCGCAAGGACCCTGAGGCTGTCTCCCGGCTTACCCCGGAGCAGTACCGGGTCACTCAGAAGAACGGCACCGAGCCGCCATTCAGGAACGAGTACTGGGACAACAAGGAGCCCGGCATCTACGTCGACATCGTGTCCGGTGAGCCGCTGTTCGCCTCGGTCAGCGAGCTTCACGGTCCCCCTCGAGCCAGGCAACATCGTCCAGCGCCGCGACTTCAAGCTGTTGCTGCCCAGGACCGAGGTCCGCTCCGCCCACGGCGGCAGCCACCTGGGACACCTGTTCCATGACGGGCCCAGGCAAGCCGGAGGCCTGCGCTACTGCATCAACTCCGCCGCCCTCCGCTTCGTACCGGCCGGTGACCTGGAACGCGAAGGCTACGGTGCCTACCGCAAGCTCTTCGAGCCGGCGGACGACGATGGCAGTGCATCATGACGACCGAGAAGGCAATCCCCGCCAGCGCCTCGCCGCGCCGCGCATCGCCATCGAACTGACGTAAATCAGCCCGTTCATCACGAACGGGAAATCGACCTCGCGCTGTTCTCTCCTCCGCGTGGTCCTATACCGCCGTCCGATTCTCTCGTTATCGAACAAACTCCGCCATGATCCCGGTGCCGCAGGCCGAAGGCGACGCCTGCTCCGCTACTTGACGTGCGACAACTCGAAATCTCGCCAGCCCTCGGCGGACAGTTGCCCCGGCCGCCTACTCGAGCTTTGCGAGCGGCCGCCGGACTGGACCCACGCCCTGACATCCGTCCAAGCCGCCAGCCACGCAAGCACCTGTCGTGAGAGACAAGCGTTCATCACGCAGAGTGAACTATCCCGAGACCTGTACCGACAGGCCCACTCTGGGACCTAGCAGGGTCGTACCGGTACCTGAGCATGGGCGCACGGCTGGTGTTGCGCGGCGTCCGCCAGCTCATTGCCGGCGGCTCGGCGAGTTTCCCGGTCAGGCCGGGAGAACTTCCCGGCCTGACCGGGAAGGCGCCTCTTCTGGCCGGGAACGGCGCGGAGGCATCGTGACCTCACCACAGATTCATGGGAGGTAATCATGAACGGTCGCAAGCTCACAGTCCTGACGACGATCGCCGGGGTCCTTGCCGCAGGGGAGTTCGCCAGCTCGGTCATGATCTGGAAGGAGAACTATCCTGGCAGCCTCCCGCTGGCTGCCGTCGTGTTCGGCGTATTCTTCCTGATCGCTGCCTGGCTGCTGCGCAGCGGCCGGGTCACGGCCGGCGCGGTCTTCACCGGCCTGCTGTGCCTGGTCGAAGTCATCAGTTACCCCGGCTGGCAGAAGCACGGTGCCCTGGACTGGACGTACGACAGTGTTTTCGCTGTTGTATCGCTGGCCGGGCTGATCGCCGCCATCGTCGTGCTCGCTGCCCGCATCCGCCGCCGGGCCGCGGCCTGACCCGGTAACGATCCTCGCCGGAGAGCCGCACGTGGTGCACGATGAGCGTATGGAGAGCCCTCCGCTGGCGCCTGGCCGCGGCCGCCTCACCGCGGCCGTGGCGGGTGCCGCTGTCGTGCTCGCCCTGGCCGGCTCCGCCGTCGCTACCGCCTATGACCGGCCGGGCACTACCATCTTCGCCGACACCTTGTCCTTCGGCGTGGTCCTCGCGGCGATCGCCGTGGTCGGCGCCATCGTCACGCTCGCCGTGCCCGGCAACCGGACGGGCTGGCTGCTGCTGACCGCCGCTGGCGTCATGGGAGTGGGCCTGGCGTTCACCGAAGCCGGGATCCACGGCGTACTGACTGCCCCTGGCTCGGTGCCCGGCGCCGCCTACCTGGTTGCCATCGGGCCGGGCCTGCAGGCGGCCGGGATGCTGACCGCCGTGGTGAGCGTGCCGGTGGTGTTCCCCGACGGGCACCTGCCCGGCCGCCGCTGGCGCTGGCTGGCCTGGTCGGCCGCCGCCGCCGTTACCTGCCTGTTCCTGGGGAACGTGCTCAGCCCGGGGACGAACGAGGACCGGCTGTCCCACTGGCACAGTCCGCTCGGCTTGCCCGCTCGTTATGGACCTGTCGCCGACACCCTGAGCGTCGCCGGGATCCTGCTCGCCGTGATCGCCGTGGCCGGGGCCATCGCCGGGCTGGTCGTCCGGTGGCGGCACGGCGGCCCGCTGGTCCGGCAACAGCTGAAACTGCTGGCCCTGGCCGCCTGGCCGCCTGCGCTCGCCCTCCTGGCCGTGATCTTCGCCAACGGCGTTCCCGGCTGGATCTTCGGCGTCGTGCTGCTGCCGCTGCCGGTCGCGGTTGCAGTCGCGGTCCTCAACCATGGCCTTTATGACCTGCGCCGGGCGGCACATCGCACGTTGCTATGGCTCACCATGTCCGGCGTCGTCGTCGCTATTTACGCTGTCGTGGTCATCACCGCTGCGGTGCTCGTCCCCGGTCATCATGCCTGGTGGCTCTCTGCCCTCGCGGCGGCGCTCGCCGCGTTGCTGCTCATCCCGCTGCGTGAATCCTTGCAGCATGCCGTCAACCGCGTGGTGTACGGACGGTGGCACGAGCCTTACGAGGTCCTGGCCGGCCTCGGCGAGCGCCTGGAAGCCGCCGCCGACGTCGACCGGCTCCTGGACGCCGTCATCGCCGAGCTCACCACGGGTCTGGACCTGCGCGACGTCGCCGTCCGCGGCCTCGATGGCACGGCAGCGGCAGGCGCCACGGCGCCAGACGGCCCGCCACCGGATGGCCCATCCTCCCCGGACGCCGGGGCGGGCCACGGGACTGTCATCCCCGTGCAGGCCTTCGGCGTGACCGTCGGCTACCTGGCCTACCGGGCAGATCGCCACCTGAGCGCACCGGAGGAACGGCTGGTGCGCGACCTGGCCCGGCAGCTAGGCGGTGCGCTGCACGCGCGGCTGCTGCGCGAGGACCTGCAGCGGGCGCGGGAACGCCTCGTCCTGGCCCGCGAGGAAGAACGCCGCCGGCTCCGCCGCGACCTGCACGACGGCATCGGGCCGGCCCTGGCCGGGCTGACGCTGAAGACCGAGGTGGCGCGCACCGTGCTCCCTCCCGGCGCGGACCGCGCTTCCCGGCAGCTGCACGATCTCAGCGAGGAGATCCGCCGGACGGTCCTGGACGTCCGCCGCCTCGTCGAAGGGCTGCGCCCGCCGGCCCTGGACGAGCTCGGCCTGCCCGGCGCGTGCGCCCAGGCCGCGGACCGGCTGACCGCGGGCACTGAGCTCACCGCCAGCGTGCTCGCCCCGGATGACCTGCCGGCCCTTCCCGCCGCGGTCGAGGTCGCGGCGTACCGGATCGTGGTCGAGGCGGTGACGAACGCCGTCCGGCACGCCCGCGCGCGGCACTGCCAGGTATCCATCAGCCACCGTGACACCGGGCTGGTCATCACCGTCACCGACGACGGCACCGGCCTTCACACGACCACAAGCCACGGCCACGGCCTGGCCATCATGCGGGAGCGGGCCGAGGAACTCGGCGGCAGCGTGACAGTCACGGACCGCTCGCCCGGTGTCATGGTGGAGGCACAGCTGCCGGCCCTGACCGCGCCCGCGCCCGTTCCCAAGGTCCAGGCAACCGGGTCGGTGCCCGGATGACCCGTGTCCTCATCGTCGATGACCATCCCGTCTTCCGTGACGGTCTCGCCGGGCTGCTCGCCACACTGCCCGAGGTGGAGATCGTAGGCATGGCCGGCACCGCCGAGGAGGCCCTCGCGGCGGTCAGCCAGGCCGCGCCCGACGTCGTGCTGATGGACATCAACCTGCCCGGCGCCTCCGGCGTCGAGGCGACCCGGCAGACGACCCAGATCGCCCCGGCCACCGCCGTGCTGGTGATCTCGATGGTCGATGACGACGACAGCGTGTTCGCGGCGATGGCCGCAGGCGCGCGGGGATATGTCCTCAAAGGCGCCTCCGCCGCAGAGATCACCGCTGCCCTGCGCACCGTCGCGGCCGGTGGTGCCGTGTTCGGCTCCGGCGTGGCCAGCCGGCTGCTGGCCAGAACGCCCGCGCGGCCATCCGTGCCCGCCCGTCCGGATGACCTGACCATGCGGGAACGCGAGGTGCTCGACCTGCTTGCCGAGGGGGCCAGCAACCGGCAGATCGCCAGGTCACTCGGGCTCTCCCTGAAAACAGTGCAGAACCACGTATCCCGGATCCTGGACAAGCTACAGGCGGCCGACCGGACCCAGGCCGCCCTCCGTGCCCGGGGCATCCCGCCGGCATCACTTTGACGGCCCCGAACCGGACTCAGCCGATCAGATCAGCTCGTTCTGTACGGCATTGATGGCGGGCAGCAGTGATGAACGCGCACCTAAGCGTGTGGGCGTTACGGAGTTGGCGATTCCGGCCCGGCGGGAGGCCTTGCGGACGATGCGCCCGGCACCGTGCCGTCCAGCCGCCCGTCTGCGGCCAGCCTAGGTGCTCGATGTCGGCGCTGGTGGCCTCCGAAACCCGCAGCCCGTTCAGGGCCAGCAGGGAGATCAGGGCATGCTCGCCTGGAGTCCCGAGCCCGGCGGCCACCAGCAGCGCGCCGAGCTCGTTGCGGTCCAGCGCAACGGCATGGGACTCGTACTCCACCCGTGGTCGGCGGACATGCGCAGCCGGCGAGCTGCCCAGGAGTTCTTCCTGAACCGCGTACTTATAGAACCCGGCGATGGCGGACAGCCTCCGGGTGACCGTGGCGCGGGCCCGGCCCCGGGCTTCCAGGTCCCGGGCGAAGCCCTCGATATCGGCCCGGCGGACGGCTAACAGTGCCAGGGAACGAGCCGATCCCGGTCCCAGCGATTCAACGGAACTCCAACGTAAGCCGTCTGGCCAGGTCACGCTATGCCGGTAACCAACGAGCGCCATGGCACGGCAGGCCGCCCGGGAAATGCTGCATACCGAATCGGCTGGCAAGATCGCTGGCCAGCGGTGACTTCACGTGCAGGTTCAGATCGTCCAGTCCGGCATCTTGACCGGCCGGTCGGCATCCCGGGATGAATGGCGCCCCTGTCAGGCTGTCCTGCGCGCTGACCGAGAAGTGGGGCGGCTATTCACCGGAAGCGCACATGCCGCTGAGCCGCCGCCGTGCGTTGCCTGGCATCGTTGAGCAGGCCGCCCCGGCTGCACCGGCCGGGGCAGTGGCGGCGGAAGGCAGACCGGCGCCAGCGGCGGCCGGCGGCACGGCAGGAGGCAGCGAGCATGAGCGATAGCCGGGCGCCTGAGGTCCGCGACCTCGGGCAAGTCACGTTCCACACCGAAGGTCCCCTCGGGATCGTCACCCTCAACCGGCCACAGGTGCTGAACGCCCAGGGCTACGAACTGCTGGCCCAGGTCGACCAGGCGTTCGACCTGGCGCAGGCCGACCAGGCTATCCGCGTGGTCATCGTGCGCGGCGCGGGCGGCGTGTTCTCGGCCGGCCACGATCTGAGCCCAGGCCAGCAGCGGGCCGGCGACCCGCTGGAGCGGTATGACGAGTTCAAGAAGTACAACCTGGACCTGCTGCTCAAGTGGCGCGACTTCCCCAAGCCCACCATCGCGATGGTCGACGGCTACTGCATCTACGCCGGGTGGATGCTGGCGGCCGTCATGGACCTGGTGTTCGCCTCCGACCAGGCGCAGTTCCTGGGCGGGTTCGTGGAGTACAACTCCATCCCCTGGGACCTGGGCTTCCGCAAGGCCAAGGAGATCTGCTTCGAGAGCCGCTTCATGACCGCCGCGGAGTGCCAGGCCGCTGGCTTCGTCTCCCGCGTCTTCCCCGTACACGACCTCGAGCGCGAGACCCGTGCCTTCGCCCGCCGCGTCGCCGAGAACCACCCGTTCACCCTGCGGATGACCAAGCTGCAGATCAACAAAGCCCAGGACGCCCAGGGCTTCCGGTCACTGCTGGAGGACAGCCTGGGCGACTACATCGCCATGATGTTCATGCCCGGCTTCAGCACGATCGCCGAAGACAAGAAGCGCCTGCGCGCCGTCGACCTCGCCGTCCGCGGCCGGCGAGGCGAGCGCTACGGCCAGGACGGCACCCAGCGCGAGACCTGACTGACGGCCGTAAGCTGGCCGCCCCGCCGATCGCCCCGATCCCCGGAACGGAACACCACCACCCGCGCCATCAGGTCATTGCGCCGCGCCGGGGCCGCCGGCCCGGTGAATCAGCGCGGCACCGGCGCCGGACATCGTGACCTGACCAGGACGGCAGCCTAACGTAACATTCGCGGGGTGCGATCCTCCCTGCCGATTACGAGTGCCCCGCTATGAGGGTTCCCTGGCCTGCGGATGGCACGCAGAATGCCTGTTCTCGGGTAGTGGCGGCCGGGTATGGCCGGCGGAGATCAGCCGTGACGTAGGACCGGCCGGTGCAGGCGGGTCCAGGGCCCGGGGATGGCAGCGCGGATGGCGTCCAGGTCAGCCAGAGTCTGCCCGGCTGCCAGCAGCCAGCAGCGCGGTCCGCGGCCGTCCATGCGCAGCAGCTTTCCCGGCGCGGAGAACCACCGCACCGTGATGCCGCGGTCAGCCCATAGCCGGTACTCCGGCAGCGCGAGCTGCGCGTAGGCGGACTCCGCCATGGCGATCAGTCCGCCGGGCAGATCACACATATCGCCGAGGTGCCCCCGCCCGATCACCACCTCGCTGAGCACCATCTCCGCGCACGCCACCGACACGCGGTCCAGGAACGGCTCCCAGTCCCCGCCGTCCCGGTCCCGGATGCACACCGGGGGATCAGCGCTGGCCAGGTCCGCCACTGCCATGCCCCACTCCGCGCAGCCCTGGTTCTCCACCCGGAACACCACGACACGGCCCGACTCATCGAGGCCCAGCTGGTGCGGCGGGATCAGCCGGTCCTGCCGGGAGGTCAGGTCGGGACGCCTGCCGAACAGCAGGTATGCCTCCCGCAACGCGGCTGGCAGCTCAACGCCGGCATGGTCCTCGGCGGCACGCCACGCATCACGGCTGACCCCGTCCCCGGGTCCCAGCGGCGTGGTCCACTCCGCAGCGAAATCCCGGATGAAGTCCCACGCCTGGCTGCGGTCGCCGAGCCCGCCTCCCAGCGCCTCACCCGCATCAAACCCCTTCACCACGCCCGCGAGCCTACCGAGCGCCTACGACAGCAGCACCCGGCATCACCGCCCGCAGTGCTCGCGACATCCACTCTGTCCGCGGCAGATGCGGATATTGAGTCGCAAGAGCGATGATGCATATGAACCTATAGTCACGCAGATTGTGCCGCCGACGTAACTGTCGCGCAACGTAGCGGCTAATCTGAGCGACCGAGCCCTGACACACAAAGGATGCGCTGGAGAGGGTCGACCGGCCGATGCGAGTTCCATGCTCCTTGCGGTAGCTTGTTCCCATACGGACAGAGGCGGAAGCGCCGTTTAGATCCTATGGGTTTGGCTGGCGAGATACGGAGCGTGACTCATGAGTCTAGGGATCGAACTCTCAAGCGGATCCAGGTCGGCCGCAGAACTACCGACGACACTCGAAGATCACACCGATGTCAAACAGGTGCGGTTCGAGGCTCAGGGCAGGACTAGTGAATGCCGGACGAGTGCGATCCGCAACAGCGAGGATCGCGGCATAGAGTGTCCGGTCGGTGCTCCGCATGGTGAAGGTTCCCCGTTGGCTCGAACTAGCGCAGCAGCCCGACCACCCCGCTATCCATCTTTTGCGAGATGATCGAATATATGTGGCCGGAGGGCGCGCTACGGGGTCACCGGCTGCACATCTTTAGTCGGTATATTGCAGATGGCGACGCCTGGTCATATGTTTATGCCCTG
>Ga0335083_10006465_pt1 | contig 14618 bp, 14 predicted proteins | sample Lox_Sample_42_FD_206716 | JGI IMG/M metagenome (GOLD analysis project Ga0335083, IMG submission 206716) | Soil microbial communities from Loxahatchee National Wildlife Refuge, Florida, United States - Lox_Sample_4.2 | ecosystem: Environmental > Terrestrial > Soil > Wetlands | place: USA...
GCCGGACCCGCGGTGGATGACGACCATGCCCCGGGGGCGTGAGCGCGTAAGCCGCGCCGAGCGCCAGCCCGAGGATGAGGTACTGGACGAACTCAGCCATGGCCGCGTCCCTGCCGCGCGGCCCGCGGCCGGCCCGCCCGCCTACTTGTCATAGGACGCGAACGCGTTCTTGTAGAAGCTGATAATGCCGGAGCTGAGCGCTGTCACCGGCTTGTCGCCGTTGAGCGGGGTGACGGAGGTGCCGCCCTCGTACTCGCCCTCGTAGCCCGTGTTGTTGGTGACGCAGCCGAGCCCGAGGGTGTTGTACTCGTAGTGCCAGTCCGGTGCCACACCGTCGAAGCTCACGGTAGCCGTCTTCATCGCCGACAGGATCGTCTGCGAGGTGATCGGTCCCGACTTGATGGACCCGATGATCTGCATGGCACCCCAGCCGTCGACCCATCCGAGCAGCGCGAGCTCGTTGCCGGTATCGCTCTTGTTCACCGCGGCGATCTGCTGCTGGTACAGCTTGATGCCCGGCACGCTCATCTCCGGCGAAACGGCGCGGAGCGACTACTACATCGACACGCTGGCCTTCAACGAGGCCGCCAAACGGCCGGAGATCATCGCCACGGGACGCAACGAGGATGAGTACCGCCGCAGCGGCGGCCGCTGGCAAATCACCAGGAGCACGCTGATCTTCGGCTGGGAGCACGAGGAGATGGGGAGAGCGCTCCAGGTCGGCCCCCACACCCCGACGGAATACCGCCGGTAGCCGGGTCAACTGGACCGGGCCCCTGTCGCGGGTCCGGCGTTAGGTGGGCGGCACTGGGCTCGAACCAGTGACCTGCCGGTTGTCAGCCGGCAGGTCCCGCAGGAACGCGATCAGGCCGTCGAAGTAGGTGTCCTGGTCGTCGTACATGGCCAGGTGGCTGCCCTCGGGGCAGTACAGGTACCGGCCGGCCGGCAGCAGTCCCGCCATCATCTCCATGTGGGCCGGGTCCATCGTGTCGTAGCGGCGCCGATGACCAGCGTCGGCACCTCGATCGTGTGCAGGTCGGCGCCCCCGGGTCCCAGCGTGCGAGCTTCGCGTCGGCGCTCATGCCGAGCTCGCTCGGGCCCTGCATCGGCACGTAGATCTTCTGGTTGATGTGCGCGAAGCCGCGCACCACGGGCTCTGGCCAGTCCTTGGCCGGCATCCGCAGCGTGTGCAGCTCGTAGTAGTGCGGGACGAGCAGTTCCATATACCGCGGGTTCTCGATGTCGCCTGCCGCCTCGAGGGCCTTGATCGCCGCGAGTACGCCGGGGTCCATCTCGGGCATCAGCACCCGCACGGCGTAGGCGGTGTAGTCGGGCGCGCTCGCCATCATGTTCGAGATCACCAGGCCGCGCAGATGCTCCTGGTGCGTGAGCGCGTACTCCATCGCCAGGATCCCGCCCCACGACTGCCCGTACAGGACGAAGTTCTCCCGGTCCAGGCCGAGCGCCTGGCGCCTCCAGGTACTCGTGCGTGGCCCCGGGGCCACCGTGCAGCAGCAGCATCTTCAGGTCGGGGTTGTTGCCCACCCGCTTGGTCCACACAGCGAACTCGCCGCGCGGTGTCTGGACGGGGATGCGGCGTGCGCCGCCGCTGATCCGGTCGGCGCGTCCCGAGTAGTCCAGGTAACGATCGCTCACGCTGATCCCCGTTCTCCGCCATGCCGCGAACCCCCACCGCCACCGTAGCATTCAGGCGTGGCAGACAGCTTTTTCGTGCCTCTCGGCGATGACAAGTGGCTGGCGACGGCCCGCACCAGGGGTCCGTGGGATCCTGGCGCGCAGCACGGCGGGCCGCCGAGCGCATTGCTCGGTCGCGCCATGCAGCGCCGCGAGCCGCGACCGGACATGATCGTCGCCCGGTTCACCTGCGAGATCCTCGGGCCGATCCCGGTGGGCGAGCTCACCGTCAGCGCGCGGGTGCTCCGTCAGGGGCGCAGCGTCGAACTGCTCGAGGCGTCGCTGAGCGCGGGCGGGCGCGATGTCGCGCGGGCCAGCGCCTGGCGGGTGCTGCGGGCCGACGGCGCCTCGGTCCCTTCCCGGCTCCCGGTGACGAGCGAACTGCCCGACCAGCCGACAGTTCCCGCCTTCGGCGCGGTGAAGGACGGATTCCTGTCGGCCATGGAGTGGCGCGCGGTGCGCGGCAGCTTCCGCGAGCCGGGCCCGGCCACCGTCTGGGCCCGGATGCGCTATCCCCTTGTCCCCGACGAAGAGCCGAGCCCATTGGAACGGGTGCTGATCGTCGCCGACAACGGCAACGGCGTCTCCTGGGAGCTTGACATGAAGCGGTGGCACTTCATCAACCCCGAGCTCACCGTGCACCTGCACCGCGAGCCTGTGGGCGAGTGGATCTGCCTGGACGCGCAGACCGCGGTCTCCCCCGGCGGCGCCGGGCTCGCCAGCTCGGTACTGTCCGACTTCGACGGCCCGGTCGGCATCGGCGCGCAGAGCCTGCTCGTCGCGCCGCGGTCTAGGAGTGCCGGGTCAGGAAGTCCAGCGTCTTCGCGTTGAACTCCGCCACGTTCTCGTAGATCGGCGCGTGCGAGCAGTCCTCGAACACGACGAGTTCGGAGTTCTTGATCCCCTCGGTGAGCGGGCCGGCGAACCGGGTGGAGGTCACCGCGTCGTGCTGGCCGAAGGTGATCTGCGCGGGCGCCTCGATGAGCCCGAGCATCCCCGTCGCGTCGTGCGCGAGCACGGCGTCCGTCTGGCGTAGGAAGGCGTCGACGGGCGGCATCGGCCGGCCGCGCACGAAGTCGGCGAGCGCGTCGATGTACTCCGGCTTCGCTGCGTACAGCTCCGGGGTGAAGCACCACGGGAAGATGGCCTCGATCACCATGTCGGTCGTGTTGCCCAGCGCCGTCGCCGCGGTCCGCCAGCCGCGCACGACGGCCCGCAGGAACTCATCCGACGCGGTCCAGCAGCTGTGCAGCGACAGCGTTTTCACCAGGTCCGGGTGCTTGGCCGCGAGCCACAGGCCGGTCGCCGCGCCCAGGGACAGGCCGCTGACGTGGGCACGGCCGATCCCCGCGGCGCGCATGAACGCCGCCACGTCGTCGGCGAACAGTTCCGTGCTGTAACGGCCCTCGGGCTTGCCGGACAGGCCTGCTCCCCGCAGGTCCACGCTGTAGCAGGTGAACCGCTTGGCGTAGTCCGCCACCTGGAACGCGTAGCAGGCCTGGTCGGCGGCCAGATACGGAATGAGGACAAGCGGCTCGCCCTCGCCCTGAACCTCGTAGTAGACCTCGATATCGTTCGCCCCGACGTACGGCATCGTCGCCTCCAGGGATACAGCGGCACCGTTGCCGCCCGTTAATGGACGACGCTAGCCTGGCGAGCCGGAATCCGAAATGATTCCTGCATGAGCATTCTCGGCACGATGCTGAAGAACCGGCGGGCCGGCGGGCGTGAGGTGTCTCCGCCCCTGTCCTGGTCCGCGGCGCCGGAAGGCACGGCGGAACTGCTGCTCGTCATGGAGGATCCCGACGCCCCGATGGGCAAGCCGTTCGTGCACTGCGTCGCGCGCATCGGCCCGGCACTCCAGGCGCTGCCCGCCGGCGCGCTCAACCCGCCGGCCGCGCCGGACGGCGTCTCGACGCGGTGCGCGCCCCGGTGCTCGGTCGCGGCCGCCTCACCGGCAGCTTCGAGCGGTAGCCCGGCATCGGCTGCGGGGGCTGGCGTTTCACCCGCCACGGACCGCGCCTTCGTGCGCTACATTGCTTTCTCAGAGGCGACATCCGAATAGCGAGGAATGCGACGTTGGCGGCTGCAGACGGGCCCGTGACTGAGATGGCTTCCTGGGATCCAGGTCCGGAGAGCCGTCTTGATGTCAGCGTGGCTCATATCGCGCGGGTGTACAACTACTGGCTGGGCGGCAAGGACCATTTCGCGGCCGACCGGGCCGCGGGCGAGGCCACGATCGGCGTCTACCCTGGCATCCAGCAGTCCGCCAGGGCGAACCGGGTGTTCCTCGCCAGGGCCGTGCGCCACCTGGCCGGGACCGAGCGCATCCGCCAGTTCCTCGACATCGGCACCGGGCTGCCGACCGCGAACAACACGCACGAGGTCGCGCAGGCCACCGCGCCTGACAGCCGCATCGTCTACGTGGACAACGACCCGCTGGTGCTCGCCCACGCGCGGGCGCTGCTGACGAGCACACCGCAGGGCGCCACCGCCTACCTCGAGGCGGACCTGCGCGACACCGCGAAGATCCTCGAGCAGGCGACGGGCATCCTTGACCTCGGCCAGCCGGTCGCCATCATGCTCATCGCGATCCTGCACTACATCCCGGATCTGGATGAGGCGCGCGACATCGTCGCACGGCTGCTCGCCGGCGTGCCAGCGGGCAGCTTCCTGGTGGTCTCGCACGCGGGCAGCGACCTGTTCCCCGACGAGATCGCGGCATTCGAGAAGAACCTCAACGAGCACCTGCCGGGCGATAAGCACGTCGCCCGGCCGCGCGGCGAGGTCTCACTGTTCTTCGAGCACACGACGCTGCTCGAGCCAGGCGTGGTGCGGGTCAGCGAATGGCGGCCGGAGAGCGCCGAAGAGGCCGCGCGGCCCACGACGCTGTGGGGCGGCATCGGGCGGAAGTAGGGCCGTGCCCGGCCGGTTAATGGGTTGCGATCAGGAGGTGCCGCGCCGCTACCGTGGCCTCACTGCGCTCGGCCTGCTTGGCTACGTCCCGGAGACTGAGTGTCTTCGTCCGCGGGCTGATCGCGGGCCGCGTCGTGGGGTGCCTGTCGACCGCCCAGCAGCGCCTCTTCCACCACCTCGGGTACGAGCACCGCCCCCAGGACGTGCACGATCTGGCCCAGCTGGACCTGCTCGATGCCGACCCGAGTCCCGGGCCTGGGAATCTCTCATCCTGAGAACCAGTTACCCTTGACGAAGCGAAGGGGAGTAGCTCTCCAGCCGGACCGTCGACATACTGGCCCTAACCAGGGCCCGGCGCCCGGGAGCCCATGCGGCTTGAGCGAGACCTTCAGGCCATAGCGCATGCGCGCGCCGGGCGCCCCTTCTGCTTTTTCAGCCGGGGGTCCGCACGGCACGCCGTGACCGAATGAGGAGCCCGTCCGGATGAGCCTGGCGATCGCCGCAACTGCCTTTGCCGTTATTTTCATGGCAGAAATGCCGGACAAGACCGCCCTCGCGAGCCTGATCCTCGGCAGCCGATACCGGCCCACCTGGGTGTTCACCGGAGTCGCGGCCGCGTTCGCGGTCCACGTCGGGCTGGCCATCGCGGCCGGCAGCCTGCTCGCGCTGCTGCCGCACCGTCCCGTTGAGATCGTGGTCGCCGTCGCGTTCGCCATCGGCGCGATCCTGCTGCTGCGCGGCCGCCACGAGGATAGCAGCGACGAGTACGTCGAACTGCACGGCAAGCCCTCGTTCTGGCGGGTCGCCTGGACGGGCTTCGCGGTGATCCTCGTCGCCGAGTTCGGCGACCTCACCCAGATCGCTATCGCCAGCCTCGCCGCCCGCTTCCACGATCCGCTTTCCGTCGGCATCGGCTCGGCCCTCGCGCTCTGGGCGGTCGCGGGCATCGCGATCGCCGGCGGCCGCGGCCTGCTCAAGGTCATCCCGCTGACCTGGATCACCCGCATCGCCGCCGTCATCATGCTCGCCATGGCCGGCATCAGCCTGGCCGCCGCCATCTCCTAGAACCCACGGGCGCCCGGCACGGGAACCCCGGCCGGCCGCGATTTGCTTGTAGAGATACAATGAATATATGTCTACAAGTAATCGGCGGCAGTGGCTGATCCTGTGCATCTGCTGCATGAGCCTGCTGATCGTGGGGACCGACGTCACGATCGTCAACGTGGCGCTGCCTGCCATCAGGCGCGACCTTTCCGCCTCGGTGAGCGGCCTGCAGTGGTCGGTCGACGCGTACACGCTGGTGATCGGCAGCTTCCTGATGGCCGCTGGGTCGACGGCCGACCGCTTCGGCCGCCGTCGCGTGTTCCAGGTGGGCCTGGCCCTCTTCACCCTCGGCTCCCTGCTGTGCAGCCTGGCGCCGAGCGTGACGGCGCTGGTCATCTTCCGCTGCGTGCAGGCACTCGGCGGGTCGATGCTCAACCCCGTCGCGCTGTCGATCGTGAGCAACACCTTCACCGAGCGGCGGGCACGGGCCAGGGCGCTTGGCGTCTGGGGCGCGGTCTTCGGCATCAGCCTGGCGCTCGGCCCCGTGCTCGGCGGCCTGCTCGTCACCAGCCTGTCCTGGCGGGCGATCTTCTGGATCAACATCCCGATCGGCATCGCCGCCATCATCTTGACGCAGCTGTTCGTCCCCGAGTCCAGGGCGGCCACGGCCCGCCGGTTCGACCCATGGGGCCAGCTGCTCGTCATCGTCTTGCTCGGCACGCTGACCTACGGCGTCATCCAGGGCCCAGAGGCGGGCTGGGGATCGGCGGTGATCGTGGCGATGTTCGCGATCGCGGCGGCCTCCGCGGTCGCGCTTGTCCTCGTTGAAACACGGCGCAGGCAGCCGCTGCTCGAGGTGCGTTTCTTCCGCAGCGTGCCGTTCAGCGGCGCCAGCCTGATCGCCGTGCTCTCCTTCGGCCTGCTGTCCGGGTTCCTGTTCCTGAACACCCTCTACCTCCAGGACGGCCGCGGTTACAGCGCCCTGCACGCCGGGCTGCTGACGCTGCCGATGGCGTTGATGATCTTCGTGTTCGCTCCGGTCTCCGGCCGCCTGGTGGGCAGCAGGGGCCCGCGGCTGCCGCTTGTCGTGGCCGGCCTGCTGATGGCGCTGGCCGCTGCGCTGATGCTCCGGCTCGGCGGCGGCACCTCGACCGGCTACCTGCTTGGCTGCTATGTGCTGTTCGGCATCGCGTTCGGCCTTGTCAACGCGCCGATCTCCAACACCGCCATCTCCGGGATGCCCAACAGTCAGGCCGGGGTGGCCGCCTCTGTCGCCTCGGTGAGCAGGCAGACAGGATCGGCGCTCGGCGTGGCGGCGGCCGGCTCGATCATCGCCGGCGCGTCCGACGCCGGGCTCGCGGCCGCCAGCCACGCGGTGTGGGCGCTGCTCGCCGCCTGCGGGCTGGTCGTGGCCGCGCTCGGCTACGTGTCCACCGGCCGGCGCGCGCTCGCCACGGCGGACCGGGTCCGTGCCATGCTGTCCGATGACGAGCCAGCCCGCCCAGCCGGGGACAGGACCGCCGGACCGCCAGGGAACGGGGCCGGGGACAGGGAGGAAGGCCACCATGACGCCGCCATCGACCGGCGATGACGACACTGCCGAACGGGTCTGGGCCGCCATGCGCAACCTCGTCGCCAGCCACCCGAGGAAGGAGCTGATCCGCGACGCGCTCGACCTTGGCCGCGGCAGCGGCCGGGTCAAGTCGCTAATGTGGCTGTCGGAGGGACCGCTGTCGCTGAGCGGCCTGGCCGAGGCGATCGGCGTGGACGCGCCGTACGCCACCCTCATCGTGGACAGCCTCGAGGAACGCGGCCTGGTGGAACGCCAGCCAGACCCCGACGACCGGCGGCGCAAACTGGTCAGCCTCACCCCGGCCGGCAGTGAGGCCGTCGTCCGGGTGATCCAGATCGACAGGCAAGCGCCGCCGGGCTTCGCCGCGCTGAGCGCCGCGGAACTCGACACCCTGCACGAAATGCTGCGCCGGATTGCGGCCTGGCGCGCGCCCGCGCCTGACGACGGCCAGCCGGGATAGCGGCATACCATCTCGCCCATGAGGAATCACCGATGACCGAGCCAGCCGCGAAGCCCGCGGCACCCTACGGCGACTTCCAGCTCGAGATCTACCTGGCCGGGCTCGGCGGGACCGTGCCTGCGCTGCCGGTGTCCTACGCCGAGCTGGAGTCCCGCGCCGCGCAGGCGCTGCCGCCCTCGGTGCTGTCCTACGTGGCGGGCGGGGCGGGCGACGAGCACACCCAGCGCGCCAACGTGGCCGCGTTCCGCCAGTGGGGCCTGATGCCGCGGATGCTGGTCGGCGCGGCGAGCAGGGACCTGTCAGTGGACCTGTTCGGCCTGCGGCTGCCGTCGCCGGTGTTCCTTGCTCCGATCGGCGTCATCGGCCTGTGCGCGCAGGACGGGCACGGTGACCTGGCGACCGCCGAGGCAGCCGCCAGGATGCGGGTGCCGATGGTCGCCTCCACCCTGTCCGCCGACCCGATGGAGGAGGTCGTGCCCAGGCTCGGCGAGGCTCCCGGTTTCTTCCAGCTGTACACGCCGACCGACCGCGAACTCGCCGAGAGCCTGGTGCACCGCGCGGAACGGGCGGGCTTCAAGGCCATCGTCGTCACCCTGGACACCTGGATCACCGGCTGGCGTCCCCGCGACCTGGCCACAAGCAATTTCCCGCAGCTGCGCGGCATGTGCCTGGCGAACTACACCAGCGACCCGGTGTTCCGCTCCCGGCTCGCCCAGGCACCTGAGGAGAACCCGATGGCCGCGGTCGCGCACTGGGCGGGTATCTTCGGCAATCCGCTGACCTGGGACGACCTGCCCTGGCTGCGGTCGCTGACGCAGCTGCCGCTGATACTCAAGGGCATCTGCCATCCCGACGACGCGCGACGCGCGCTCGACGCGGGCGCCGACGCCGTCTACGTCTCCAACCACGGCGGCCGCCAGGCCAACGGCGGCCTGCCCGCCCTCGACTGCCTGCCCGGCGTCGTCGAGGCCGCGGCGGGGAGCCCGGTGCTGTTCGACTCGGGCGTCCGTTCCGGCGCGGACATCATCAAGGCACTCGCGCTCGGCGCGACCGCCGTCGGCATCGGCCGCCCCTACGCCTACGGCCTCGCGCTCGGCGGCGCCGGGGGCGTCGAGCACGTGCTGCGCACCCTGCTCGCCGAGGCCGACCTGATCATGGCCGTCGACGGTTATCCCGCTCTAGCCGACCTCACCAAGGGCGCGCTGCGCAGGGTCACCGCGGTCTGATTACGCGCCTACAGGCGCGCGGCCAGCCAGGCGTGCACGTCGCCGATGTGGTTCCGCATTAGGGTCAGGTGGCCGTCGTCGTCAAGCAGCCGCGCCTCCACGCCGGGGATCTGCCCGGCGAGCCAGGCGCCGTGAGACTGCGGCACGAACTGGTCGTGCCGGCCGTGCAGCAGCAGCACCGGCACAGAGATGGCGGAAAGCTCGAACCCCCACGGCCTGACCAGCGCCAGGCTGTCGTCCCAGTAGCCCTCGGGACCCGGCGCGAGGCCGTCCCGCATGGTGAAGGCGAAGTACTCGGCAAGCTCATCGGTGAGCACGGCGGCGTCCACCGGGGTGAGCAGCGACGCCATGGACGCGGCGATGGTGCCGCCGGTCACCTCGCGCATCTCCGCCCATTCCCGCTTGTGCTGTTCCATCGCGCCCGCCTCGTCTGCGAGGATCAACTGGACGTCCTCGACGTTGTCCTCGCCCATCCCCGCGAAGTAGTCGCCGATGCCCTCGGCCGGGTACGGCGCGGGCGAGGCGAGCGTTGCCGCGGCCGCGACCAGGTCAGGCAGCAGCGCCGCGCAGGCAAGCACATGCGGGCCGCCGCCGGAAATGCCCCAGGTCCCGACCCGCTCGAAGCCGAGCGCCGCGCAGACCGTCCGCACGTCAGCCGCCACGTCGGCGATAGTCCGCCCCTGCTGCGGGGTCGACCCGCCGTAGCCCGGCCTGTCCCAGCAGACCAGCCGCAGCCCGCGCGTCACCGCGTCCACTACCTGCGGCCCGTACAGCTGACGCGAGTTCGGCGTCCCGGCGTGCACGAGCACCGGCTTGCCCGCCGGATCGCCGAGGTCCTGAACCGCCAGGGTCCGTCCGTCCGGCGTGCTGATCGAGTGCTCCATCGGATCTCCCCGGCGCCGGCCGCCTCATCGCGCGGCCTTTCACCCGCATCCTACGCAAACACGGCGCGGTTTCCCGCGAAGCACCCGTTCCGCATCACCGGTTTCGCGACTGCCACCCGCGGCGGGCCGCTGGCCTCACGCCACCCGCTCGTCTCCCCCTGCTCCGGTGAGCGCGGCGAGGTCGACCGACGCGGCGACGGCGCGGTACCCGGCATCGTTGGGATGCAGGTGGTCGCCGCTGTCGTAGCCGGGCAGCAGCCGCCGCGGGTGCCGCGGGTCGCGCAGCACCTGGTCGAAGTCGGCGACGCCGTCGAACGCGCCGCTCCACCTGATCCAGTCGTTGACCGCTTCGCGCAGCCGGTTGCCCGCGTGGCTGTAGAACGCGGCGCCCTCGTGCGGCTGCAGGGTCGCGCCGATGATGCGCATGCCGTGCGCGTGTGCCAGTCTGACGAGCCGCTGATAGGCGCCGGTGATCACGCCGAGCGGCAGGTCGGGCCTGGTGGCCACGTCATTGTTGCCCTCCCAGAGGATGACCGCCCGCGCGCCGGACTGCCCGGCGGCGTCGCGCAGGAACCGGTCCAGGGCGCTCTGCCCCGACGTTCCGGCGTCGGCGAGCAGCTTATTGCCCGCGATGCCCGCGTTGAGCACGGACATGCGCATCCCGGGCGGTAGCCGGCGCAGCCGGCGGGCGAGCAGGTCGGGGTAGCGCCCGTTCGTGTCCGGTGTCGAGGCGATGCCGTCGGTGGTCGACGGGCCGAACGCCACCACCGCGCCGCGCACCGCGGGGTTGAGCACGTCCACGCCGTCGAGGAAGAACCACGACGTGCTCTGCTGACCGAAGGCCCCGGAGCCGGGGTCCGCGGCATGGTCGCCGCGATCGCAGCGGTAGCTGGTGCTCAGCGCGGCGGGATGCCAGGTCGCCGGGCCGGTGGCGGCCCCGACGTACAGCGAGACCGCGAGGCTGTCGCCGTCCTCCACGCGCAGCGGTACCTGGTCGCTCCACGCCCGCTCCCCCGCGGGGATGATGACGGACGGCGCCCCGCCGAACGTGACGGCACGCCCGGTGCCCGGCACCGTCGCCGCGCCGGCGAGGCGGATGGCGACGTGCGCGCCGTCCACCCGCAGCGGCCGGTCGCCGAACACGTTGGACAGCCTGATCCGCACGGCGCTGCCGCCGACGCTGGCGTGAATGACGTTCCTGATGGTCTGGTCGCGGAAGCCGGACCGCGACAGCCCCGAGTCCGCCGCGAGGACCAGCGCCGCGCTCCAGGTGCCAAGCCATCGCTCGGGGCCCGCCAACGGCGGCACTGTGTGGGCCGACGCGGCCTGGGTCGGAATCGGAGTCGGTCGCGTCGTCATGTCGCACTCCCTGGGCGGCACGTCGTGGTTACCCGGTTTGTCTGGCCCCGCGCGAGAGGGCATACCCAGCCGGCGATTTCATGAATCCGACTGAACAGATAGAAATAGTCAGCTTTACCGGGAGGCGCCGCGCGCCGGCCCGTTGCCCGGCGTGAACGCAGTGCCGGACGCCGCCCAGGGAGCGGGCGCGACAGACATGTGGCCGGGAACCCGCCGGGCGAAGGCGTGCCTGGCGATTGCCATCAGGGACAGCAGCGAGTGCTCGCGGGCGGCGAACGCGTTGAAGTCGAGTACGCCGCGGTCGGCCTTGGCGCGGGCCAGGGCGAGCTCGGTCGCGGCGAGCTGGTAGTCGGACATCGCGGCTGAGGCGCCCAGGCCGCCGATGCCGCGCGCCCAGCGGCGGGCCAGGCGCCGCTTCCGCAGCGAGGCGAGCATCGTGATGTCGTCGTCGGTGATCAGCCCGGTCCGCTCGTAGCCCGGCAGGCAGTGCCTGATCAGGCCGATCATCCGGCGCCTGTCGGCGACCAGGATCACCAGCAGGGCGACGAGCACGCAGGACATGATCAGGTAGCCCGCGACCAGGCCGGCCGTGCCGTACAGGGACAGCCCGTTCCACGTGCCGTGCAGGATCATCGCGGCGAGCAGGCCGAGCGCGACCGCCCACGGCGCGCCGCCCCTGCGGCTCGCCGCGTAGGCGACGCCAAGGCCGGTCATCGACGTGAAGATGGGGTGCAGCAGCGGCGAGACCAGGCCGCGCAGCACGAACGTGTAGCCGAGCAGCTCGATGCCGCCGCGCTCGGGCGTGACGAACGCGTTGATGTAGTACCCGACGTTCTCGATCATGGCGAAGCCAAGGCCCACCATGGCCGCGTAGATGATGCCGTCGGTCGGGCCGTCGACCTCGGCGCGGCGCCGCCACAGCAGGCCGATGAGGACCAGGCCCTTCAGCGTCTCCTCGACGACCGGCGCGCCGAACGTGGCGGCGACGTACTCGCCGTTCGTCGCGCCGAGCGCGGGCATGGTGACGTATTCCAGGTCGGCGGTGTTGACGATCAGCGCGGTCAGCGCGGCGATCCCCGCGCCCCAGCCGAAGGCGAAGGCCAGGTTGGCGCGCGGTTCAGGCTCGAGCCTGTCCATCCACAGCACGAGCGCCACGAGCAGCGGCACGGGCAGCAGGGCGAGTGGCAGCGCGATGGCGAACGGCGTGGCGCCCTCGCCCGCGGTGAAGGACTGCGTCGCGTCGATGCCGAGCGCGACGATCGCACAGGTCGCGGTGACCGTGATGCCGACGATGAACCCGACAGGCGTCCGCCCCGGCGGGCGGCCCGCGAGGACCGACCTGGGGTCCTGCCATGAGTCGGTCATGGGCGGAAGCATACTGTGCGCGCCCTCTGTCACCGGGTGCTGCCGGCGCACGAATTGGTCTAGACCGGTAACGTTGGGTGGTCTAGACCAAAGATCCGGTGAACCTTGGATAAACGGTCTCCCCGGCCGTTACACCGATAGCGTGTCGGGATAGGCTCTTCATCGTGGCCACCGGGGACTCCGCCCTGCCCGCGTTCCGCCGCGCACTCGAGCCTTTCCGCCGGTACCCGGCGGACGCCAGAGAAGAAGTCTTGCAGAAGGGATTTGTGACATAACGGTGAGCAACCACGCTCTTGACTGGACGGCCGCGGACAAGCGGGCCGTCGACCTGGTCCGTGTCCTCGCGATGGACGCCGTGCAGAAGGCGGGGAACGGTCACCCTGGCACCGCGATGTCCCTTGCGCCCGCCGCCTACCTGCTCTACCAGCGCGTGCTGCGGCACGACCCCGCCGACCCGAAGTGGGCGGGCAGGGACCGGTTCGTGCTGTCGTGCGGTCACTCGTCGCTGACCCTGTACATCCAGCTGTACCTGTCGGGCTACGGGCTCTCGCTCGACGACCTGAAGGCGTTCCGCACCTGGGGCTCGATCACCCCCGGCCACCCCGAGCACGGGCTGACGGCGGGCGTCGAGACCACCACCGGGCCGCTGGGCCAGGGCCTGGGCAACGCCGTCGGCATGGCGATGGCCGCGCGCCGCGAGCGCGGGCTGCTCGACCCCGACGCCGCGCCGGGAGAATCACCCTTCGACCACTTCGTGTACGCGATCGCGTCCGACGGCGACATCGAAGAGGGCATCACCCACGAAGCGTCGGCGATCGCCGCGGTGCAGGAGCTCGGCAACCTGGTCGTCATCTACGACGACAACCACATCTCGATCGAGGACGACACGGTGGTCGCCAAGTCCGAGGACGTCGGCGCCCGCTACGAGGCCTACGGCTGGCACGTGCAGCACGTCTCCTGGGTGACCGAGAGCGGTTACGAGGAGAACGCCCAGGCTCTGTACGACGCGCTCGAGGCCGCCAAGGCCGTCACCGACAAGCCGTCCTTCATCGTGCTGCGCACGATCATCGGCTGGCCCGCGCCGAACAAGCAGAACACAGGGGCCGCACACGGCTCGGCGCTCGGCGAGGCCGAGGTCAAGGCGACCAAGGAGATCCTCGGCTTCGACCCGGACGTGACCTTCCCCGTCGAGGAAGAGGCACTCAACCGCGCCCGCGAGGTTGCCGCCAGGGGCAAGGCGCTGCACGCGGAGTGGGACTCCCAGTTCGGGGAGTGGGAGAAGGAGAATCCCGAACGGGCGCGTCTCTTCGCCCGGCTGTCCGCCCGTTCCCTCCCCGAGGGCTGGGAAGCCGCCCTGCCGGAGTTCCCCGCCGACCCCAAGGGCATCGCCACCAGGAAGGCGTCGGGTGAGGTGCTGAGCGCGCTCGCCCCGGTGCTGCCCGAGCTATGGGGCGGCTCGGCCGACCTCGCCGAGTCCAACCTCACGACGATGAAGGGCGAGCCGTCCTTCCTCCCGGCCAACCGCCAGTCCAAGATGTGGCCGGGCAACCCCTACGGGCGCACGCTGCACTTCGGCATCCGCGAGCACGGCATGGGCGCCATATTGAACGGCATCGTGCTTTCCGGCCTCACCCGGCCATACGGCGGCACGTTCCTGCAGTTCAGCGACTACATGCGCGGTGCGGTGCGGCTAGCCTCGCTGATGGAGCAGCCGGTCACGTACGTGTGGACGCACGACTCCATCGGGCTGGGCGAGGACGGCCCCACGCACCAGCCGGTAGAGCATCTGTGGTCGCTGCGGAACATCCCCGGCCTCGACGTGGTGCGCCCAGGCGACGCGAATGAAACGTCCATCGCGTGGAAGACGATCCTGGAGAAGACCGACCGCCCGGCAGGCCTGTGCCTGTCGCGGCAGAACATGCCGACGTTCGACCGGACCGAGTTCGCGTCGGCCGGCGGCGTTGCCCGTGGCGCGTACGTGCTCGCCGACGGCAGCGACGTGATCCTGATCGGGACTGGCTCCGAGGTGCAGATCGCCGTGGCGGCACGGGAACTGCTCGCCGCGGACGGCATCTCGGCGCGGGTTGTGTCGATGC